>Ga0310811_10001708_pt1 | contig 27355 bp, 23 predicted proteins | sample YCmetagenome_FD_207642 | JGI IMG/M metagenome (GOLD analysis project Ga0310811, IMG submission 207642) | Soil microbial communities from experimental microcosm in Duke University, North Carolina, United States - YC | ecosystem: Engineered > Artificial ecosystem > Soil microcosm > Unclassified ... | reverse complement strand
GCTGCCGGTCTCACCTGCGCTCATCCAGCTGTATCTGCGACTGCCGTGGAAGCCGCTGGCGAAGCAGATGTTCGTTCGCGCGGCTATGCGTACATCCCCCGCATCTTTGTGACGGTCCCGACGCGGGCAATGGCGACGATATAGGCTGCTGTACGCAGGTCCACTCTGTACTTCAGCGACGTCTGCAGCACATCATCGAACGCCTCGCACATCTTCTTCTCGAGGCGTGAATTGACCTCCGACAGATCCCAAAAGTAGCCGTAGCGGTCCTGCACCCATTCGAAGTACGACGTCGTTACGCCACCCGCGTTGGCGAGGATGTCTGGAATCACGAACACGCCGCGCTTGTGCAGATGCTCGTGCGCATCGGGAGTGGTTGGCCCGTTGGCGCCTTCGGTCACCACCTTGGCGCGGATGTTCGGCGCGTTCTCCATCGTGATCTGATTCTCGAGCGCCGCGGGGATCAGCACGTCGACCTCGAGGCCCCAGAGGTCGTCGTTGGCGAGTGGCTGGCCTCCGGAAAACCCCGCCACCGTCTTGTGCTCACGCGTGTACTCGACGAGCGCGGCGACGTCGAGCCCCTGGTCGTTGTAGACGCCGCCCTTCCAGTCCGTGACGGCGACGATGCGAGCCCCGATTCCGGCCAGTAATTCTGCGGACACGGAGCCGACGTTGCCGAATCCCTGAATCGCGATGGTCGCTCCCTTGATGTCGAACCCGAGGTGCTTCGCCGCCTCGCGCGTCACGATCATCACGCCACGACCCGTGGCTTCACGCCGGCCGAGCGAGCCGCCCATCTCGATCGGCTTACCCGTGACGACCGCTGTCGCCGTGTGACCGACGTGCATGCTGTAGGTGTCCATGATCCAGGCCATCACCTGGTCGTTGGTGTTGACGTCGGGAGCCGGGACGTCCTTTTCGGGCCCGATCGCGTCGATGATTTCGGCAATGTAGCGTCTCGTCAGTGCCTCGAGCTCGCGCTTCGACATGCGCGTTGGATCGCAGACGATACCGCCCTTGCCGCCGCCGAACGGGATGTGCGCGACGGCGCACTTCCAGGTCATCCACGCGGCCAGGGCGGTCACTTCGTCGAGCGACACGTCGGGGTGATAGCGGATGCCGCCCTTCGCCGGTCCGAGCGTGATGTTGTACTGGACGCGATAGCCGGTGAAGACCTCGATCTCGCCGTTGTCCATCTGCACCGGGCAGGAGACGACGATCTGCCGCTTTGGATGGGTGAGGATGCGCCAGATGCCCGGCTCGAGGTTGAGCATGCGGGCGGCTCCGTCGAATTCCTGGAGCATTGCGGCGAAGAGAGGACCGTGTTCAGGCACGGTCGGACATTGTACCGTTCACGAACAGTACAATTCCTCCATGCCCCCTGTTGCCGCCGACCGGTCGTTCACGACAGTCTCCGGTCGTCCGGTCGGTGAGCTCTACACCGACGAGAGCACGGCAACGCTCGATTACGCCCGCGACCTCGGCGATCCCGGGCAGTTTCCGTACACGCGCGGCATTCATCCCACCGGCTACCGCGGCAGGCTCTGGACGATGCGGCAGTTTGCCGGGTTCGGGACGCCGGAAGACACCAACGAGCGGTACAAAGGGCTGCTGAAGGCCGGCGGAACGGGCCTCAGCGTCGCCTTCGATCTGCCGACGCTGATGGGCCGTGATCCGGATCACGAGCTGTCGCGGGGGGAAGTCGGCAAGTGCGGCGTCAATGTCACCTCGCTGGCCGACATGGAAACGCTCTTCGAGGGGATCGATCTCGGACGGCTCACCACGTCGATGACCATCAACTCGCCGGCCTCGATGATCTTCGCGATGTACCTCGTCGTTGCCGAGAAGCAGGGCGCCGACTGGCACACGCTGTCGGGCACGATCCAGAACGACATCCTGAAGGAATTCATCGCCCAGAAGGAGTTCATCTACCCGCCGCGCGAGTCGATGCGCTTGATCACCGACGTCTTTGCGTTCTGCACCGAACACGTTCCCAGGTGGAACACGATCTCGGTCAGCGGCTATCACATCCGTGAGGCCGGCGCGACGGCGGCGCAGGAGCTGGCGTTCACGCTGCGTGATGGCATCGAATACGTGCAGTACGGTATTGATGCCGGGATGGACGTGGACGCGTTTGCGCCACGGATCTCTTTCTTCTTCAACTCGCACAGTGACTTCTTCGAAGAGATCGCCAAGTTCCGTGCGGCACGGCGCATCTGGTCGCGGGTGATGCAGGATCGGTTCGGAGCCAGAAACCCCCGCTCGTGGCAGCTGCGTTTTCATGCGCAGACCGCCGGCGTATCGCTCACCGCCCAGCAGCCCTATAACAACGTCGTCAGGACGGCACTGCAGGCGATGGCGGCCGTGCTTGGTGGAACGCAGTCGCTGCATACCAACGCGCTCGACGAGGCGCTGGCGCTACCGACCGCCGAGTCCGCCACGCTGGCGCTGCGGACGCAGCAGATCATTGCCCACGAATCCGGCGTCGTGAATGTCGTCGATCCGTTTGGAGGTTCCTATTTTGTCGAGCGCCTGACGAGCGACCTCGAGGCGGAAGCGCTGGAGTATTTCGCACGCATCGACGCCATGGGCGGGATGGTGGAGGCGATCGAGCGCGGATATCCGCAGCGCGAGATTGCCGAGAGCGCCTATCGGTTTCAACAGGCGGTCGAGACGCGCGAACGCATCATTGTCGGCGTCAACGATTTCGTCGCCGAGGACGAGCCGCCGGTCGGCATCCTCTATATCGACGAATCGGCAGGAGAGAAACAACTGGCCAAGCTCGACACGCTGCGACGCCAGCGGGATCAGGCGCGTGTGACGTCCGCACTCGACGCTCTGCGTCGCGGCGCCGCCGGTGCGGACAATACGATGCCGTTGTTGCTCGACGCAGTACGGGCCTACGCCACCGTCGGAGAAATGTGTGATGCCTTGCGCGACGTCTGGGGTGAGTACGTCGAGGACGCGGTGATCTGATGGCAGCGGTGCGCGTCGTCATTGCCAAGCCGGGCCTCGATGGGCACGATCGCGGCGCCAAAGTCATCGCCCGTGCACTGCGCGACGCCGGGATGGAGGTGATTTACACCGGGCTCCGGCAGACGCCCGAGCAGATCGTCTCGGCCGCCCTCCAGGAGGACGCCGACGTGATCGGGCTGTCGATCCTGTCCGGCGCGCACATGCACATCTGTCCGCGGATCGTGGAACTGTTGCGCGAACGCCGCATGCACGACGTCCTGGTGGTCGTCGGCGGTATCATTCCGGATGTCGACATTCCGAAGCTCAACGCGCTCGGAATCACCGGCATTTTCCTCCCGGGCACACCAATGCAGACCATCGTCGAGTTCATCACGGGCCACGCGCGTGCCCGGACCAGCCTGACTGACAGCACCGGAGCGAATCAGTGACGCGCAAGCTGTTCCTTGCCGATGACAGCGTCACCATTCAGCGCGTCGTCGAATTGACCTTCTCCGGCGAAGACATCGAGGTCGTGACCGTCAGCGACGGCGAAGAAGCGATTGCCCGGCTGTCCGCCGAGGCGCCAGACATCGTCCTGGCAGACATCGCGATGCCGAAGAAGAACGGCTACGAAGTGGCGGCGTTCATGAAGGAACATCCGACGCTGTCACGGGTGCCCGTCCTCCTGCTTGCCGGGGCCTTCGAGCCGGTTGACGAGGAGCGCGCGAAGCGCGTGAAGTGCGACGGCGTGCTGGTCAAACCGTTCGAGACCCACGAAGTGATTGCGCGGGTCCGGGAGTTGATCGATGGCGCGCGCCCGGCTGAGGAGTCTGCGCCGGCAGCGCCGCCCCCGCGCGGTCAGGTCGTCGAAATGCCGCAGGCCGCGCCCACGCCCGCGCCGAGGGCCGATCAATCGCTCGACGAGTACTTCGATCGCCTGGACGTCGCATTCGCCACGCGCGCGCAGAACCCGCCGCGCCCGTTTCCGCATCTCAGCACGCCTGGTCCGGAGCCGGCCGATTCGCCCGAGGCGTTTACGCCTCCTGCGTTCCCGGCGGAACCCGCGACGGCGGCGACAGCCAATGTCATCGCTGACCTGTTCAAACTGTTCTTCGAGGTCGAGCAGGGAGAGCGGGACGTCGCGTCCGTACGAATCCCTGACGAGATCGAGCGCATCAGAAGGAGAAATACAATCGAGTGATGCCGGAGCGCCAGCAGCCGATTTCCCTTCCAGACAAGCCGGCACTCGAAGGCCTCGAGGCCAAATGGAACACGCGGTGGGAAGAGCTCGGTACCTATCGGTTCGACCGCAGGTACGAGCGGAGCGCGATCTATTCCATCGACACGCCGCCGCCCACGGTCAGCGGGTCGCTGCACATCGGCCACGTGTTCTCGTACACCCACACAGACGTGATTGCGCGCTTTCAGCGCATGCGGGGCAGGGAAGTGTTCTATCCGATGGGATGGGACGACAATGGCCTGCCCACCGAGCGGCGTGTGCAGAACTACTACGGCGTCCGATGTGATCCGTCGCTGCCGTACGACCCCTCATTCCAGCCACCGGAAAAGCCGCCGAAGCAGGCCATCTCGGTTTCGCGTCCGAACTTCATTGAGCTCTGCAATCGGCTGACCGCGGAAGACGAAAAGGCGTTCGAGCATCTCTGGCGCTACCTCGGGTTGTCCGTCGACTGGGGGCTGACCTACGCGACGATTGGCCGCGCGGCTCAGCGTGTGTCGCAGGCCGCATTTTTGCGATTGCTGAAGAACGGAATTGCCTACCAGCTCGAAGCGCCGACGCTCTGGGACATCGATTTCCGGACGGCGGTCGCGCAAGCGGAGTTGGAGGATCGCGAGCAGCCGGGCGCGTATCACCGAATTCGGTTCACGCTCGCAGGAGGTCCGGCTGAAGCCGGACACTACGTGGAAATCGAGACGACGCGGCCGGAGTTGATTCCCGCGTGCGTCGCGCTGGTCGCACATCCGGACGATGAGCGGTATCGCCCGTTGTTCGGGAAGGACGTGATCACGCCACTGTTTCGTGTGCCGGTGCCGGTCAAAGCGCATGCGCTCGCCGATCCCGAAAAGGGCAGCGGCATTGCGATGATCTGCACGTTCGGTGATCTCACCGACGTGACCTGGTGGCGCGAGCTGTCCCTTCCCGTCCGTGCGGTGATTCAGCCGAACGGCGCGTTCAGGCCGATCGCGTGGGGCTCCGGGGGATGGGAGTCTCGCGACGCCGGTGCCGCGCAGGTCGCGTACGACCAGTTGACGAACCTGTCGGCGGTGAAGGCGCGTGCGAAGGTCGTCGAGCTGCTCCAGCAGTCGGGCGATCTGATTGGTGACCCAAAGCCAATCACCCATCCGGTGAAGTTCTACGAAAAGGGCGACCGGCCGCTCGAGATCATCACGAGCCGCCAGTGGTTCATCAAGACCATGGAATTCCGCGACGTGTTACTGGAGCGCGGTCAGGAACTGCAGTGGCATCCCGAGTACATGCGCCACCGCTACGAGAACTGGGTAAACGGCCTCGCCGGCGACTGGTGCGCCAGTCGTCAGCGATTCTTCGGCGTGCCGTTTCCTGTCTGGTATCCGATCGGCTCGGACGGCAGCTGCGACTACGCGCATCCGATCGTGCCGGACGAATCGCGCCTGCCGATCGATCCATCCACGGACACCCCCGACGGCTATGCTGCCGGGCAACGCGATCAGCCGAACGGCTTCGCCGCTGACCCGGACGTGATGGATACCTGGGCCACCTCATCGTTGACGCCACAGATTGCCGGCGGCTGGCTCGAGGATCCCGATCTCTTCGGCCGCGTCTTCCCGATGGACCTGCGGCCGCAGGCGCACGACATCATTCGCACCTGGCTGTTCACGACCGTGCTGCGCGCTGAACAGGAGCATCACCAGCTCCCGTGGGCCCACACCGCGATCTCGGGCTTCGTCGTCGATCCGGACCGCAAGAAGATGTCGAAGTCGAAGGGCAACGTAATCACGCCGATGGCGTTGCTCGAGGAGCATGGCTCCGACGGCGTCCGCTACTGGGCCGCAAGCGGCCGCGCCGGCACCGACACCACGTTCGACCCGGGACAGATGAAGGTGGGACGCCGGCTGGCGATGAAGCTGCTCAACGCCGCGCGTTTTGCGCTGATGCAGGCGGATCCGCGCGGGGCGATCACCGAGCCGCTCGACCGCGGCATGCTGACCGCGCTGGCGACGCTGGTGGAGGAATCGACAGCACAGCTCGAGGCGTACGACTACGCCCGGGTGCTGGAGCGGACCCAGACCTTCTTCTGGGCGTTCTGCGACGACTACCTGGAGCTGGTGAAGAGCCGCCGGTATGGCGACTTCGGGCCGGAAGGAGCAGCCTCGGCGAACAGCGCAATGCTCGTCGCGCTGTCTGCGCTGCTTCGTCTGTTGGCACCGTACCTGCCCTTTGTGACGGAAGAAGTCTGGTCGTGGTGGCAGTCGGGCTCCATCCACCGCGCAACGTGGCCGACCGCCGCGGAGGTGCTGCAACCGATCGGCGGCTCCGACCAGAGCGCCCTCACCGTCCGTGAAGCGACGCAGGCGGCTCTCGCCGATGTGCGACGCATCAAGTCGATGCTCAAGAAGCCGGTGAAGGCAGTCATTACGACGGCGGCCTTGCCACGCACATTTGAGGGGCTGACGCCGGCGCAGCGCGATTTCCTGGCCGCCACACACATCCGGAACCTGCGCTTCGACGACGTCGACGAGTCGCAGCTTGTGTTCGAGGAAGAGCAGCAGCGCTCGTGAAGCCTGTCCCCTTCGAACCGCTCGATCCCGGCATCTACCGTGAGCTGGTTCGTCGTGCGCTCGCCGAAGACTTCGGCTGGGGCGACGTCACGACTGAAGGAGTGATCGACCCGCAGCAGAAGGCGCGGGCCGTCATCGTTGCCAAATCGCCCTGTGTGATCGCGGGCCTCGAGGTCGCCTCGGAAGCGTTCCGCCAGCTCGATCCGAGCGTGACGATCATCGTCCATCGTGCGGACGGCTCGTTCTGCGAACCGGGGACCGTTGTCGCGGAGTGCGAGGGACACGCTTCCGGCCTGCTCACTGCCGAGCGAACGGCGCTGAATTTTCTGCAACGGCTTTCCGGAATCGCGACGCTGACGCGGCGCTTCGTGGACGCCGCGGCGGGCCGCATTACCGTCCTCGATACACGCAAGACGACGCCGTTGCTGCGGGCGCTCGAGAAGTACGCTGTACGCGCGGGCGGCGGTACCAACCATCGATCCGGCCTGGACGATGGGATTCTGATCAAGGACAACCACATTCGCCTCGCCGGCGGTGTCGTCAAAGCTGTGACCCGCATGCGGGACAAGACACGAGAGATGGCCACCGAAGTCGAAGCGCAGTCGCTCGAGCAGGTGGACGATGCGCTGACCGCGGGGGCGGACATCATCCTTCTCGACAATCTGTCGACGCCGGAGATTACTGCCGCTGTGCAGAAATGCCGCGGGCGTGCGAAGACCGAGATCTCCGGAAACGTGACGCTGGCGAGGATGCCGGAGCTGGCGGCGACAGGCGCCGATTACGTGTCCATCGGCGCGCTCACGCACTCGGCTCCCGCTGCGGACCTGAGCTTCGAAATCGAACCGTTATAGCCGTTGGGACTGCCACACGAGTTTGCCGAACCGTTGGGACGTCTCGCCGACGGGTGCCCGCTTGGCGCACGCATCATCTGGCACGCGCAGACAGGCTCGACGAACGCAGATGCCGCCGCGCTGGCCGATGCCGGTGCGGCCGAAGGATGCGTCGTCGTCGCGGACCAGCAGACGGCGGGTCGCGGACGGCTCGGGCGATCGTGGAGCTCGCCGGCGAGCAGCGGCATTTACGCCAGCGTATTGTTCCGCCCCGATCCGCGAGTCGCACGGATGCTGACGATCGCCGCCGGTGTGGCGGTGGCCGAGGCCATCGAGACCGTCGCTGGCATCGCGCCAGTACTCAAGTGGCCGAACGACGTGTATCTCGGGGAAGGACGGTCGGGCCGCAAGGTCGCGGGAATCCTTGCGGAAGCGGGCGTCTCGCGCGGACAGACGTGGGTGGTCGTCGGGTTCGGGATCAACGTGCTGCCCGGATCGTTTCCTCCAGAGCTGGCGTCGCGCGCAACGTCCCTGGAGTCGGAGCTTGGCCGGCCGGTGGATCGCGGCGAGCTGTTGGCGACGTGTCTCGTTCGGCTCGCCGCGCGTTATGACGATCTGCGCGGCGGCCGCACCAGCGATGTCGTGCAGGCATGGCGGCAACGTGCGTCATCGACCTTCGGGCGACGTGTCGAGTGGGATGAAGACGGCGCTCCGAAATCGGGTGTCGTCCGCAACGTCGACGATGAGGGTGGCCTGATGGTCGAGACGGACGCTGGCCGTGCCAGGGTCGTGTCGGGAGAACTGCGATGGCTGTGACGACCGAGCCCGCGGACTTCAGCGGGTACTGCCGGCAGCTTGAAGCCTATCTCTGTCGAAAGAACGACGGACACCTGATCCGCATCGTGGGACCATCGTTCGAGCAGGTGTGCGGATGGGCGGCGCGCGGCATTCCGGTCAAGGTCGCACAGCGTGGGATCGATCGCTATTTCGAGCGCTACTACGCCAAGGGACCACGCCGGCGCCCGGTGCAGATTCAGTTTTGCGAGGCCGACGTCTTCGACGTGTTCGACGAATGGCGACGGGCGGTCGGAGTACCGACCCAGTCAGAAGACGCAGAGACCGGTTCCGACGAACCCGAGTCGTCCCGGCACCGGGGCTCGCTGCCAGCACATCTCGATCGGGTGATTGCGCGGCTGACGATGGTGCGTGGCGGCGAGGACCGTTCGTTGGACGAGACCGTGGACCGGTTTGTCCGGGAGCTCGATGGTGTTCGGTCCACGGCGAAGACGCTTCGTGGCGATGCGCGCGCGGCGTGTCTCGCCCGCCTGCAGGAGTTGGACGTGGAGCTGATCGAGATCGCTCGCGTCAACAGCAGCCCGGAGACGCTGCAGCAGTTCGAAGTCGAGGCGGACGACGAGCTGGCTCCCTTTCGGGACCGGATGGCGCGAGAGGTGTACGAGCGGTCGCGGCGCGCGGCGGTCGATCGCTTGATCCGCGAGCGCCGGCGATTGCCGGTGATCACGTTCACGTAGTGTCCGCGGCGGACCACCGACGTGGTGTCCGGCTTTAGCCGGACTGTCTTTTATGCAACCAGGATCACTGCTCACCCTCGATATCGAGAAACCCGCCGCCGGCGGGCGGATGCTGGCCCGCCATCAGGGCCAGGTGGTTCTCGTGTGGGGAGCCATTCCGGGTGAGCGCGTCAGCGCGCGCGTGGAGCGCGTCGGCAAGGGCGTGATCTTCGCCGAGACGGCCGCCGTTCTGAATCCCTCAGACGACCGTCGGAGCGACGTCGGCGACTGGCGCTGCGGGGGCAACGTGCTCGCGTTCGTGGCGTATCCACGCCAGCTCCAGCTCAAGGGCCAGATCATTCAGGACACCCTGAAGCGGATCGGCCGGGTGCCGCTGTCCAAACCGCCGGATGTCATCGCGTCACCCGAGCACGGTTACAGGATGCGTGCGCGACTCCACGCGTCGGACGGACGGATCGGCTTCTATCGAGAAGGCACGCACGCACTCTGCGGCGCCAGTCAGACGCGGCAACTGTCCGACGGGACCAACGCCTGGATCGCCCGCGCGGAGGAGATCGTCCCGGGCACCGCGCAGGCAGGGCTGGCGGCGATCGAGCTGTCCGAAAACATCGTCGGTGATGAACGCGCCTGCCACCTCGAACTGCAGGCGGGTGCAGACGTCTCGCGGTTCACAGGATTGGCCGAGGGTCTGGTCGGGCTGTCGGCGTCACGAGCCGATCGTGGAGGCGTTGAGACGCTCAGCGGCACGCCGACGATCTCGGACAGCGTGCGCGGCGTGCACCTGCAGCGTGAGGTGCGCGCGTTCTTTCAGGGCAACCGGTTCCTTATCGAGCCTCTCGTCGAGCATGTCATCGATCGTGTTCCGGAGGGTCCGGTCGTCGACCTCTATGCTGGCGTCGGCCTGTTCGGTCTCTCACTTGCGGCCACGCGCTCGTCGACCGTGATCGTCGTCGAAGGTGATCCAGTGAGCGGTGCAGATCTCAAGGCAAACGCTGAGCCCTTCGGCGATCGCCTTCGCGTGGAACGGCGGAGTGTCGAGCAGTTCCTGGCGGTGATCCGCGACCGGAAAGCACCGATGACTGGCGCGACGATGATCGTCGACCCGCCGCGTACCGGCATGAGCAACGAAGCGCTTGCCGGCGCGATTGGCCTGCAGCCCGCGAGAATCGTCTACGTGTCGTGCGATGTCGCGACGTTCGCCCGCGACACACGTACGCTCATCAATGCTGGCTATGAGCTGAGGGAATTGACCGGTATCGATTTGTTCCCCAATACCGCCCACGTCGAGACCGTCGCTGTCTTCGTTCGCTAAACCGCGACCGCAGTACCGCGGCCGGCATGCCGCCGCGCGGCCACGAAGCCGCCAGTCAGGCCGCCCAGAATCTTCGCCGCATGCGCCGCCCAGTAGATGGGTGGCTGCGACTCGCCGGACAGCGTCATCGGAATCATGTAGATGACGAACGCGGTAAAGCCCACCAGGAAGCCGTGAAAGACGAACTGCGACGTCAGCGGCTTTGCCACCCACTGGGTCAGTACCGCGGGTGCGATGAACGACGCAATCACGATGCTGTAGCCGATCGAGAGTGGTACGTTCGCCGGGTCGCCGAGCTTGTCGAGGCCGACCACCAGCACGACCGGCGAGATGAGGACGATCACGAAGATTTCGGCCAGCAGGCCACCGAGCAGAGCACGTGTCCATTTCATCGGTTTGACCTCTTCTGCGCAGCCGCGATGAACGCTTCGAAGAGCGCGCGGAACTCTCCGGTGCGATAGAAATTCTCCGGGTGCCACTGCACGCCGAGGCAGAACCGCTTGCCCGGATCCTCGACCGCCTCGATCACGCCGTCGGGCGCCGTCGCTGATACGACGAGCCCGGTGCCGACCGTCCGCACCGCCTGGTGATGCCGGCTGTTGACCGGGCAGACGTCGGCTTCGATCCGGTCGCGAAGCAGCGTGTGGAGCAGCGTTCCCTCGGACACCCAGATGTCATGAGCGATGGCATGTGGAGTGTCGCGGATCTCGTGGGTCATCGCATCGGGCAGCTCGCTCGGAATGTCCTGCACGAGCGTGCCACCGCGGGCGACATTCAGTACCTGGATGCCGCGGCAGATCGCGAACAACGGAACGTCGGCGTCGGCGGCTCGCCGGGCCAGTTCGAGCTCATACGCGTCGCGTCCTGTTTCGGCCGGTTCAAACGTTGGATGCGCCGCTGCTCCATAGATGGACGGCAGCACGTCGTCCCCGCCGGGCAGGAGAATCCCGTCGACCTGGCCGACGACGTCGGCCGGCGAGTCGGTCGCATAGTCGAGGATGCGTACATCACCGCCCGCACGGCGTACAGCCTCCTCATAGTCGTGCTGCTTCGAGCACGGTGTGATGGCGATTACGGGCATCCAGCTACATCCTGGTCGGTACGGTCACACCCATCAGATCCAGCGTCCGCGTCAGCTGATTCCGCAGATAGATGACGGTCGCCGCGCGCCAGCGGCGCACGTCATCCCGCTCTTCGTTGAGGATCGGCGAGCGATGGTAGAAGGCGTTGAACGCCTGTGCAAGCGTAAATGCGTACTTGGCGAGGACCGAGAATTCGAGGGTTCGAATGACCTGCTCGACGACTTCATCGAGGCGCGAGGCTTCGAGCACCAGCGACCAGAGCTCGTGATCGCCGTTCTCGCCCGTCAACTCACCTGCCGGTATATCGGCCAGCGTCTGCAGCAGGCCCCGCTCATCGACGCCGTCACGCTGCTGCAGCTTCTGGAAGATGTTGTTCGCGCGCACGACGGCGTACTGAATGTACGGACCGCTTTCGCCCTCGAAGCTGAGGGCCTCGTCGAGGTCGAAGGCGATTACTTTGCCCCTTGAGAACTTGATCAGAAAGTAGCGCACCGCGGCGATGGCGATCTGTTGCGCCGTCCGGTCCGTGTCCGCTGCGGACAATTCCGGATTCCGCTTGGCGACCTCGCCTCCGGCCTTGCGGATCATCGTGTCGAGCAGATCGTCGGCCTTGACGCCCAGGCCCTTGCGGCCGGAGACCTCGACGAACGGACGCTTCGCCTCCTCAGAATCGGCGGGCGGCGCGTGGCCGAGCTCACGAGCGGTGGCATGCGAGAGCGCCACCATCTCGTACGAGAAGTGATGCGACCGCTCGGCGCCCTCCGGATGGCCGACGGCAATCAGCGCCTGCTTCAACAGCTTCTGCAGGTAGGACTGGCGGACGTCGATAACGTTGTAGACGTAGGCGGCGCCGCCGAAGAGCGGGTGATCGCGTTGTCCTTCAGTGGTGCTCGTTGCCCAGAGAGGTCCGCGTCTACCGGAACCGCCTGGCGCGGTTCCCTGGGGAGGCCTGTCAGCAAAGACCCGGTAGTGAAAGTCACGTCCCAGCAGTCCCAGCTTCCAGAACTGATACGCGATGTCCTTCCCGACGTACGTGACGACGCCGTTCGATCGAACGATGACCTTCTCGCGTTCTTCGTCGTCCAGCCCGGTCTGAGGGTCAGCCTCTCCCGGAGCGTTCTCGACCTCGCCTCCGGGCGTTGGGCGTTGGGCGTTGGGCGTTGCCTCTTCCTCAATCGGCATCACCCAGCAACCCTTGAGTCGACCTTCGGTGCGCAGATAGACGGCACCGCTGGCTTTCAGGACGTCGAAGGCCTGCGCCCAGAACTTCAGGCGCAGGATGTCGCCCTCCCACGTCAACAGGTCGTAATCGACGTTCATCCGCGCCATCGTCTGCAGATGGCAGCGGACGATGCGGTCGGCGATGAAGGCGGCGGTCGCGGCGTTGTCGTTGCCGCCATGCTCGATGTCGTGGAGCGTCTGCGCGCGCACGGCCAGGCGCTCCTTGTCGTTGCCATACCAGTCCGTGACCCGGGCGTAGAGATCCCAACAGACGTAGTCGAACCGGCTCGAGTCTGCGATCTGGCGGATTTCGTCGAGGCTCTTACCTTCAAGCACGCGAAAGCCGACAACTACATCGGCGACCTGGACTCCGGTGTCGTCGATGTAGTTTTGCACTTCGACCGGAATCCCCCGGAATCGCAGCACGCGTACCAGCGTGTCGCCCAGCGCGGAGTTGCGCAGGTGGCCGATGTGCGCCGCTTTATTCGGATTGATGGCCGTATGTTCAACGATTGCCTTGCCTGCCGTCGGGTGCGTGGCGGGCTCGACCGGCTGGAGGCGGGCGAGCAGAAACGGACGCCGTTCGACGAAGACGTTCAGGTACCCGTTGGGCGCCGCCGACACCGCGCGGACGCCGTCGAGCTGGCCGAAGGCCCCTGCAATGTCCTGGGCGATGGCCCGCGGCGGTTTGCGCAGGCGCTTGGCGAGCTCGAAGGCGACGGGCGTCCCCAGATCGCCGAGGTCGCGGTTCGGAGGGTATTCGAGCGCGATCGTCGGCAGCGAGGCCTCGTCGAGCGCGTAGAGCATCGTGAGCAGGCGCGCGAGATGCGCACGCACGCTGGCGTGGACCGGAAGAATCATAGCGGCTACGCTTACACGGTACCATTTCTCTGTCGATGAATGACGACGGCGTCGGACGTCTCCTCATTGCGAGCCTCCATCAGGGCATCGCCGATCTTCTGCCGTCGCGTCTGGAGTTCTACGAGGCGTGGCTGAATCCGTCGGGGCTGCGCGAAGGCCGCATCGGCCTTGCACCGCTGGCGGCGGTGCTCAGCTTTCTCCGGCAGGAAGGCGAGGCCTATCGCCTGGTTGCGGCGAGAGCGGGCGAGTACTCCGCCGAGTGGACCGTTGCGGAACTGCCCTCGTTCGAGCGAACAGTCGTCAGCGGGATGCCCGACGCGATCCGTCTTCGTCTGGTGGCACGTATCGCGCGCCGGATGGTGCGACAGACCTACGGCGGCAGCCGTGCCATGGTGCGCTGGCGCAAGGGCCGCGGTTCCGTCGACATCCGCGGGTCGATCTTCTGCGAAGTCAGAACGGCGGTTGAGGAGCCGCTCTGTGAGTTCTATGCAGCGGCGATACGCCGGCTGATGCATCTGTTCAACATTCAGGTTGACGTGGGCACCGAGCGGTGCCGGGCGACGGGTGCGGGCCAGTGCCTGATGCTCGTGTCTGTTCGTCCGCGTGTCCCGAACGCCGGCGTACCCAGTTGAGGAACGCGATGACGAGATCGATCTGCCGATTCGCTCTGGTGTGCTCCGCGTGCCTGCTGACGATGCCGGCTGCCGCCGTCGCCCAGACGACGCAGCGGCAATTCGTGGTGCCGTTCGAGAACGTGTCGCGTGAAGCGCAGACGTACTGGTTGAGCGAGGCGTCCGCGGTGATTCTGACCGACGACTTGATCGCGCTGGGCGCGCCGACGATCACGCGAGACGACCGGGTGCGTGCGTTCGAACGTCTCCGGGTTCCCGTGGCTGCCGCGCTGAGCCACGCGACCGTGATTCGATTGGGTCAGCTCGTCGGCGCCAATGCAGCGGTCGTCGGCTCGGTCGAAGTGAAGGGCCAGGATCTGACGGTACGGGCCCGGTCGATTCGGATCGAGGCTGGCCGGATGTCGCCCGAGATCGTGGAAAGCGGACCGCTCACCGACATCTTTGCGGTCTACGGCCGCGTCGCCCGGAAGCTCGCGCCCGACTCGAAAGTGTCCACCGAGGAAATGGAGCAGCGGCACGTTCCGATCGCGGCGTTCGAGCAGTACATCAAAGGCCTGATTGTTCACGCCCCGGCGTCGAAGATCAGCTTTCTCAGGCAGGCCCTCCGGCTCGAGCCGGCGTTTCACCGCGTTCGCATCGAACTATGGAATGCCTACACCGATCTGTCCGAGCATCAGCAGGCGCTGGCGTCGGTGCGCGACGTGCCCGCTGACCACCGGTTGGCGCGGCAAGCCAGGTTTCTCGGCGCGGTCTCGATGCTGAACCTCGCACAGTACGAGGCGGCGACAGCGGCTCTCTCCGAGTTGAATGCCGCACAGCCCGATCCGGCCCTCCTGAACAATCTCGGTATCGTGCAGCTGCGACGGCTACAAGGGGTAACGTCGACGACTGCGGCGAGCTATTTTCGTCAGGCGACCCAGGCTGACAACACCGACGCCGACCTCTTCTTCAATCTCGGTTATGCCTACTGGCTGCAGAAGGACCTGACCAATGCCATCTCATCGTTGCGAGAGGCGGTGCGCCGGAACGCTGCAGATGACGCGGCGCATTACGTGCTGGGCGTCGCGCTGCAGTCGAGCGGCAGCGTCACGGAGGGGGCGCGCGAGAAGGAGTTGGCGAAGCGTCTGTCGTCTGATTATGCGGAATGGGACGCGAAACAGGGCAGCCGCAACGACGTACCGCGCGGGCTCGAGCGCATCAAGACCGACATCGACGTCCTCGCCTCACTGCGCGTGGAAAACGTGATTGTTGCTGCGGAGCAGCGTGACCAGCGCGACCTCGCCAGGTTCCATCTCGACACCGGACGCCGGGCGTATCAGGCCGAGCGCGACAGCGAGGCGATTGCAGCGCTGAAGCGAGCTATCTACCTGGCGCCTTACGACAGCGCGGCGCACGGCCTGCTCGGTCGTGTCTATCTCCGAGGCGGACGGATGGAAGAAGCGATCGACGAGTTCAAGATCGCCATCTGGAGCGACGACACCGTGGCGAATCACCTTGCCCTCGCCGACGCGTACACCCAGGCCAAGGACTTCGCCACCGCGCGTGCGGAGCTGCAGTGGCTGCTGAAGGCCGACCCGCAGAACGTCGAGGCGAAGAAAATGCTCGACCGTCTGCCATGAGCAGGCATCGGCGCGTCGAAAGGCGTGTTAGAATCGCGCTCGGCTAATGCCGGATCAGGAAGTCCACGAGATTCAGCTGAACGGAAAACAGCTTGTTTTCATGTTCATGGCCGCGACGGTGGTGTCCGTCGTCATCTTTCTTTGCGGCGTGATGGTCGGTCGCGGTGTTCGCCAGCCGGTCGTCGACTCTCTCGCGGTTGCCCCAGGCACATCCATCGATCCAACAACTCCGCCAGACCCATCCAGCGGAAAGCCGGCTGCCACGGTTGAACCAGCACCCGAAAGAGAGAACCTCACTTACGCCGAGCGTCTCGAGGCGCCGACGCCGCTGAGTGAACCGCTCAGGCTTACGGAGACAAGACCTGCCGTTCCACCGGCCGTCGTCGAAAAGACTGGCACCGAAAAGCCTGTGCCGCCCGCGGCGGCGGTACGGGATCCGAAGGAGCAGCCAGCTCGCAAGGCGGCGAACATCCAGTCGACTCCGGTGACAAAGCCCGACGCCGTCGTTGCCAGTTCGAGGTTTGCCGAACCGCAGGGCAAGGGCGTGGTATTTCAGGTCCAGGCATTCCCGACAATCGACGCGGCCGAGGCACTTGCCGCACGTCTGAAGAGCAAGGGGTATCCAACGTTCGTGTTGCCGAACCCTGATAACCCTCGTGGGAGGTATCGGGTCCGTGTCGGCAAGTACAGCAATAAGAGCGAAGCCGAGACCGTCTTCCGTCGGTTGAAGCAGGAAGAAAACTTCAAACCCTGGCGTATCCCTTAGCCCTGACCGCGGGCATCCTGCTCGCGCTGAGTTTCCCGAAATACGGTCATCCGGCAGTCGCGTGGGTCGCGCTTGTTCCGCTGCTCGTCGCGCTCGCAGGATGGCCCGTCCAGAGGATCGCGGGAGCAAGCGGAGGGACCGAACGTCTGCCCGGCCAGCCTGCGCACCGCGCGTTCCTGCTCGGCCTTGTCGCGGGAATGGTCTACTTCGTCGGCACGGTCTATTGGACGAGCACAGTGGTTGCGACTTTCGGTCAGCTCGCAACGCCGATCGCTGTCTTCGCGATGCTGCTGCTGGCGGCCTATCTGGCGCTTTACCCGGCCGTCGCGGCGCTGATAACAAGCATCCTGATCCGACGGATTGGTGCGGCGGCCTTGTTCATTGCGCCCGCCGCCTGGGTCGCCGCGGAGTTCCTGCGCGGCTATCTCTTCGGTGGTTTTCCGTGGGTACCGCTGGGCAACAGTCAGGTGACCGTGCTGCCGGTGGCGCAGCTGGCGAGTCTGTTTGGCGTGTATGGCCTGTCGGCACTGGTCGCGATCGTGAACGCGTCGATCGCGTTTTCGATGCTCACTCGCGGAGGACGGCGCATCCGGGCGATTGCCGTCGTGATCGTGCTGCTGGCGGCCGTCGCGGGATGGGGCACGTGGCGAGTCGCCGACGGATCACTGGTGCGCGCGGGAACGCCGATTCGCGTCGGTCTCGTGCAAGGCAACATCGAGCAGACACTCAAATGGCGGCCGGACCAGGCCCGTCGGATCTTCACGACCTATATCGCGATGACGCGCGACGTCGTCCGCCGCGGAGCGCAATACGTGATCTGGCCGGAATCCTCGACCCCGTTTACCTTCGAGGGCGATCCGGCGGGCGAGCGGGAGATGCGGGCGCTGGCGAAAGATCTGGGAGTGCCGGTCCTGTTCGGCAGCGATCAGGAAGTCAGCGCCGATGAGCACTACAACGCGGCATTCCAGCTCGGGCCTGACGGCACGACGCTGGCGGTGTATCGGAAGATCCACCTGGTGCCGTTCGGCGAGTTCGTACCGCTGTCCGGTATGCTCACCGCGTTTCCGCCGCTGGTGCAGACGCTCGCAGGATTCTCGCCGTTCACCGCGGGCAACTCGATGATCATGCTGCCTGTCGGCCCGCACAAGGCGAGTACGGCGATCTGCTATGAGGTCGTGTACCCGTCGCTCGTCCGCGACGCTGTGCTCCGCGGCAGCGAGTTATTGACGACGATCACGAACGACGCGTGGTACGGCCATTCCTCGGCACCCTTTCAGCACTTCGCGATGGCGTCGATGCGCGCCATCGAGCACGGCCGCTACCTGGCCCGCGCCGCGAATACCGGAATCAGCGGGGTCGTGGACCCCTACGGACGTGTCGTCGCCCGGTCGGCTATCTTTGAGCAGGTTGGAATCGTGCAGGAAGTGCGATTCCTCACTGGCCGCACGGTGTATGCGGCGATCGGCGACGTCGTGGCCTATGCGGCCATGGCCATCGTCGTGCTCTCAGTCGTTTTCACCCGTGGCGTCCGGCTCTAGCCGGACTTCGTAGTGTCCGGCTTTAGCCGGACCAGGAGATCACATTTGGCTTTCGACCTCGACGACTCTGAACGACGCTACGACGACCTGAAGCGACGCGCTGCCGAGCTACGGAGGCATCTTTGAGGCCGCTCGACTGGACGAACAGCTAGCAGACATCGAGAAGCACATCGGCGAGCCCAACTTCTGGAGCAACCAGGCGGAAGCGCAGAAGGTGATGCAGCGCCGCCGTCGTGTCGACGACGAGTTGACGTTGCTCAAGTCGCTGAAGCGGCGCGGCGATGACCTGGGTGTGCTCTTCGAATGGGCGAAGGGCGGCGAGGATGTGGGGGCCGACCTGCAGCGCGGTCTCGATGAATTCCAGCAGGAAATCGACACAGCCGAGAGCAAGAAGATGCTCTCGGGCGAGCACGATCAGTCGAATGCGATCGTGACGATTCACCCTGGCGCTGGCGGCACCGAATCACAGGACTGGGCGGAGATGTTGCTTCGGATGTACCTGAAGTGGTCCGAGCGCAAAGGCTTCCGTCGGGAGTTGATGGACTATCAGCCGGGAGAAGAAGCCGGGATCAAGAGTGCGACAGTGCTGTTCATGGGCGAGGCCGCGTTCGGCTTTCTCTCCGCCGAGGCTGGCGTGCATCGCCTGGTGCGGATCTCGCCGTTCGATCAAGCCGCGCGACGCCACACGTCATTCGCCTCGGTCTTCGTCTGGCCTGAGTTGCCGGAAGACGTCGATGTCGAGATCGACGACAAGGACCTTCGCGTGGACACGTTTCGGTCGAGTGGTGCAGGCGGCCAGCACGTGAACGTCACGGACTCTGCGATCCGGATTACGCATATCCCGACCGGCATCGTCGTGTCCTGTCAGAACGAACGCTCGCAGCACAAGAACCGCGCAAGCGCGATGAAGGTCCTGAGGGCGCGCCTCTACGACCTGAAAATGAAAGAGCAACAGGCGAAGCTCGACCAGATTGGCGGCGAGAAGCGCGACATCGCGTTCGGCAGTCAGATCAGGAGCTACGTCCTCCAGCCATACCAGATGGTGAAGGACCACCGGACCAAGCTCCAGGTCGGCGACCCGCAACGCGTCCTCGACGGAGACCTCGATCCCTTCATCAAGACCTACCTGATGAAGAAGGCGAGTGGCACGCTCGACACGGCGGCCGCGGCGGAGGACGAGTAGCTGAAAGGGAAACGGCTGGGGTCACCAACCCTGCCGTCCAGATTGACGTCCTAAAGGGCAGGCGTATACTCCGCGTACGAGACCAAGGAGGTCCACGTGCTCTCTTGGCTGCGCAACCTCTGGACGGAACGGGTCAGCTACGACGGTGGGCTATCACTTCTGTGGATGGATGGCCTGCTGCTGATTCCGCTCATCATGGCCGCTTTCTTCTATCCGGTCGAGGCGCTGGTGGCGGCCGGCGCCATGCTGCTGACGACCTTCCTCATCTACGAAGGCGTCGTTGTGTGGAGGCGGCATCACCTGCCTCACTGAGGCCTCACTCCTCGGTAGGGATCACGGATTAGGAGCGGGGGCCGGAGCTGGAACGGATACGGCGGCCTCGCCTGGCTGTGGCTGCGTACCGTTGATGAATGCCTCGGTGACGCCGGAATCCAACGTGACAAACACGATGTTTCCCGGTGCTTCGAACTCGGGCGGAGCTTTGCGATCTCCGTGCTTGTCAATGTAGGCGCGCATCACCTCGATCCAGATCGGCAGCGCTGCCGACGCACCGGTCTCGCCCTGGCCCAGCGATTTTTTCTCGTCGTAACCAATCCACACGCCAATCGTAATGTTCGGATCGAAGCCGATGAACCAGGCATCGGTATATTCGTCCATCGTGCCGGTCTTGCCGCCGAGCGGCCAGTCCAGCGACGCGGCTGCCTGGGCGGTGCCGCGCTGGACGACGCCGCGCAGCAGGTTCGTCATCACGAACGCGGTGTCCGCGCGAATCGCCTCATGCGGCTCGGGCCTGTTCTCCTCGAGCAGGTTCCCTTCACGGTCCGTGATGGAGACGATGCCGTACGGCGCCATGCGGACGCCGCGGTTGGCGAAGGCCGAGTAGGCACTCGTCATCTGCAGCAGCGTCTGTTCTGAGGAACCAAGCGCCAGGGAAAGATATGGTGGCGCCTCGTCGAGACCGAATCGCGTCGCGTACATCACGACCTGACGCGGTCCCACCTCCTGCATTGCCTTCACCGCTGGAATGTTCCGCGACTGCTCGAGCGCGCGCCGAAGCGTGACCGGCCCTTCGTACTTGCGGTCGTAGTTCAGCGGCTGATATGGCGGCTGGTTCGGGCCCGCGGTGTAGGAGACCGGTTCGTCGATGAAGACGGAGACCGGCGTGAAGCCGCGATCGATGGCCGTCGTGTAGACGATCGGCTTGAAGAGCGATCCCACCTGGCGCTTCGCCTGGATGGCGCGGTTGAACTTGCTGCGCGTGAAGCTGTAGCCGCCGACCATCGCTCGAATCTGGCCCGTCTTGTTGTCGATTGCCAGAAGCGCCCCTTCGATCACCGGCGTCTGCTCGAGCGACACCTCGGACGGTTGGGTGCCCTGGAGCGCTTTGACCTCTACGTCGATCAAATCGCCGACTTTGAAGAGAGCGGCCGCGGATGTCTTGCGTGTCCAGGCGAATGCCGCTTTTGGCAGCTCGACCTCAGTTGCGCCGATTTTGACGCGGGCGCCTTCGCCGACGAACGTGACGACTGCGGGGACGATGTCGCCGGCAAGGATCGGCTGGCTCCAGCGTTCGACGATGAAGCTGTCGATCTGCTGACCCTCGGCGATCACATTCCGGGACGGCTTGCGAAAGATGCCACGCCGCTTGTCGACTCGCCGCAGGCCTCGATCGACTGCCGCGTTGGCTGCTTCCTGCAACTCGGCATCGAGCGTTGTCTGTACGCGCAAGCCAGCCTGGTACAGCGCGTCCGCGCCGTATTTGTCTTCCAGCTTCTTGCGGACCTCTTCGGCAAAGTACGGCGCGATCGACCGCTCGGCGGCTGGATGGCCAACCACGACCAGCGGGCTTGTCGCGGCTTCACGCGCGCGCGCGTCCGTGATGTACCCGTTCTCGACCATGCGCGGCAGCACCGTGGTATTGCGTCGGGCGAGCGTCGCGTCGGGGTTGACGAACGGGTTCACGCGCGAAGGTGTCTGGATGGAGGCGGCGATTGCCGCCGCTTCCTCGAGGGTCAGCTCCTTGGCCGGCTTATCGAAGTAGGCTCGCGCCGCCGACTCCACGCCGTAGACGCCCAGACCCAGCGGGATCTGGTTGGCGTACATCGTGAGGATCTCGCGCTTCGTGTAGCGCTTCTCGATCTGGACGGCGACGAGGATCTCCTTCACCTTGCGCTCGAGGCCTTTGAAGCCGGTGCGCTGAAAGACGCCGTCCTGCATGTACTCAGTGAGGAAGAGCGTGCGCGAGAGCTGCTGGGTGATCGTGCTGGCGCCGTACCGCTGACCCGTCAGCACGTCCCGGATGGCGGTCATCACCATCCGCGAGACGCTGATGCCGAAGTGCCGCTCGAATCCAGCATCTTCGGTGGCGATGATCGCCTGGCGAAGCACGGGTGCCATGTCGTCGTAGCCGATGACCACCCGTCGTTCGATGGAGAACTCGCCGATCTCCTGGCCGTCGCGGGCGATCAGGCGCGTGATCGTGTGGGGCCGGTAGTTGTCGAGCGCGCTGATTTCGGGAAGGTCACTCGCGTACGCGAAGAGAATGCCGCTGAGCGTTCCGAGGGCGGCGGCGACGAGAAAGAGCAGAACGAGGAACGCCTGCAGCCCGACTTTGAGCACAAGCCGTGTGCCTTTCGGCCGCTGAGGGGCACTTGCGGGCGTTTTCTGCTCAGGCGTATCAGGATTCAGCGGCAGGTCCACGGGCGATCTCTCACGAGTATACGAGTAAGGCCTTGCATTTCAGCTGCTTGGCTCTAATTGACCGGGCCGAATAGTTGAGTCCGTTCCCTTCGTCAACTTTGACTGGCCGATACTCAGATTTGATAATTAGGTATGAGCAAAATTATCGGCATCGACCTGGGCACCACCAACTCCGTCGTCGCCGTGATGGAGGGCGGGGAGCCGGTCGTCATTACGAATCCCGAGGGCAGCCGGCTGACGCCGTCGGTCGTTGCCTTTACGAAGAGTGGCGAACGTCTGGTCGGTCAGGTCGCGAAGCGCCAGGCGGTGACGAACCCCGAAAACACCATCTTCTCGATCAAGCGGTTCATGGGCCGCCGCTTCGACGAAGTCAGCGAAGAGATGAAGATGGTTCCCTACACCGTGACCGCGGCCGGCAACGACGTGCGCGTGAAGGCGCTCGACAAGCAGTACGCGCCGCCTGAAATCTCCGCGATGATCCTGCAGAAGCTGAAGAACGCCGCGGAGGAGTATCTCGGCACGTCGGTGACGAAGGCGGTCATCACCGTTCCAGCCTACTTCAACGATGCGCAGCGGCAGGCGACCAAGGAGGCCGGCAAGATCGCGGGACTCGAGGTGATGCGCATCGTCAACGAGCCAACGGCTGCTGCGCTGGCGTACGGGCTGGACAAGAAGAAGGACGAGACCATCGCCGTCTACGACTTCGGCGGCGGCACATTCGACATTTCGATTCTCGAGGTGGGCGAAGGGGTCGTCGAGGTCAAGGCCACGAACGGTGATACGCATCTCGGTGGCGACAACCTCGATCAGCGCATCATCGAGTGGATCATCGCGGAGTTCAGGAAATCCGACGGCATCGATCTGAGCAAGGACCGGATGGCGCTCCAGCGGCTGAAAGAGGCGGCGGAGAAGGCCAAGATGGAGCTCTCCACGGTGATGGAGACCGACATCAACCTGCCGTTCATCACCGCGGACCAGTCCGGGCCGAAGCATCTGCAGATGCGGCTGCCGCGCTCGAAGTTCGAGCAGCTCGTCGACGATCTGCTGCAGAAGACGGTCGGCCCCACGCGCCAGGCGCTGTCGGATGCGGGTGTGGAACCACGGCAGATCGACGAGGTTGTCCTCGTCGGCGGCTCCACGCGCATTCCGCGCGTTCAGCAGATCGTCAAGGACCTGTTCGGCAAGGACCCGCACAAGGGCGTCAATCCTGATGAAGTCGTCGCCATCGGCGCGGCGATTCAGGCGGGCGTGCTGGCAGGCGAGGTCAAGGATCTGCTGCTCCTCGACGTGACGCCGCTGTCGCTGGGTATCGAAACGCTCGGCGGCGTGATGACCACGCTGATTCCGCGGAACACGACCATTCCGACTCGAAAAAGCGAGACCTTCTCGACCGCTGCGGACAGCCAGACGAGTGTCGAGGTGCATGTGCTGCAGGGCGAACGTCCTCTGGCGCGCGACAACCGCACGCTTGGCCGCTTCCAGCTGGTGGGCATTCCGCCGGCGCCGCGGGGCGTGCCGCAGATCGAAGTCACCTTCGACATCGACGCCAACGGCATGGTCAACGTCTCGGCCAAGGATCTCGGCACCGGCAAGGAACAGAAGATCACGATTACGGCGTCGAGCGGCCTCAGCAAGGATGAGGTCGAACGGATGATGAAGGACGCCGAGTCGCACGCGGAAGACGACCGCAAGCGGCGCGAAGAGATCGAGACCCGGAACCGCGCCGACCAGGCGGTGTACGCCGCGGAAAAGATGGTTCAGGACATGGGGGACAAGCTGCCGGCGTCCGACAAGGCGGCGGTCGAGAGTGCGATCACGGAGTTGAAGAACGCGGTGAGTTCCAACGATACCGCCGCGATGAACCGGGCGATGGAGCATCTGACGCAGGCACAGCACAAGGCGGCGGAGGCGCTCTACAAGCAGACGGGTTCGACGCCGTCGGCAGGCCCGGAGCCAGGCGATGCCGGTGCAGGATCCGCACCGGGCGGTGCAGCGCAAGGTGACGTGATCGACGCCGAGGTGGTTGAAGACGAGAAGAAGTAGGAATGGATTTGTACATCGTCCTGGGATTGGCGCATGGCGCGACGGAGGCCGACATCAAGCGCGCCTACCGTCGTCTTGCGCGCCGGTTTCACCCGGACATCAATCCGGGCGATCGCGTCGCGGAGGCGCGGTTCCGGCAGATCCTGGACGCCTACGAGACGCTGATCGATCCGCAGCGTCGATCGCGCTACGACTCGGGTCAGGGGTTCGAGCCACGCGAGACACGGGCGAAGAGCGGGTTTGAAGGGTTCGATTTTTCCGCCCGCGGCACCGACTACTCGGCGACGTTCGGTGATCTCTTCGCGGAAGTGTTGAGCGAGCGCGGAGGGCAGGGTATGGCGCACGAACGCGGCGCCGACCTGCACCAGGAACTTCAGCTCTCGTTCGAGGAGGCCTTCAGCGGTGTGGATCGAACGGTCACAGTGACCCGGCGGGAGACCTGTCGCGCCTGTGCGGGCACCGGTCAGACGCGGGTGAGTACCGGGCCCTGTCAGGTCTGTCAGGGGAATGGTGCCGTCCGCTCGGTGCGCGGCCACATGGTCTTCACGCGGAGCTGCACAGCGTGTGGCGGCACGGGCGAACAACGGCCGCGATCCTGTGAGCGGTGCGCAGGCGTCGGGCAGGAGAATCGTTCGGAGACCGTGGGTGTTCGCGTCCCCGAGGGTGTCGCGGATGGAGAGCGGATCCGGGTACAGGGAAAAGGCAATGCCGGCATCCGCGGTGGACCGCCAGGAGACTTGTATGTGTGTGTCCACGTGGCGCCACATCCGTCATTCCACCGCGACGGTGACGACTTTCACACTGTCGTGCCGATTGCCATTCATGACGCCGCACTCGGAGGACGGGTGGAGATCCAGACCCCGCAAGGGCCGGCGCGCCTGCGGATCCCGCCGGGCACCCAGTCGGGGCAGCGGTTCCGACTGCGCGAACGCGGAGCGCTCTCCCGCCGCGACGGACGACGTGGAGATCTCGTCGTCGAAGTCCGGCTGATGCTCCCCGCCGTCCTCGACGAGCGATCGAAGGAGTTGCTGCGCGAATTCGGCCGGATTCACGGCGACGTGGGGCGGAAGTAATGGCCAAGCGTGCAGACCGCGGGAAGGCGTACTACATGATCAGCGCCGTCTCGCAGAAGTACAACATTCACCCGCAGACGCTTCGGCTCTACGAGCGCGAGGGACTGCTGAAGCCGTCGCGAACCGAAGGCAATACCCGCCTCTACTCCGAAGAGGATCTGGAACAGCTCGAGACAATCCTGACGCTGACCCGCGATCTCGGCGTCAATCTTGCCGGCGTGGAAATCATCCTGAACATGCGGCGGAAGATCGAGCAGATGCAGGGCGAGGTCAACGAGTTCATGGACTACGTCAAGCGCGAGCTCGCACGCGGCATCGATGACTGGGAGACGCGCCTGTCAACGGCGCTCGTCAAGTCGTCGCCGACCGATCTCGTCCGCCGTCCACCGCCGGAAGGGCAAGTGGCCGAACAACAAAACGCAAAACGCAAAACACAAAGCTGATAGGATCGCTCCGTGCCTTGCGCGTTGTGCGACGACACCACCTGGCGAACGATTACGGTCGATGGCGTCTTGCGTGTCACGCGCTGCGATTGCGTCCGCGCATCGGCCTCTGCGCGGCTGCTGGGTGACGCGCGCATTCCGCGGCGATACCAGCACTGCGACTTCGAGAACTACACGGCGTACAACGAACAGCTGACCAAGGCGCTGCAACTCGCCATGCGTCTCGCAGAGTCGTTTCCGGTCACCGAAAAGGGACTGTTCTTTCAGGGGCCGCCAGGCGTCGGCAAGACGCATCTGGCGGTGGCCGTGTTGCGGCAGGTCATTGCCACGCGGGGTGCGCGCGGCCTGTTTTATGACACGCGTGATCTGCTCCGGGTGATTCGCAGCACCTACGATCCGGTGAACCGCACGCAGGAGATGGATGTGCTGCGGCCGGTCATCGAGTGCGATCTGCTGGTGCTCGACGATCTCGGCGCGGAGAAGACGTCGGAATGGGTCGAGGAGACGCTGAATCTCATCGTGAATTCGAGATACAGCGAGCGGCGGACCACGGTCTTTACGTCGAATTACGACGACAATCCCGACAATACCGACCCGGATTCACTCTTGTTCCGCATCGGATTCCGCATGCGGTCGCGGCTGCACGAGATGTGCGAGTTCCTCTACCTCGATGGCGGCGACTATCGCGAGTTGCCACCGAACGGAGGAGTCGACGACCTGGTGGCGCTTTGGAAAACGCGAAACAAGGCGTCCCGCAAGCCGTCACTCCCGGCGCGCACCGGCGGCCAGGCTCGCGCCCAGCTCAGAGCCGGTGAACGAGGGGATGGGAAGGCGGATTTGAAGTGGAGTGGGGGACGAGCCGGATCGCAGTAAGGCATGTCCTTAGGTCTCTACGTCCACGTCCCGTTCTGCTCCGCGATCTGCAATTACTGCACGTTCAATCGCGGCCTCTTTGATCACGCGCTCAAAACCGAATACGTCGCCGCGGCTGTGAAAGAAATCGAGCGCGCTGGCGATGGGTCGGCCGCCGATACGATCTTTTTCGGCGGTGGAACGCCCTCGCTGCTCGAGCCGGACGAGATCGCCGCCATCGTCGACGCGTGCCGACGCGCCTTCGCGCTCGCGCCTGATTCGGAAAACACCCTCGAGGCCAACCCCGAAAGCGTGACCCCTGAGCGGCTCGCCGGATTTCGCGCGGCGGGAATCAATCGAGTCAGCTTCGGTGTCCAATCATTCAGCGATGCGGAACTGCAGCGCCTCAGCCGGCTGCATTCGGCAAGCCGGGCCCGAGAGGCGTTCGCCATGGCGCGGGAGGCCGGGTTCGACAACATCTCGATTGACCTGATGATGTGGCTGCCGCAGCAGTCAATCGAGGAATGGCTGACGTCGGTTGATGGTTTGATCGCCCTCAATCCTGAACATGCGTCGCTCTACCTGCTGGAGATTTATCCGAACTCTCCGCTTCGGGACGCGATGGCGAAGTCGAAGTGGGCAGTGGCCGCCGACGATGATGCGGCGGACATGTATCTGCAGGCGATGGAGAGGCTGGATGCGGCCCGCTATGACCAGTACGAGATCTCCAACGTCGCCCGGGCGGGACGAAAATCCCGACACAATCTGAAATACTGGACCGATGGTGAATGGCTCGGGTTCGGTCCAGGTGCACACTCGACGCGCGGCGGGGTCCGCTGGCGGAACACCGCGGCTACTTCCGAGTACATCGGGGCAGTCCAGACGGGCGGACAGCTCATCGCGGAGCGTCGGGTCCTGTCAGGACAGGATGGCCTT
>Ga0310811_10001707_pt1 | contig 27356 bp, 20 predicted proteins | sample YCmetagenome_FD_207642 | JGI IMG/M metagenome (GOLD analysis project Ga0310811, IMG submission 207642) | Soil microbial communities from experimental microcosm in Duke University, North Carolina, United States - YC | ecosystem: Engineered > Artificial ecosystem > Soil microcosm > Unclassified ... | reverse complement strand
TGTGGGAATAAAAAGAAGGGGGGATGACAGCCATGGGAAAGGGGATGGGGGACAATGATGCAATGAAAAATCATACTCAAAGCATCCCCCTGAAGGAGACACTACCATAAAAGGAAATAAGGGGATGGAGATGGCTGAAGGCCCTTCCGCTGGGAAAACAGATAGATAGAACTGAGACACCGAGACAATATGTTTTTATCTGAGACAACAAGAAAGCTAACTAAGCCTCAAACAGGCAGGGGGGTGGGTTTCTAACTACTAAAAACCCTAATGGGTGGGTGGGTGGGGGCGACTCTAACGTATGGCAAGCCCTGTTATGCTTATCCTTGATTATTGTATTGTATTGTATTGCTATTATATTGTGTGTTATCGCATGGTGTTTTATTGCATTGTATTGTATTATTGTATTGTATTGTTATTGTATGGTATTGTATGGTAGTCTATCGTGTTTCTTGTCCTTGACTTGACTTGGTTATCATGGTCACTGATATGGCATCTCTTATCCTTGTCTTGACTATCGTATTCCTTGTCCTTATCCTTGACTGGGGTGATGCATGGGCAATGGTCAAAACCTTGTTTTGACTTGGCTTGATTTTCCTTGATCTGACAGGTGGACTAAGGTGAGAACCTCATTCAGACTTTGCTTGATTTTGCTGGATTTGAGGTATGGGCTTGGGCAAAATCCTTGTCAGGACTGGGCTTGACTTTGCTTGATTTTTGCTTGATTTGAGGCATAGGTTTAGGTGAAAACCTCGTCAGGACTGGGCTTGACTTTACTTGATTGTCCTTGATCTGAGGCATAGGATTGGGCAAAAATATTGTTAGGACTGGGCTTTGCTTTGCTTGATCTGAGGTATAGGTTTAGGCAAAAACCTTGTTCAGACTTGGCTTGATTGTGTGTGATTTTTGCTATTATGTGGCTTGATTTTGCATGATCTGATGCATAGGATTAGGTAAAAATCTCATTTGGACTTGGGTTGACTTTGCTTGATTTTTGCTATTTTTTTGCTATTGTGTTGTGTAGGGAAAGGTGAAAACCTCATTTGGACTTGGGTTTACTTTGCTTTATTTTTGCTATTTTTGCTATTGTCTTGCTTGATTTGATGTGCAGGTGAAGGTGAAAACCTCATTCAGACTGGGCTTCATTTTGCGTCATTTTTGGTATTTTGGTTATTTTGTTGCTTGATCTAATGTATAGGCAAAGGCGAAAACCTTGTTCATACTTGGCTTCATTTTGCTTTATTTTTGCTATTTTATTGGCTCTGGTGTTGCTTGATTTTGCTTGATTTATGCTGTTATATTGCTTGTCTTGCTATGGTATTGTATTCCTTATCCTTGTCTTGACTGTTGTAGGAACGCTGACCGAGACACCAAGACAACACATTTTTATCCAAGACAATAAGAAAGCTAACAGGTGGGGGGGTGGGGTCAAGCTAACATTTGATTTGCTCTGGTTATCCTTATCCTTGTCTATCGTATTGTCATCGTATGGTATGTTATTGTATGGTATGGTATTGTGGTCTATTGCATTTCTTATCCTTGTCTTGACTATTGTATGTTATTGTGGTCCATCATGTTTCTTATCCTTCTCTTGACTATCGTGGTGTGTCCTATGGTATCATGCTTCTTATCCTTGACTTCCTTGTCATATTGTAGTCTTGACTGTCGCCATCCTCATCCTTGACTTTTCCTTGTTTTCTTGATTTTTGGCTATTGTATTGCTTGATTTTGCTTGGTCTGAGGCATTGATATTTGCACCTTCTATATTTGAAGATTGCACCAGTTGCAAACACCATGTTGGGATATTGAGCCAGATACAACCACCATATAAGGAAGTTGCACCACATGGCTGTCCATATTTGGAAGTTGTATGAACTCATCTACCCTATACTATGAAGTTAAGAATCACTAGAGTTAGGAATGTTTAATCTAAGGAGTTCAGTTGTGTTGATTTCACCGCATGTGATTGTAATACAGTGATTGGAGGCTTTGGATGGGCCTGAAACTGCAAAGCCAGAGTTGTGGAAATTGGGCAAGTAATTGAGCTCATATTGACCATCATCTGATTTTAGGGGTACTTGAACGTCTAGGTCAGGGCTGTGTGAATGTCCTTCATGCAATGAACTTTCATCATCTGATGGACACCATGAGGCATATTGAAGGAGGTACCTTGTAAGACTATTACACATGGGTGGATTGAGACTTGGTTGAGATGCATCAATATCTGAGACTTGAGACTCACAAGTGCATGATGCAATACAACGGTATCACATGCTTTGCTTTCTTTTGCATGTCTTCATTGATTTAGTGAATAACTTTTTTTAACATGTGTTTTCAATTAAACAGACTATCTAAACATATTCTCATGTAGTACAAACAACCCCCATCCGGTATATAATGAATGATTTTATGTAGATTTACAGTTGGTATTGGGGAGCTAGGAGGAAGTACTTGTGAAGCTTCAGGTGGCTGTGATTTAAAGTTTTGAGCTTATGTAAAGTTGAACCCTATGTTCAGGATTTTGTGAACACACACCTCTTGTATGGAACTGACAAAGATCCCCCACTAACGTGGGAGTTGTGGATTCCCACAGCTTCATCACAGTGTGTATGTCTGAAGCTGATTAGAACATTTTGGTGCTGTGCCCGATGACATTCAGCAAGTCATATCACTGCTCCATTCCCTTGCTGATCTACTCCATTCTGCACCAAACAATGATATATCTTCATAATGATCGTCAACACCAGCAGCTCCTTACTATTCTGGGAGTAAGACAATATAACAGATCTAAACACAAAAATGACATCTATGCATCAAGATTTAGCCTCCATGAAGGAGGCTATGGCTTACAACTTCAATAATCTATCCACACAATTTGTTGGCATTGTGTATGAATTTTCACGCCTCAGTGATGATATGTATAGGCGTTTTGATCAGTGGTCAGAGAAAGCTGTATCTTCTATTGTTGAGAAGGTGTTGGAGGTTCATACATCAAATAATCTCTCATATAGCTTTGTATCATGCTCATTTTGTCTTGGATTCCTACTATGGTCCTCCCAAACCTGTCACAGAATTATATCAGTGTAATCAGCCATGTCTATGGTAAGTGCTTTGCTCCTGCTATGCTTATGCCTATGGCTCAATCTAGCGTTAGCTCAAGTTTCCATACTTCAAATGAGACTAGTAGTTCAGGTGTCCAAAGGTTTCTCATGTGTGGGGTACAACTTTATTCAAATTTTACACAAGATACAGCTTTCTAGGAATCTATCTTTTTGGATTAGTTACCTGTGATCGAGTCTGGGAATTAATTGGTCAGTCATGCACAGGCATCATGAAAATGCTGCACTACTGCTGGGCAGCTTTGTCATGGCAAGGGATCTCCTTGCCATGACCAATTTTCCCTGCATCCTCCTCCACAACATCAATAGTTACAATCCATGTATGTCTAATTTATTACAAAACAATCACTGACAATCACCAATGAAACTGCAGAATGTCAAATTCTTCAACAATCCAGCAGGATTTTTGGATCCTCATCACTTTTATGTCACTTTTGAGTGCATAGTGCCTCTCAAAGACAGTCAGTACAATGTTTATGTCTGGTGCTGCACTGCTCGAGCCTGTGAGCTTCTACTCATGTTACTGTTCAAGCATGGATGTGCTGATATGTTTTAGTATAGTGATGATCCATCAACGAGCAGTATCATGCGGGTGCAGCTGAAAGTAATGACAGGCTAGTGAGGGAGTTCTTGACTGATGGTCAGCAAGTTGTAAGTGTCAAATTTTTATGATCTCTTCTTATCCTTGCACTAGCTCAATTATTTGGCCCTTGCCACTAGAACATTCACTACATTGGAGACCAGGCAAATCATGGTGTACTTGATATTCATGAGGATATTCTCGCCAATCTCGCCAATGCTTCATTTTCCATAGATGCTTTGCGACCTCATATCATGCATGTGCAAATATTGACACTGAATGATGTTTATGTTGCCAATAGTATAAAATTCCAGTGATACCCAGTGTGTAACTGACCCATGTGTGAGTCTATTAACAATTGTCTGACTGATATATCTTGTCTTGCAGAACAAGTGACATGTAGTACACTGAGGATCGGTAGGTGAATTCCTCCTTTTCATCTTGTGTTAAACTAAATCAAACTAGATTTATACAGGGCCCAAAGAGAATCCTAGGTGCATATGCATATCAAGCTCTACTCAAGTAAGTTACTGTCTCCTCTCTGCTTGTGTTGAGCTGGCACTAATACCCCACAGTGCATATCCAAACAGAGTCTTGCCCCTTTGTTCTTCCTTCCCTGTCAAGGTATCAATCCCTTTCTTAGTTTCTATGCCACTGTTTCATGCCTCTCTGTAAAAGGCGACTTGCCTCACAGTTCTGGAGGATGGTAAGTTTCCAACATGCTTTCAAATATGCTGATTCAAAAACTCTCTTTCTAGATACTCATCCAAATGCCTCACGCACACTGAAGCAATCAAGGGTATGATGCTCGATGCTGCATACGCATCTTTTCCTAAGGATATTCTGTATATGAAGGGCACCAGTGGACAAAATTCTCTATGATTTCAATTAAGGTTTTGAAGTTTTTTTTTTGTTTTCAAACACAAGTGATTTTCTTTCGTGTGCTAATTCTCACTTTACCAAGCCTGATTTTCATGCTAAGTTTCAGTTTCACGATTTTGATATTGTACTGATTTAGATTTGAACAACAGGAGACTCTGTCATTTTTTTCAAACTCTGGTTGATCTCGCTCTCACTGCCACTAGTACTGCCACTGCTGTCATCATTGTCCCAGCAAATTTGTTTGGGCCAGAATTCATTTCTTTTCAATTCCTTTCATTCTCTGTCCCTAATAAGGTAATATCTGTATTCTGAACTTTTGTATCACGTTCTGACCTTGCCTAGCACCCAAAAGTGTCATTACTTGCCAAAAAACATTGCCTGGGGTTTCCAGAACAATGGACTGATGCGTCTCAGCTTCCCATTCATGCTTTAACTGACAATACTATGCTGTAAATTAGCCTGGAGTTGAACATCTGACAGTGAATTTTGTTGGACCTAGCTACTGTCCAGACAGAAACAGAACTATTCTCAACTGATCTAAGGCTCAGGTGGGAGGCAAGAAACACAGTGCACGCAATTGTGACTCTGTAGAAGATGAGGTCAAACTTCGTGGGTACACATCCACTCAATGCATGTATGCTAACTATAATGTTGCTTTTGGCTAACATATCACAAAGCACATTCCTGTCCTAACAGATCTTTTGTACAATATACTGAGGGTGGTTTTTGACCAATGTCTTTCTTGGGACACTATGTCATCTCATACGCTGTGGTTCATGTCCCTGACTGTTCACCAGAGTGGGCAATCTTCTCTACTGCCTCTACCCTTCTGCGTATCTATGGGGTACACCCAGAATATGCAGACAGAGTTATCACGTCCATGATCACTTTCATCATCAATGTTATTGCAAACCTCAAGGAGTCCATCTGTCATGACTTCATTTGACTTTTGCACAGGCATTCTGACATTTCAGTAGCAATAGATGTACTTACACACTTCACACCATCTATTCACAGACTATACTGTGCAATTACTTCTACTCTCTACCCTTGGACCACCTCCCACTAAGTGGCACAGCTATTAAGTGACAATGCACCCATCCTTGACAACCTTGTTCAGGAATCAGTGCTTAAGGCTACTATGGTGCTTGTGTGAAGGTTTGTTAGTCTCTGAATTGTCAGCACTTCCTTGGCTCATCTTTTACAGCTCCCTGGAGATCACTCTGTCTTTTGCCACCAATCTCTGCCATTTCATCACCTCTCCTCTGTTGATATTTGAGTTCGTATTCAATGCTGAGAAATGTGCACTCCCACCTCTGACTGCAACTGCCAAATGCCTTGCATATTGCATCAAGGTATGTCTTTCCTTACCCTGTTTTTTCAATACACCTCAATCCTTCCCAGCTGTCACCTGGTGATGACTCTGTCATGCCTGCAATAATGAATTTATGGATGAGGTGATGGAAATATGATTTTATTAGTCAAGTGGGCTGACATTTTATTCAATTGCAGTACAACCTAGTGTACGAATTTCATTCTCAGTGCACTGGTGTCATGCTGCAGCATGCCAATGACTACAAAAGTATGAAATGGTATCCTTGAACAGCTGCAGCACAATGCCAACATGTGATTCGAGCTCGCACTCAGCTGGGCTCCTATTAAGCTCCAGTCAATGCTCCAGGTTTGTTTCATTATTTTCATTTGCAGCTCTTTTCTTTCATGACATCTGTACAGAAATATCTTACAGCTACACAACAGCAGATTGGTGTGTATGCCACTGAGTTAGAAGCTTCTGTTGCTGAAACGTTTGCCAAGGCACTTGGTCCTGTGCACCGACAACTTTGTAGGTGCTCAATCTTAATTGACATTCAAGTATTCTACATCATAGCATCTTTGTGTAGCCTATCAAACTAGAAGGCCAATTGTGCACGTGCTCTTGCCAGCCAATTTACGAACAAATGTTATTTTTCAGGGGAGGTTGCTGTATTGTGACTTGCAGCTCATAAAAGTAAGTTGGTTCATTTAATAAATGGCCGATTGCCTTAACGTTTGCAAGATCAAGATTTGCTGGATAAAGTAACTCCTCAGATGCCATACACTGGTGTCCAGCCTTTCAAAGACAAGTTGGCTGATACAACAGTTGGAATAAATGTAACTCTTTAACTGTTCAACATCTGCAGTGCCTATTATTCCATGTGGCAGTGATTCTTATATCATTGGAGAAGGTTAAATCAAGCTCCATGTTTCTGGCATCAGTTCTGATGATTTTTAGTGCAATTACACCATGGTCCATCTTCTAGTAGCTCTACTGCTTGAAGTTTTCGCCCCTTCTGCGGTCGCTGCGGGTATTGAAGCATGGACATGGGTTATGGTAGAACATCCTAACATGGAAACACAGTTCGATCCTCCCTAATGTCATCCTTTTCCTTCCTACTCATCCCTCTGAATCCATCCAATCACAAGTTCCATTCCAGTGCCAAATACACTGCATCATTTTCTTTCTTGGTATTAACTAACTTCAAGCATAGCCCCATCAGCCCATTAGGCACGAATTTCAGTCACAAAAACCTTTCATGAGTCAAAGTGAATATGACACTGATGAGATTGCCAAGTTTCAGGCGCAAAAGTCCGATGTGAGGGTAAATTAGAGGGCCAAATTGATGGGGAGGATGTATCAGGAGTCAACTGAGAAGACAATGATGAGAGATTGTGGAAGAGCATTGCAATGTCTGCTCTGGACAGTCTAGATGTAGATGTGGTTGATGTTCCAGCCATCGAGGACAGTGCATTGGAGTTGGGGGGTGTTGACAGCAAGGAAGGTTGTGAAGGCTGCTTTAACAATCCTATGACCCATGCAAAAGCTGAAGTCTTGCCATTTAGATGGTTAGAAGCCTTAGCAGGTACAGATCTGAAAACCTTTAGGGCATTGGATTTTACAGTGGGAATGGCAGCCAGTGATGAAGATAGCAGAGCTAAGGCATCATCCATTGATCCAAACACACTGTATGCTTAGAATAACAGTTAGAACTGGAAATATAGTTTTGGAGTGCCAATACGATCAGACCTGGTTGTATTAATTATCCCACATTATTTATTTCATCATACCTCACAATCTTCTTATAGTTGATTATGCTCTTGGTCACTCTGGTAGTGTCCATGATGCATATGCTTTGGGATCCACTCATATCTATCAGGAGCATGACACACTTCTACCACCTGATCACTGGGTCTGGGCAGACAGTACTTATCCACTGAGCACTTGATGTATTACTCCTTTCAAGATGCCTCACAATGGATGCCTGACAGCAAACCAGAGGACATTTAATTTTTATCTTTCTTCAGTTTGTACAGACTATATGAGGGGACTCCAGGTCATACATACTATGAGAGGTTAAAGGATCTATTACTTGATGGTCCTCACACAGAAGCAAAATGAAAGGAAGACTGGGAATAGCTACAGACTCAATTCAATTGATAAGTAAGTGTACAAGTATATCAGTGTATAGTAGAAGTATAAAAGGAACAAATAACAAAAGGAACAAGTAACAAAGGAAACAAGTAACATATGCTCAATACAAAAAATTCAAGACCTATTAGTGAGACAAGCATACTTAGTTTTCAGCCACAATATTGTCACCTCCTCTGCATGCGCATGTGCCAATGCATAATGCATTTTCATTTCTGCTTCACAAAGGCATATCTATGGGTCTTTAGCCTTGAAACTGCATTTGTGCGCAACAGTGGCTTCAGTGTTCTCATCCATGTGTTCAGCCTTCATAAACTTATGTTTGTTTACTTAATAAGTGAGATTATATTTTACTATGTACCATTCATTTTGAAGTTCTTCCTAGGTGATCATGTCTGATTATGCATTATCAATCTCATCAGTGAGCCTGTCAACCTGACTCTTAATATCTGACTGTTGTTTTTGACCTGTCTTGATTTTCCTGCAGACTATGTATTGGCAGGAGATGTTATGGACATTGATGTAGGTGCTGATGATGTTGATGCCACCAACACAGGTTTGGATCTTGAAGACTTATAAGAATGGCAAGAGGTCACTTTGAGTGACTTCATACTAGTGCATCAGATGGGATCAGAATTGCTGAAAGCAGTGCAACTGTCATCATAAGGGATTTGGGATGCAGGTAGTAGAGTGAATTTACTTTAAGGTGTGTGGGTAATAGGAGGTGAAGGGGAGGAGGGAGAGAGTGGCTATTTTGATAAAGCACATCTGAATTTTGGTGGGCTATTGAGAATCATGATGTTAGGATCATTATAGTAATCACATATCATAGATAGAGAAGGGTGTAGAATATTATTAAAAGAAAAGTCCATGGCCTTATCATCACAATGGCTAACATCAGCATCATTGAGAGGTAAATTGAGAGCACTGTGAGAGTGTGTAGGTTGCATAGTAGAATAGGGGCACTGGCTATATTGAGGGTGCTCAGCACCAGTAGTGTAATTATGCTGAAGAGGTGGAGGGACATGGTATTGACCACCATAGTAATGAGAATACAATTGTGTATTGGAGGGAGGAAGGTAAGACTGGGAGCCAGAAGTAGGAGGATAATATTGAGCACCAGAGGTAGGGGAATGAGTGCTAGTAGATTGAGGGTGGGTACCAAATTAGGCACTCCCAGACTGCATACTCTCAGAATATGAGTTGCCTACTGTATGTGAAATAGAAAAATAATTCATGGCATGATCTACTTCTGGGTGTGATGAGATTGTCTTGAGAGAAATAGTGGGGTTCCCACCCATGATCCTCACAAGGTTATTGTACCAGAGAAAGTCCCTTAGAATTTGTACTGTAAATTGAATCAGTCAGACTATGTGATAAATACAAAAATATGTATTGTGCAGATTCTCAGCAGAATTCTCATCCTGTAGCATAATACCAGCACTAATCACATGTAGTTTGTCATAGCACTCATAATACTTTTTCTAAGGCTTTGAGATGAATATTAGCACATTATAATGAGGACAGCCAGTGAAATGTACTAATTAATGTGATTGTTCATCAGATCTTGAAATTTGACTGGTGCAGCTGTATAATAGTCTGCATATTTGATGTTGTCTAAAAGACATGCTTAGCAATGACAGTGCATATAGAAGCTTTATCTTTGCTGGAGGGACAGTCACTGTCTGTGTGAGATTGCTTTGAGTCAAAGTAAAACAGGACATGGCAGTCAGCTGGATGATTGAGGAGGTGGTCAATAACTTTTTGGGTGTAGGAGGGGGTTGACAACCAGTAGATCTGAATCTTTATCATGTCTGTGTGCATCAAGACTTGCCACCTCTTCCCCAAGTAACAGGGTTCTGCATATTATCTATGGTCCTCTGGGTCCTTTGAGAAGGCCTGTTTAAGGCTTGCAGTCGTGCAGAGTGATGATGAGATAATGGTCGAAGGGCAACTATATTTTTGGAGTCTAATGGGATGCTGAACTCTGCCACATGGCTCAGGCTGTGTTTCCTGAAAGCTTTACTAAGCTTTACTGAGTGTTAAGATCATTCTCAAAGGGTATCGGATCTGAAGGGCTTCAGCCTCAGCTTGTATGCTGTGCCCCTTTTCTGAGTATAGCCCAGTATTTCACAAAGGTATACATATCATATCCGAAGATCTGGATGGCTATAGTAGCATATCTGAAGGTCTAGACAGCTATTGTATTATATCTAAAGGTAAGGATAAATATCATATTACTATCCAAAATGTGTCTGGATATTGGATGGCCAAGTATAAGGACTAGCCTAGACAAGTCTAAAACTAGAAACCAACAGAGTATAGACTATCTAAAGATAGAGGCAGATGTGTTAGACTTATCCTTAAGCCTTAGAGGGTGACAAGAGCTTATTAGCCTCAAGTCTGGATAACGGAATGAGTACAATTTAAGATGATATTTGAACTAAGGTACTACAGGACATATACAAGAGTTTATATATGATAGAGCTAACTGAAGGCTATGCACAAAGTATAAGCAATATATAAATAACACTTATTACAAGTCAAACGTAGGCCAGAAGTTAATCACAGGTTAATGGATCAATAAGCATAGCTGGAAGTAAGTATAACCAATATACTGGAAGGGAGGATATACTGAATGGAGAAAATAAGCAGTGTTTAACATTATATGAACAGGATATGAATGAAAAAGCTTATTGTAATGGATATGAATTGGATCTGTGGATTGGTGTAGGTATCACAACTTGGCTAGGCACTAGCTATAATAATGCTAAACAGTATAAGTGAGTCTCAGCTCTACCTAGCTGTTATACTTGATGAAGCAAGGGCATTCAACCCTAAAGGGGATGCAAGGACAGCAAAGATCCATAAATGAATCTGATCAACCCTGATCAAATGCAATGAAATGTGAAACGTGCTGAAGGCATGTGCAGGAAAGCAAAATATGATGGTTGCATGAAGTGTGAGAAAGTAGCATGCGAAGTGCACAAGTGTAGAGGAGGTGTATAAATGATGCTGGGATCTGAACTGAGGTAAGGAGGATAGATAATAGACAGATAATGTGATTGCCACTAGCTATAGACAAATGCTAGGGACTACAATGACAGATACATGCACTGCATGGAACTAACTGGTGATAGATGGTGACTGCCAGAAGCTATATTGTAAAAACAAACATGGCAACTTTAAGTTGCACATAAGTGCCTTCCCAGGGCTGGGAAGTGAATCGGGAGCACTCTAAGTATGTAAGTGAGGTAAAGTAAGGGTCCATAACAGAATAATAATTGTATGATGCCAGATATAGTAATAAATGGAATGTGACACACCAAGGAACTGGCTGGACAATGGATGGATGCTCCTGTGATGATGCATGCTAAATCACAATGAAACAGGAAGTAATGCAATGAAATGCACAATGAGTGCAGGAATGTGTTACAGTACGATTAGCTCCTATTCATTTTTTCTCTTGTTCTCCCACCATTGTTTTACATCACGATCGTTTATCACTGCTGTTGCTAGATGACTGATGTTTCCTGTCTCGGATTGCTTACCTTTCCTTGTGCATACATACTTAATTAGGCAGTCATCTTTTGTCTTTGTACCAGCCCTAAATCTCTCTCCTAAGATTCCTTATAAAATACACGCTGTAGAGACTCAATTCTCTACAGGCTGGTATCGGCATATTTTATGGCTCATGACGACTGGGCTTCACAGCACAACATCACCATCATGTACCCAGGATACTTTCCCGCACTTGCGCTTAGTTTGCATTGTCGCGCATCTTTGTGTTTCATCGCGCATCTTCGCATTCTTGTGCATCTTCGCATTCTCACACATCTTCGCATTCTTGCGCATCTTCGCATTCTCATGCATCTTCGCGTTCTTGCGCATCTTCACATTTCATCACGCATCTTTGTGTTTCATCGCACATCTTCGCATTTCATCGCGCATCTTCGCATTTCACCACGCATCTTCGCGTTTCACTGCACATCATCGCAGGAGCATCCATCTATTGTCCAGCCAGTTCCTTGGTGCATCGCACTCCATTTATTACTATATCTGACTATGTTTGGCATCGTACAATTATTATTTTGTTATGGACCCTTACTTTACCTCACTTACATACTTAGAGCGCTCCCGATTCGCTTCCAAGCCCTGGGAAGGCGCTTATGTGCGACTTAGAGTTGCCATGTCTGTTTTTACAACTTAGCTTCTGGCAGTCACCATCTATCACCAGTTAGTTCCATGCAGTGCATGTATCCATCATTGTAGTCCCTAGCATCCGTCTATAGCTAGTGGCAATCACAATATCCATCTATTATCCGTCCAGCATCCGTCCTCCTTGCCTCAGTTCAGATCCCAGCATCATTTATACGTCTTCTCTACACTTGCGCACTTCGCGCGCTACTTTCCCACGCTTCGCATGACCATCGCATTTCGCTTTCCCGCACGCGCCTTCAGCGCGTTTCGCATTTCATCGCATTTCACCACATTCCATCGCGTTTCTTCGCGTTTACTTTGCGTTTCATCGCATTTGATTAGGGTTGATCAGCATTTACTTGTGGATCTTTGCTTTCCTTGCGTCCCCTTTAGGGTCAAACGCTCTTGCTTCTGCGAGTATAGCAGCTAGGTAGAGCCAAGACTCACTTATACTGGTTTTGCATTATTATAGCTAGTGCCTAGCCAGGTTGTGATACCTACAGCGCCTTGTACTATGTAGTTCTTTACTTTAATCTTACTGGGTTTTACCTGATACTTGACTTCCTTTGTCTAAGCCCTCCAAGCTTAGTCATCTGAACCAATCTCTGACAGAGAGCACTCCTCTTCATCAGTCTGAACCTTTGAACCTAACTCCAAGGTTGTACCTTGCCATTAGTTATTAACTTCGCAAGCAGACTTCATTGTTGTTGTGCATTTAGACCAGACTCAACCATGAAGGCTCTCTTTTGAGTCTAGGTTGTTAGAACCCATCCCAGTTCGTAACACCTAATGGATTGTATCCTTAGGTCAAAGTCTTGTCTTTCCAATACTCACACTCCTTCTGATCCTTATCCAACTCTATTGTGATGCACAAACTTGGCTAGGTAGTAGGATCACTCCCTAACCAATATGTGGCCAATACCCTGCCTAGATGCTATGTCCTAGAAGACAGTGTTTGACCCTAAAGGGTTTGTGATCTAGGCTCAAGCTCAGAGGTAGTGAAAAATCATCTAACTTCAGACTGGTACTGGTGAAAGGGAAACATGCTCATATAAGCCACAAAAGTAATGAATGTAAAGTAGGTAAGTAAAGCTAATATCAGCCCAAAGAAAACTTAATTGTCACACTGTCTCTACCTAAGGGTAGTCTATATCCATCTGTGTCCACTCTGGAACCCCTATCCAGAACTCTAGACCACTATTCCTGCCTCGGACTGTGTCCTTTGCAGTATATTCACCCTATGTCTTCACTAAGGATTGACATGCACATTTATCCCACTTGCTATCAAGTGGATGGAACTCCATCCAAGTTTCCAATACTTGTCCAGAAGTTTCCCACACTCATCTGGATGTCTTTCAGACATTCTACCAGAGTTGTCTGCCTCTAAAGTCCTACAGACTTCATTAGGACCTTATTGGACTTTATCCAAAATTAAGGGCACCATACTCAGGTGAGGGGCACAGCATACAAGCTGAGGCCAAAGCCCTTCTGAGTCAGTCATACTCACCCCTCCAAGAGATTGTATGCACCAGCATGCATGGTCTTTAACAAGAGCATGCTATTTGGTTCAGTACTGCATGCTTTTGCACTTATAGATACAGTATATAGAGACCTTACTGGACCTTTAGTTGACATACTTTGCACACTCCCCACTCCCTAGCTATAGCTCAATTTGAAGAGCATTGAATATATTGCTGGTTTTATTGCATATCTGTGCTCACAATGACCTGTGCACCCAAGCCATATCATGCACCACACCTTTTGCATTCTGCTGTAGAAACTACAACACAGTGAGGTGCAAACAAAGCTCCTGACTGTATCTATCATTGTTGTAGGTCATGCATTGCATAGTCTGCTATACCTGAGATGACAAGTACATTCAACCCTAAAGGGGAAGTGAGTGCAGTAAGGATCTAGTTGTATGTGCTGAAGGTGCTACTGGTTGGCCAATACAAGGTGTGAGAAAGCGCAGGTGCACACAAGGCATGAAGACATGGGAATGTGCACATATGCTGCATGAAGCATGGGAAAGTGCATGCATATATGCACAAATGAGAGAATGTAAATGAATGGATTTTTACTATGTTCTGCTAGGTAAATAGTGGGTGGAAAGTTCTGTCAACCAAAAAGTCCCCAATAGTAAGTACTGCTGGTGCTTATATATGGCGCCTAAGCGCTGTCATGCGGAGCTGAAGTGCTACCAAGTAAGGTATGTAAAAGTAAGGGTCCATGATAAAAATAAAAGTGGAATGATATGCAAATAAGGGAAATAGGAATATATGCACTTAGAGAGCTTGGTGGATAGTGGATGGATGCTTCTGGATGGCTGGCACTATAGGGTGCTCAAGCGTGGGAAAGTGCGCACATCATGAAGCATGGGAAGTGTGCATGCATAGCGTGCATTGTGTGGGAAAGCTGTGCCTCATATAGGAATAGCTGCAGATAGCACACAGAGTGGTGCTGCAAGTTCATGCCATGTACTCCCTAGTGAAAAGCACCATATCACACAATGAGAGGCATTATTCCTTACACTGTGCCTTAGAGCACCCTCCCTTGTTACAAAGAGAGTCTCTTGCTCATATTCTGAGGTTCTCCCTCTCAGTAGCTGTCCTATGGGTCGAGTATATACCTCATGCCTGGGTCTTACTGCAGAGTTTTCTACATTACTCATTTCCCCCTTTTCATCTCTGTAGGCAAGCCTCATACTTCAGCGCATCAGCTGTGCATGCTATACAGCACTTTTGCTCCACACAGGACACACACATCTGCATGCACAAGTGCTCTACTTTCAAGATCTATGATGTGCTCACATCATACCCTATCTATGTCTATTATTATCCACTCATATGTATATATCCTTTTATTTGCATTATCTCACAATGCACAAATGCACACCACCTACATCTCATTATGGACCCTACTTACATATGTTACATACCCACCTAGAGACCCTGCACTACTTACTCGGTTCTACACCCTGAGAAAGCACCTTAGTACAAAACATAGAGACTCAACTTAGGATATAGTTAGTTACTGCCCACCTCAATGTAAACTCAGCTCTCTAATAAAAATCCAAATTTGGTATCTTTCACTTTTCACACTCACATACTTTTGACTCATGCACACCTTCAGTGTAGAAACCACTCCATGTTAAGCAAAGACCTATTGCTTTCAACTTTAGGCCAAAGTGCATTGTTTCACAAATGCCCTCTCTCTATGTGCATGCTCTATTATCTCTTTAAGCTGCATATGCTCATAGCACCCTCTTGTGCAGCACAATCAATACTTTAGCACTCCTCCTCTTACCTTTGGCATGCACATGGCACTTGCACTAGTTCTTAGACTGAAGCACTAGTCATTGATCTCCCTCCTTTTCTTTAGAGGAATCATTCTCAGTAGCAATCCTCTTGGAACAAAATAGCCTCATGCCCAGAGGAGCTCTTGAGCTATCTCTCATATCTTTTATAGTACATAGTCACAATTCCTCGCCTTCACCGAGAAGTAAGAGGAAGATCAGATATTCTCGCATTCAAAGATGCTGGGATCCTCACAATGCACAGTACATCTTGTCCCAAAGACTGTACTCTGTGTCATCCTCATGTCATTTTCAATCTGCTTTCAAACCCCAGTTCTCATTCTCCAGACCATTCAAGATGACAACTGCCAGGTCAACTTCCTGAAATATGTGTGAGATGGTCCCAAAAAGTTTCATAACCAACTTACCTAGCAAGAATTGTGACAGTGATGAGGAAAGCCCATGAACATGAATTATTGAAGGTAAGCATGAAGACAGTCGAAAGCACAGAACACAGAAGTGATGGATGAAATTGCTGCCTGCAAATTCTAGATCCATGAATACACAATTATGTTCATGGGTGAGGGTTATATCCATTCATGAAGATGCAAGCATCAGAAAAAAGGTCAGACACAAGTTGCACACTGCAAAAGTATATAGCACTACATAGCCTTGGTAGTACCATAGAGCACCTAAACACCATTCATTGCACTAAATACTGCACTGTAGTATGCTATGATGCCAATAGTAGCTATGTGGTCTTCCCAGCAACTCATAGTCAATATTACACCCTATAGTTAATATTAATGGTATAATAGCTACACAGACAAGCATTCAAATAATTCCAGATCTATGTACCTGTTGAGATAAAAGTCTTTATGCATGTCCAACTCTCAACCAACTCAAGGAATAAGATGGTATGGATGAAGAACTTGATGAACCAGTACCACCAGTGCATTAGGACCATGCTGACATGAAGACTTGCTGAGGTGGAAGCTGTGCACATTTTTATCAAATGTTTGAAGGGGTCAAAACCAGTGAATATAAGCCAGCAGGTGTGGAAATTTACTAAGACATGATAGAAGCTTGAAAATAACTTGGACTTCACCCACTTGCAGACCTAGTAAGGTAGGTCAGAATGAGCCCACATCCAATTTACGGTGCTCACTGGATATGCCTTGACCAGTGTACTCATTCTCATCTTCAATCACCAACACACTGTTGAAGTATGCAGGTGCCAGCAGTCTCCTCATATCTGATACAGGAATCTGTTAAGGTCATGCTCAAAGATATTGGATCCAAAGGGCTTTAGCCTCAGCTCATATGCTGTGCCCCTTTCCTGAGTATAGCCCCATATTTCAGAATACTATACTTGTTATATCTGAAGATCCAGATGGCTATCATAGCATATCCAAAGGTCTGGATGACTATCATATGATATCTGGGTATAGGGACAAGTATTGTATACCTATCCAAAGGTAGGATAGTATCGTATTTCTATCCAAAGATAAGGATTAGTATCGTATACTTATCTGAAGGTACATCCAGATATCGGATGGAAGTATAAGGGCTAGTCTAGACAAGTCTAAGACTAGAAACTAACAAAGTGTAGACTATCCAAAGATAGAGGTGGATATGTTAGACTATCAGATACAATCCTCAAGTCTTGGAGGGTGACAAGAGTTAATAAGACTCAAGCCCAGATAGCGGAATGAGAACAATCTAAGATGATATTTGAACTGGGGTGCTATAGAACATATACAAGAGTTTATATATGATAGAACTAAGAAAAAGGCTATGCACAAAGTATCGCAATGTATAAGCAATGCTTATTACAAGTCAAACATAGGCCGGAAGTTAATCACAGGTGAACAAATCAGTAAACATAGCCAGAAGTAAGCATAATCAATATACCAGAAGGGAAGATATACTAAATGGAGGAGATAAGCAGTGTTTAACATTATATGAACAGGATATGAATGAAAAAGCTTATTGTAATGGATCCAGTATGAGATGTGGATCAGATCTGATTGGATCTGGTATCTGGAGCTTTGGATGAGAAGTGCAAATGTATGGGATATGACAGAATCACCAGCAATGCACAAACTTTGAACAAGCACTTGCAGTTGTTGATATGGGGTCATGGTGGAGAGAGAATCTTGAGGTACTTGTAAATATCCACCTGATCTTGCAGTTTAAGTTGTTGGCATGACCAGCTTCAAACATGTTTCTGAAGGAATTCTTCAAGAGCTGAAATGAAAAAGGATGCATTGTGATTGGTAAGTAAGCGCTGGATTGTTGAATTCAGAAATAGGCATGTCCTAGAGACAAAGTAGCCATGGGAACCCATCACCATTGTGAATTGTTGGACCTGAGAGGGTAAGTCAACATGGTTCTCCAATAGTCCAAGTCCTGCACCATATGAATCTGAACCAGAGTCACTGGCATCTGAATCTTGCCACTTTTGATTGATGGGGTGATGGGATACCCACCAGCAAATGTAGGTGTCTTGAATGTGAATGGACTCTTGGCATTGTAGCCAGGTTGTCATTTGCATGATGTAGTGGTGGCAATTTGATGCATGGTAAGCCCATTTGGCAAAATAAATGTGCAGCCATTCAGGCAGTTCAGTGTTGAAACTGTCTGCGGTGCCAAGAAAGCAAATGGCATTGATGTAATGAATCATCAAGTGAATTTTTGGAATATTGAAGTGTTCACATACCCCAAGGTTGACAAAATGTGCTTGCTGGCATGAACTAAGGTGAGGGCAGCATGCATATGAGCAAGTGTCTCATCTGTGTGCATGATGCTGCAACTCATGATAATCTGCCCCTGTCCATTGTTTGTGCTTGGATATGCCTTTTTTGAAGTGTCATAGTCCTGAATACAATGTCATCTCCTTGAACTGTGTGTCAAGTTCTTCCTTGCCTATGATATCAGCGCACCAGCTAACAATGTGACCCTTAAAAATTCCTTTGTGCAGCTGATGTAGAATGTCAGGGGTGATGCATGAGAAGATGTTGTTGTGAGGGAGCACTGCCCAGAAAGATTGCTCTTAGTCCCAGCTCTCCTTCAAACTGATCTTTTCCTGTTTCACCATTGTAGTGCAAGCACAGATTTTTGACCATGGAGTCTCAATCTCACATAAGTGATTTCTTCATGTTCTCTCACTCCTCTTGGCCCACTATACACTTCGGGCATTGGTTTTCCATGCAGCATGCCACCAGGCACTGCTCTGGAAAATCTGCAATATATGCTGCCACAATGGGATACAGGCATTATACTTGACCATCTGGGCAGGTGACATCAACTCCTTCCACACCTACCCTGACTAATGGCTCCAGGACCTGCAACATGCAATAGTAGAAGAGCTAATAACATTCAACAGACCACATATCATGCATGAAACATTCTAGCTTTAAAATTGGTAAGTATGCAATGAGGACTGTGGCATGTTTGGATGGCTGACATTGGACATTTTTTGAGATGTTTTTCAAGACTCAGGTACACAGGCCAAACTTCCTGGTCTCCCTGGAACTGTGACAGTGAAGTCTTATTGGATTCTAGGATAACTGGAGTGACAATGGCCCCTTGGGGCAATCTTCTCTGTGGGAAAGGCATTAGTGTATTTTTTGCCAGATTTGTTAACACTGGTGCTTACCTGCATCTCCCACCACCAGTCATCTGTCCACATTTCATCAAACTGCCTGGTCTTTCTCTCCCTGTCTGAAAACTCTCTCTCTGGTGTATAGGACACCATGTGATCAAACTCTGGATTTTCCATAAGTCTGCAGATGCACTCTACTGTGTCTCACATCCACAACTCAAGATCCTCAGTCTCATACTTGTTGTTTCAGGTATAGCAGACTAGGCAACACATGACCTTATGACAATTATAGATACAATCAGAAGCTTTGTTCGTGCCTCACTGTATTGTATTTTCTACAATGCAATGTGACATTATAAAGGATGGGACATTTTAACAAAGGTGTGCTCTCTCCCTATATTCTCCTCCTAACATTCTAACTCTCTATTCACACTATTCACGCCTATAATGTCTTCTACTGCTTCTACTTGCCAAGCACTGAGTAACCTTATGAATCACACTGATTTTTTTCCCTCTCAGTGTCAATGATATCAATGTCATCCTTCAGAGAAGGCATTGTACCAAGGTATGTTAATTTTTATGTACTACCACTATTATTACTAACTATATCATATGTAGTTGAGGAGGACCAAGAGCACCATGAGGCACGATGCCACCCAAGTGGCCAAGAAAAAATTAAGCCCACCTATGAACACTGTGGCAACAGAGGTGTGTGTTGACTATCACATCAGTTGCTGGCTACTTAATCATGCCCAGCTACACAAGATAGCACACAGTTCTCATCACAGGCTATCTGTTACAAACTGGGATGGGTTCTAACAACCAAAGTCCAAAAGAGGACTGTCTAATGTTGAGTCATTCTAGCAGTACAACAACCAGGATAGTCCTTGAAGTTAGAGTTAAAGGTTTGTCTTTAGGCTAATGACAAGGAGTGCTTGAAGTTAGAATTGATTGGTTCAGACAACTAAGCTTAGAGGGCTTAAACAAAGGAATATCAAGTATCAGGTAAAACCCAGTAAGATTAAAGTGAGGAAGCTAACTAATACAAATGCATGTATTTATAGAGAAACAAAAGAGGAAAGTTTAGGGCAGGTATAAGTAAGGAAGGCTACAGGTATCTGCCTGATTAAGTATGTGAATGCATGCAGGAAGACAACAGGTCAAGAAAGGTAAAGACGGAAAGAGCTGGACATACTACAAATCTAGTCATCTAGTGACAGCAATAAGCAATCATGATGTAATACAATGGTTAAGAATGTCATAGCAGAAAGAAAATGAATATAGGGTAAGCATACTGTAACACCATCACCCTGTTGAAAGGTAGTGTATCAGCCAATGGTCCACTTGATCTGCGACCCCAATTCAGCACAGTCCCCCCCCAAGAGAAGCACACTCCACAGCCAAAGCCCATCACATAGGTAAGCTTGGAATACCTTTGACCATTAGTATGTGACAACTGATTAAACTCAAAGGTTCACACACCAGCTCCATCAAGAATATCTGTGTCTGGGGGCTCTGGGGTGTTATATCCCAGATTCTGGACCTATCCTACAGTCAGATTTATGAACTAATCCTTAGATTAGATTCCTAGACTTCATCCATAACCATTTCCAGTCTCATCCACTATTACACTTGTCCAACTTCTGCTTGTCTGTCCAATCCAATGTATGGATCTGATTCAATATACCAATCCACTTCCTATCCAATATGATAAGCTTTCTAATTCCTTTCCTGTCAGCCTATTCCTTTATTCAGTGATTCTCTACTTTCTGGACAACTGGTTCTATACCTTCCCAATATCTTCACTGCTTTCCTATTACCAGTACTCAGTTGTTTACCTATCCATTCTAATTACTGATCCATTATCCTTTGACTGCACTAAGTACATAGCCTCAGACACTGCCTCTGATTATTCTGTTAGCTATCTAGTATATAAACTCTTGTAAATCTCAATAGATCCTCAGTTCAAATATTATTGTCTTGCAGCATTATTGTCCTCACACATTAGTGTTGTAAGGATCTCTTCTCTATCCTTCAGGCCCTAGGGATTGATTCCCTAGGCCAGAGCTCTGCTCTTCTGTGTTTCCAGACATTGTCTATTTCCAGATCCTACCTCAGGCCTAAAGGATTGTATCCTTAGGTCAACATTTTACATTTCCGGCAGTCACACTCTTTCTGATCCTTATCCAGCTCTGTCTCTACCTAAGGGTAGTCTATATCCATCTGTGTCTATTCTGGAACCCTTATCTGGAACTCCAGACTACTATTCCTGCCTTGGACTGTGTCCTTTGCAGTATCTCCACTCTATGTTTCCACTAAGGAGTGATATGCACAGTTATTCCACTTTCTATCAAGTGGATGGAACTCCATTTGAGTTTCTGATACTCATCGGAAAGTTTCCCACACTCATCCAGAAGTCCTTTGGATGCTCCACCAGAGCTGTCTGCCTCCAGAGTCATCCAGACTTCATTTGGACCAGACTTTATCCAAAATTAAGAGCACTGTACTTGGGTGAGGGGCACAGCATATAAGCTGAGGCTAAAGCCCTTCTGAATCAGTCATCCTCACCCCTCTGAGAGATTGTATGCACCTGTGTGCATGGTGTTTAACAGGAGGCTGGTGTGATGACCCTCTTACCAAGGTAAGTCAGCTGCATAATTGACTTTGCTTTCTGTTGGATGTTGATGCTTTGTTTCCAAGGAGACTGGTTTTTCAATTGTGAACCCCTGAATTGTGAACTCCTGCCTGCACCAAGGAAGTTGATGACAGCACATGCCAACAAGTTCATCCAACTCCAATGTGTACAGTCCAATGGCAACTTGAACAACAGCATGCAATATGACAGCACCAAGCAGAATGGTGACAACTACAAAGACCACAACAATGATGAGGACAAAGTCACCATCAACCATGATAGAGACAGCTCTGTACAGAAGGGACCAAGCTGTGGCCAGCCATTTTTTGGTGGTAGAAAAAAGGTGTTTTGCTGATGGAGGCATGCAACTATTATGAGATAGAGATAGTGTTAGCGACTAGACTTAGGTGCTTTCTTACTTGGGTAATCTCCTGAGGCCTGGAGTTCAGGTGTTGGTCAGAAGTCTCAGTCCAACCACTTGGGATGAGTGGGTCGATAAGCTAATAGATGGGTACTGTCTTGCAGCCATCAAGAGCTATAGCCAAAGTCATCAAGGGTGACAACAAAGGCTTCTGAAGATCTAAAGACATGATGACTAAGAGTGAAAGCAAAGTTAAAGATCACAAGTATAAGCAGTTAAGCTTAAGAGATTATGAACCAGGTAACCATGTAGAACCAAGTAGATTCAAGTTAGAGAATACAACTGTAGTATGTAGGGTTTATATAGGTAAAGAAATGAGTACAGACTAGGCCATAAGTAGAAGTACAGAGATAGGCAGGCAAAGGGAGAACTGAGTCAGAGACCAGTAGTATGGTAGGGGTAAGGGGAAGACTAAGTCACAGACTGAAGCTATGGTAAGAAGAACTGAGTCACCGACCAATAGTAAAGTAGGGGATTCAAAATATAATAGGATGGGCACCAATAGAGTGGAAGGGGCATAGGGGAGGTGAGCCAGGGATCTGGCAAGCAGATATAGTACAGATAGGCAAGAAAGACATCAAAGGGAATATAACCAGAAAAGGTAGGGCAAGAGTACAATCAACCAGAAGAGGTATTGCATGTGTATGCGCACATAGTCCTTGGGGTATAGATAGAAGGCAAGAGCAAGGAAGAAAATGAATAGGAGCCATGCCAGTATTGGATGTTTTTGTAACAGATAGGTTTTAATGGAGAGATTATACAAATGCTATGTGTTTGAGTTCTATTATTTTATCTATCTAATTTCTTTCCGGATCAAAATTACCCAGCACACACCATATCTCACAAGTGAGGTGAAAGGCAAGGTTTGCCCACTTGTTGAGAGTATTTACAGTTTCAAGTCCACCAATCAGGAGTCCATCAAGTCTAGGAATTGAAAACTTGCCCATCAGCTCAAGGATAAATTCAGCATATGTTACCAGGTGTGTTCTCATATCTCAAGTCATGTTTTGTGCTGATGTTTGGTTGAAAGGACCTCAGGGACAAAAAGAATAATGTGCCTTGCAGCAGCCTATTTCATACAAGGCTAAATCAGCAAGCGGCAAATATACTTTGGTACCACAACAAGAAGGATGAAGGAGTCATGTTCAAGAAGGCTTTGTTGCTGTTCCTGATACCTGCATTGGCCTTGGTGTAAACTGCAGTGAATCATGCTATTTCTTATTGGCTTCAGGTGGTAATATTGTTGGCTGCAGGCTGAATGCTGTATTGATGAATGGTATGAGGGCGAATGTGAGGATATCAGCTTTTCAAGAAGTGAATATAGGCAAGCTTATGATCGGCATCTCACACACCTCAAAAAATTTGATGCTCAAACAAAGGATCATGGCATATTCAACAGTATCTTGATGGAACTCAACAACAATGGCAGGTAAGTGCATCTCAAGTATTTGAATTTGGACATTTGACAATGATACCACAGGCTGCATGCAAAGGTGGATCCAATCAGTGTTGCAAACAAAGACTGTTTGTCCAACAATGAGATCTACAATGTGATCCATGAATATCAACAGGTTGGTGGCACTGAGGACAGTGATGAGGTGGAGCCTGGCTTGGAGTCTGATGGTGTTGATGAGGCTGAGTAGAATAGACCACTGTACTAAACCATGAATACATGCCATTGATCTCCCTGCTATTTGCAAGTGTGCAAGTACTAGTAGTATGATGTACCATGAGATGTACTTACCACAATGACTTACTATAGATCACTGCATAGCCATGCTACATTGCCAAGGTATGAGCTACCAGACACTATATTGTGCAACTGAAAATATATCCTAGGCTACATGGTACAATATTGGGGGGAGGGGGGGGTAAGAGATGCAACCAGGCTATAAGTGCTACATAGCCTATGTAGGGCAATATTGGAGTTCCTGTTTTTCCTGATGAGAAGGAGTAGAGCCCTTAGTTTTGGATAACGAATGTAGTTATTGGTCAAAGAAGCGAACAGTGATAAATAGGATGGGATGAAAGCTCGGGAATGATAAGGATATCTAAGATATATGATGACTGAACTCAAACCATGTCCTCGTGAAAAAGGTGAACTCAGTTACCAAAGTACTGCAAAAATGTGAAATATACCTTAATGATACCCATAGTATGTCTAGAAATTGTTGTAAGATCATAGATAAGTGATAGTAATCCGGACAACAACAAACAACACTCACTTACATAATCACTTCTGCGCACATCAGAAACTTTTACTTATAATTTTGAGTTAAGTCTTTGACTTCCAAGACCACAAATCTACATACTTTTGTTCCATAACTTCCCTAGTCAATCTTCATCCGTCATATACTCGAACAAAAGGTTATGAGCCCTGCTGCTTAGAACCCTAAAATCCAGTACCACAGACCAACAACCGAATCATATATATATAAATGTCAAACACACCCTCAGTATCTGCAGCCCCACCAGCTGCAACTCCTTCATCCACGAGCATTCCCTCCATATCATCCAGCTCTACATCCTCAAGCAGAACTGCATAAGCCTCCAATCGCCTATATGATATTCCATCACTTGAAAATGATGGTTCAAACTTCCAACCATGGAAGTACCATGTTGAGTTAATCCTTGACCTTCGAGGACTATGGGCAATTGTCAAAGGAAGTGAAAGCATGCCAGATAGCACAGCACACCCTGTTCAACACTAGGAATGGTTAGCAAAGAACAAGGAAGCACGAGCTCAAATAGCTCTCACACTGAAAGATGAGCCCTTGAATGGGATTCTTTATGTGCCAATGGCTAAAGATGTTTGGAAAAAGCTCTGCAAGCATTATGAGGGTCAAGGAAAGCAAACTATTGCTCAACTCATTGGCAAATTGTTTCGGAATACCTTGATGGACGAATCTCCCATGGAAACACAGCTAAACACCATGTGCCAAAAGGCATATATTCTATCTTCACTTGGTCAGCCACTCAACAACACACTAGTTGCAGTTGCAATGGTGATATCCTTACCTGTGTCCTATGCCACACTTCGAACAATCCTTATGTCTAGCAGTGACAAGCTCACCACCAAAACCATCATAGTCCAAGTGCTGGTGGAGGAGAGGCAACGACAGGCAAATAATAGCCAGTCTGCACTCATCACAAAAGGACCTGCCCAAAAGAACAAGCTTCAGCGCAAGGACAAGAAGAAATCAAGGGAAAAGTGCACATACTTCCAAATTCCTGGACATGCAGAAAAGGACTGTCGAAAGAAGAAGGCTGCTGAAGAAGCTGCAAAAAGTGGGAAGCAGAATGAGAAGGACAAAGAAAAGGCAAAGGAGAAACCAGACTTATCAGTGAAGGTTGCACATGCCACGTCAAGTGATGACACTACACTTCAACTATTTGTTGCACATGAACACCTCACATCTGCCGCACAATATGATTGGATAGTGGACTCTGGTGCATCTGCAAATATGACATGGCAATGCGAAATCTTCATCAGATATCGCACCTTGACTCCACCCAAACAAGTCATTATTGGAGACAGATGCACAATCAATGTGATAGGTGTTGGACGTGTTGAAATAAATGTTCACACTGGTGAAAATGGACACATGCACACCATCCTGCAGGAAGTCTACCACATTCCAGATCTAAGCACAAATCTCCTATCAGTCCCCCGTCTCACGAAGCAAGGCCTTGAAGTCACCTTTGATGACTCCACATGCAAGATCCTCGCAAATGGGAAAGTTGTTGCAGTTGCTCATAAGCGAAATTCGCTATATATCCTGCAAATACTGCCCAGTGAGAGAGCACAAGCCTACATCTTGCAAGGTCCATCACCATCACTCGATCCAGATACTCCAATGACAGTGCTTACCTCTCGCTCACTCACTTTGAGCACAAGTCTGGAGACATGGCATTGGTGCCTCGGTCACATCAATTTTGACTCCATATCCAAGCTAATTCAGAAGGATATGGTTAATGGGATCAAAGTTAAGGGTCTGAGCACTCACAACAAAACAGTTTGCCAACCCTGCCTTGAAGGCAAACAGCATCACAACCCTATCCCAACAAAATCTGACATCATAAATCCAAGAGTATTGCATCACACTTACTCTGATGTATGTGGCCCCATGGACACGATATCATGCCTTGGCTTCCGGTATTTTGTTACATTCATAGATGCCTATTCACACAATCTCGTGGTTAAACTTGTGAAAACCAAAGACAAAACCTTTGGACTCACCAAATCCTATTTCGAGAGAGCCAAAACCAAAACTGGAGAACGCCCCAACTATTTCGTAGTGATGGTGGAGGGGAATATGGATCAAAGCAATTTGCATCCTATCTTGAGTCAAAAGGGATCCATCATGAGAAAACAAATGCGTACACACCACAAGAGAATGGCATTGCAGAACAAATGAATCGGACAATAGTCAAAATGGCACGCTCGATGTTGAAAGATGCTGGACTACCAGACAAGTACTGGGGCGACGCAGTCCTATACTCAGCTCATATACTGAATCAAGTACCAACTCATGCAATTGATGGCGACATTACCCCACATGAAGCATTCACTGGGAACAAACCATCAGTTTCCCATCTTTGAGTATTTGGGTGCAAGGTTCATGTCCACATACCTGATGAAAAACGCCAGAAACTTGGTGTGAAATCGCTCGAGTGCATGAATCTTGGGTATGCTGAACATTGAAAGGTGTATGTCTGTCTGCATTGTCCTACCGGTCGCATCTTCGAGTCACGAGACATAGTCTTCGATGAAGGGGATCTGCAAGGGCTGAGCCATGTAAAGATAGACACATCTCTCCCAGAGCAACAGGTCACTGCTGCAAAGCACAACACAGACGACCTACAAAGCCTTGAAGTCCCTCATGAACCAACCATTTCAGAGGACTTTGTAGATGACAACACACCAGAATTGGAGAACCCAGCTGCTGATATTGCCCATGAGAGCGACAATGAACAGGAACTGCCAGCTCCTCCAAGTATAGTCAAACCTGAATCTGAAGAACCAATGTGACAATCTAGTTTTCTTTGGGCTGATATTAGCTATACTTACTTACCTTTACATTCATTACTTTGTGGCTTATATAAGCATGTTTCCCTTTCACCAGTACCAGTCTGAAGTTTGATGATATT
>Ga0310811_10001706_pt1 | contig 27370 bp, 25 predicted proteins | sample YCmetagenome_FD_207642 | JGI IMG/M metagenome (GOLD analysis project Ga0310811, IMG submission 207642) | Soil microbial communities from experimental microcosm in Duke University, North Carolina, United States - YC | ecosystem: Engineered > Artificial ecosystem > Soil microcosm > Unclassified ... | reverse complement strand
TGTCCGCCCAGTTCTTGTCTTCCAACGCTTGCTTGGGCGTCAGCCACGAACCGCCGACACACACCACATTGGGTTGCGCGAGATAGTCCGGCGCCAGCGCGGCGGTGATGCCGCCGGTCGGGCAGAACCGCAGGTTCGGGAACGGTCCGTGCAGCGCCTTCAACATCGGCAGCCCCCCCGCCTGCTGCGCCGGGAAGAACTTGACGATTTCGTACCCCAAATCAAGCGCAAGCAGGATGTCGGACGGTGTCATCACGCCCGGCAACAGCGGCAATCCGGCATCGCGCGCCGCCTGATGCAGTTCGCGGCTCAGGCCCGGCGACACGCCGAAGGTCGCCCCGGCCGCCTTGGCCTGCGCGACCTGTTCCGGCGTCGTCAGGGTGCCGACGCCGACGACGATGTCCTCGGCCAATTGACTGGCCCGCTCGATGGCCTGCAAACCAGCCGGCGTGCGCAACGTGATCTCGAGCACCTTGACGCCGCCCGCGTACAGCGCGCGCGATACCTGCTCGCCCTGTTCGACCGAATTGAACGCCAACACCGGGATCACCGGACCGATGCGGACGATTTCGCTGACTGGTTTCATGTTTGACTCTCCAAAATCAAAGCACGGCGCCGAACACCGAGGCGCCCTGCTCGGCCGGCAGCGCGGCGCTGCGGAATACACCGAACAGTTCGCGGCCGAAGCCCACTTCATGTTCATGACGATGCGCCGGCTTGTCAAGCTCGCGCGCATTCCATGCGTCGTTGTCGATTTCGATGTCGATCACGCCTGCTTCGGCGTCGATGGTGAGGATGTCACCATTGCGCACCTTGCCGAGCGGGCCATCGAGCAGCGCCTCCGGCGACAGGTGGATGACTGCGGGAACCTTGCCGGATGCGCCGGACATGCGGCCGTCGGTGACCAGTGCGACGTGGAAGCCCCGATCCTGCAGCACGCCGAGCAGCGGCGTCAGCCGGTGCAATTCGGGCATCCCGTTGGCACGCGCGCCCTGGAAGCGGACCACCGCGATGAAATCGCGCTGCAACTCGCCGCGATCGAACGCGGCCTGCACCGCTTCCTGCGAGTCGAACACGAGTGCCGGCGCCCTCACGGCGCGGTGCTCGGGCGCCACCGCCGAAATCTTGATCACGCCGCGGCCGAGCTTGCCCTGCATCAGGCGCAGCCCGCCGTCGGGCTGGAACGGGTCGGCCGCGCCGCGCAGCACCGTCGTGTCGTGGCTGGCGATCGGACCATCGACCCATTGCAGCGTGCCATCGAGCAGCTTCGGCTCCTGCGTGTAGCGCCAAAGCCCTCGACCCGCAACGGTCCTCACGTCGTCGTGCAGCAGGCCCGCCTCGAGCAGCGTGCGCGTGAGAAACGCCATGCCGCCGGCGGCCTGGTAATGGTTGATGTCGGCCTTGCCGTTCGGGTAGATCTTCGCCAGCAAGGGCACGGCGCTCGACAGGCGGTCGAAATCGTCCCAGTCGATCATGATGCCCGCGGCGCGCGCGATCGCCACTAAATGCAGCGTGTGATTGGTCGAACCGCCGGTCGCAAGCAACGCCGCGATACCGTTGACGATCGCCTTCTCATCGACGACGTGGCCGATCGGCGTGTAATCTCCGCTCTCGACCGTCAACGCCAGCACCCGCCGCGCCGCCTCAGCGGTCAGCGCGTCCCGCAGCGGTGTATGCGGGTGGATGAACGCAGCGCCCGGCAGATGCAGTCCCATCACTTCCATCAGCAGCTGGTTCGAATTCGCGGTGCCGTAGAACGTGCAAGTGCCGTGACCGTGATACGCCTGCGCCTCGCATTCCAGCAATGCCTCGCGCCCGACCGCGCCGGTCGCGAACTGCTGGCGGATCTTGGCCTTGTCGTCATTCGATAAACCACTTGTCATCGGACCCGCCGGCACGAAGATCGTCGGTAGGTAACCGAACTGCAACGCGCCGATCAGCAGGCCCGGCACGATCTTGTCGCAGATGCCCAAGCACAGCGCCGCGTCGAACATATTGTGGGTCAGCGCGATCGCCGTGCTCATCGCGATGGCTTCGCGCGAAAACAGCGACAGTTCCATGCCGGCGTTGCCCTGCGTGACACCGTCGCACATGGCCGGCACGCCGCCGGCGAATTGCGCCACACCGCCCGCTTCGCGTGCGGCGCGCTTGATGATGTCGGGAAAGTCCTTGTACGGCGCATGGGCGGACAACATTTCGTTGTACGCAGAGACGATGCCGATGTTCGCCTGGCGAGTCGAGCGGATCGCGAACTTCTCGTTATGTTCCAGTCCCGCGAAGCCGTGCGCGAGATTCGCGCATGACAGCGCGCCTCGGGCCGGAAACTGGCCTTGCGCACGGTCGATGCGGCTCAGGTAAGCGGCGCGCGTCGCCCGGCTGCGCTCGATCACTCGGTCGGTGACCGCTTGTAAAGTCGGATGTACGGATCGCATCGCCATGACTCCTGTGCGGCGCGGCGGCTTTGCTGGCCGCGCGTTCGAATAGGTGAATCCGAGCGCTGGCCATCAGCGCGGATAACGGGGCGAGTCTAGTAGAAAAACTACAGAAACGCAATCCGAGCGTCCGTTCCCCCTCTGCTGGACATCGAACGACAGTGCATCCCATCGCATCCCATAAGCATTCGACAACAGCGCAAGGTGCTGCGATGCAGCACCCGAGAATCGTCAATTCGTGGAGTCAAAAATTGTAGATTTTCTACACGAGCCCTACAATCCGGGCGATACTGCAACGACCCCGTTGGTTGATGGCCTTCGGCCCACTTACTGCCATGATGCTCTCAAGAGTCGAAGCCGCGCACGCACGACTGCGCCCGTCCGAACGCAAGCTGGCCCACTACGTGCTGAATGCACCGCGCGAAGTGCTTGATCTCGCGATGACCGAGTTGGCCGCGCGCGCCGGCGTCAGCCAGCCGACCATCGCGCGTTTCTGCCAGGCGCTCGGCTGTAGCGGCTTTCGCGAATTCAAGATCCGGCTCGCGCAAAGCGTGGCCGCCGAGCTGCCGTCGGTGTACCGCAACGTGGGGCCGGACGAAGCTGCGCCGGGCGTGGTGGAAAAGGTGTTCGACCGGACCATCGGCACGCTGATTCAAGTGCGCAACAGTCTGTCGAGCGCGCATGTGGACACCGCGTTGGAGCTGCTCGCCAAGGCAAAGCGCATCGAGTTCTACGGCGCGGGCGGCTCCGGGATCGCCGCGATGGACATGCAGCACAAGTTCTTCAGGCTCGGCATGCCGAGCGTCGCTTATGCGGACCCGCATACCTACACCACCTCGGCCGCGCTGCTGAACGCCGATGCGGTGGTCGTTACGGTGTCGAATACGGGACGCACGCACGACATCCTCGACGCGGCGCGGGCGGCGCTCGGGTGCGGCGCGAAGGTGATCGCCATCACGCACGGCAACTCGCCGCTGGCACGCCTGGCGTCGGTCGCACTGTGCGCGAATGTCGATGAAGAAACGGACGTTTTTTCGCCGATGACCTCGCGGATCTCGCACCTGGCAATCGGCGATATCCTGGCCGTCGGTGTCGCCCTGAAGCGTGGACCGGAGCTGGTCGAACGCCTGTCCCGTGCCCGTAACGCGCTGGATCGCAAACGCATCGACGCACGGCCATGAACCCCGCGCGGGCGTCAGAACGGCTTCAACACCACCAGTACGACAGCCGCCAGCATTCCCAGTACCGGCAGCTCGTTGAACATGCGGTACCACTTGTGCGAGCGGCGATTTTCACCGCGTACGAAGGTCGCGAGCAGTCGCCCGCAATACGCGTGATAGCCGATCAGCAGCACCACCACGGCGAGCTTCGCGTGCATCCAGCCTTGCCCGCGGCCGATGCCTGCCACCAGGAACAGCCACAGTCCGCACGCCAGCGCCGGCACCGCGATGACCGTCATGAAGCGGTAGAGCTTGCGCGCCATCAGCACCAGGCGCTGCGTCGCCGCCGGCTCGGTTTCCATGGCGAGATTCACGAAAATGCGCGGCAGGTAGAACAACCCGGCGAACCATGACGCGATCAGGACGATATGCAGGGACTTGACCCAAAGCAGCGATGCCATGGCTTATTGACGCCCCTCGCCGTGGCCCAGAACGACATACTTCAGCGATGTGAGTCCTTCGAGACCGACCGGACCGCGCGCGTGCAGCTTGTCGTTCGAGATGCCGATCTCCGCGCCCAGGCCGAATTCGAAGCCGTCCGCAAAGCGGGTCGACGCATTGACCATGACGCTGGCCGAATCGACCTCGCGCAGGAAGCGCATGGCCCGGTCGTGGTCTTCGGTCACGATCGCATCGGTGTGCGCGGAGCCATAGGTGTTGATGTGCTCGATCGCCGCGTCCAGGTCGTCGACCACGCGCACCGACAAGATCGGCGCCAGATATTCGGTGCTCCAGTCGGCTTCCGTGGCGTCCACGAGCGGGCCGACGTCAGCCTGCGCGAGTAGCGCGCGGGCGGCGGCATCGACGCGCAGTTCGACCTGCTTGTCACGATACAGTTTGCCGAGCGGCGGCAGCACCGTCGCCGCAATGCCGCGCGCGACCAGCAGCGTTTCCATCGTGTTGCAGGTGCCGTAGCGCTGGGTCTTCGCGTTGTCGCAGACGCGCAGCGCCTTGTCCAAATCGGCTCGGTCATCCACATAGACGTGGCAGATGCCGTCCAGGTGCTTGATCATCGGCACGCGGGCTTCGTCAATCAGGCGCTGGATCAGACTCTTGCCGCCGCGCGGCACGATCACATCGACGTATTCGTTCATCGTGATCAGCTTGCCGACCGCCGCGCGGTCCGCAGTGGCAACCACTTGCACCGCGTCGGCCGGCAATCCGGCCTGCGCGAGTCCCTCGGAAATCAGTTTCGCCAGCGCCGTATTGGACTCGAGCGCGTCGGAACCGCCGCGCAGGATCGTGGCATTGCCCGATTTCAAGCACAGTGCCGCAGCATCGATGGTCACGTTCGGCCGCGATTCGTACACGATCCCGATCACGCCCAGCGGCACGCGCATCTGGCCGACCTGAATGCCCGACGGCCGGAACTTCAAGTTGTCGATCTCGCCGATCGGATCGGCCAGCGCCACCACCTGCCGCAAGCCTTCGAGCATGGACTTCAGCGCCTTGTCCGACAAGGTCAGCCGGTCCACGAACGCGGCATCTTGGCCATTTGCCCTGGCGCGCTCGACATCGCGTGCGTTGGCGGCCTGCAGCGTCGCCGCATCGCGCTCGACCGCGCGCGCGATCGCCTCCAGCGCGGCGTTCTTCGCGGCCGTGGAGGCCCGCGCCATCGCACGGGAAGCGGTACGGGCGCGGCGGCCCAGGTCGGTCATGTATAGGTCGATATTCATGGTGTTTCTCGGTTAGCGTTACGCCGCGGTGCGCGCGAGGCCGATGCGCCGTGCGGCTGCGCGACCGCCATCGCCAGTTCGAACAATCCGTCCCAGGCGTCGGCCGGCGGCAGGCTGGCCCGCTCGGCCGGCGTCGCATGACGCATGACGCCGTTCAGACCTTTGACCTGACGGTCGAGCTTGGCGGCCAGCGCGAGCGCCCGTTCGAGCGACGCCTCGCCGACGCGCGCCAGCGCCGGACCGATCAAGCGCTCGCGCGAGCCCCATACGCGATTCTCGCGCGTCAGTACGCCAAGCGGTTTGCCGGCCGCGAGACCCCGCTTGATGCGCGCCAGCGTCCGAATCTCCTCGACGATGGCCCAAAGCACCAACACGGTCGCCTCGCCTTCGCCGCGCAATCCGTCGATCATGCGCGCAAGGCGCGGCACATCGCCGGCCAGCATCGCTTCGTTCAGTTTGAATACATCGTAGCGCGCGACATTCAGCACCGCGTCCTGGATGTGCTCGAAGCCCAGCTCGCCGTGCGGATACAGCAGCGCGAGCTTCTGGATTTCCTGGTGCGCCGCGAGCAGGTTGCCCTCGACGCGCTCGGCGATGAACTGCAGCGCGCGCTTGCCTTCTTCTCCCGCGACCACGCGCTGCCCTTGCCCGGCCAGACGTTGTGCGATCCAGTTCGGCAGTTGGGCACGCTCGACGGGGTCGATCCGGACCGCCACGCCCGCTTCGGCCAGCGCGCCAAACCACGCGGATTTCTGCGTCGTCGCATCGAGACGCGGCAACGTGATCAGCATCGTCACATCGGGATTGCCGGTCGCGGCCAGCGCTTTCAGCGCTTCACCGCCTTCCTTGCCAGGCTTGCCGGTGGGAATGCGCAAATCGACCAGTTGCCGGTCGCCAAACAGTGACATCGACTGGCTGGCGCCGAGCAGCGCGCTCCAGTCGAAGCCGCGCTCGACCGTGAACACATTGCGCTCGCTAAATCCTGCCGCGCGCGCCGCGGCGCGAATCCGGTCCGCCGCTTCCATCGCGAGCAGCGGCTCGTCGCCGTACACCACGTACAGGCGGCCCAGGGTCTTCGCGAGATGGGCTTCGAGCGAATCGGCGCGCAATTGCATCGCGGCGCCTCGCGTCAGATCGGCGGCGGCGGCAGCGGTGCGCGCGGCGACACGCCGCGTACGCCGCCATCGACCGGATGCAGGCTGCGCACCGCGGCCAGGCGGCGCATCAGCTGGTCCACCGCGTCGTTCTGCATGTCGAGGAACAGCAGGTCCGACTCCTGGCTCTTCGCCAGCGCGTACTGGGTCGAATAGGTCATCGATCGATTCAGCCTAATCGAGCTGGGCGGCAGCAGCAGCGCACCATCCTTGCCAACCAAGCGATACGTGATCGTGTAGTCGAGTACGTACTCCTCCGCCACCCCCTGCGCGTTGATGGTCAGCACGCCGCTACTGCGCACCTCGGAGAGCGTGAGCGTCGCGTCCGGGTCTTGGCCGGGCTTGACGATCCGGGTATTGCTGCCGCCCTGGACCATCCGCTCCAGCCGCGCCTGCACCGGCGGCAGGGCGCCGACCACCGCAAGGCGCTTGAATACGTAATCCTGCTCTCCGCGCAACTGAAATCCGCAAGCGGACAGCAACAGCGCGGCGACAGCGGCGACAGTAACGGCAACCCAAGCTCGACGTGACACATTCGCTCCCATGATGACGGCGCTCAGACGACCACGTTCACCAGCCGGCCCGGCACTACGACCACTTTTTTGGGCGCCCGGCCTTCGCTGAATTTAGCGAACATTTCGTGCGCCAGCGCGGCCTGCTCGATGGCCTCGCGTGGCGCATCGTGCGCCACCGTCAGCGCGCCGCGCATCTTGCCGTTGATCTGCAGCACCAGTTCCACTTCCGCCTGTTCGAGCGCGGCCTCGTCAACCTTCGGCCACGGTGCATCGAGCAGATCGCCGAATTCGTCGCCGTAGCCGAGTTCGTGCCACAGCGCGAACGTGATGTGCGGCACGATCGGGTATAGCACACGCAGCAGCACCCCGTAGGTCTCGCGCAGCACCGCCGGCCCGACCTCCCGGGCCGCTTCGATCGCGTTCAGCATCTTCATGGCCGCCGACACCACAGTGTTGTACTGGATGCGCTGGTAATCGAAATCGGCCTGCTTCAGTACGCCGTGGATCTCGCGCCGCAACGCCTTCTGGGCATCGTTCAGCGACGCGGTGTCGAGCCGCGCGCGCTCGGTGAGCAGCTGCCGTTGCGCGTGCCCGAATACCCACAGGCGGCGCAAAAAGCGGCTCGCGCCCTCGACGCCGGCGCCGGACCATTCGAGCGACTGCTCGGGCGGCGCCGCGAACATCGTGAAAAGCCGCGCCGTGTCGGCGCCGTGCGAATCGATCAGCGCCTGCGGGTCGATCCCGTTGTTCTTGGACTTCGACATCTTTTCGACGCCGCCGATCACGACCGGTGCGCCATCGGCCTTCAGCGTCGCGCTCACCGGACGGCCCTTGTCGTCGTGGTTCAGGGTCACATCGGCGGGGTTGAACCAGGTCTTCTTGCCGCTGGCGTCCTCGCGATAGTAGGTCTGATCGAGCACCATCCCCTGCGTCAGCAGGTTGATCGCCGGCTCCGAGAACTTGACGAGCCCGAGGTCGCGCATCACCTTGGTCCAGAAGCGCGAATACAGCAGGTGCAGAATCGCATGCTCGATGCCGCCGATGTACTGGTCCATCGGCATCCAATAGTCGGTGCGCGCGTCCACCATGGTCGCGGCGTCCGGCGCCGGATAGCGCGAGAAGTACCAGGACGAGTCGACGAAGGTATCCATCGTGTCGGTCTCGCGCAACGCCGGCGCGCCGCACTTCGGGCATGTGCAGTTCACGAAGTCGGCGGACTTCGCCAGCGGGTTGCCGGCGCCGTCCGGCACCAGGTCTTCGGGCAGCACGACCGGCAGATCCTGCTGCGGCACAGGGACGTCGCCGCAGTGCTTGCAATGGATGATCGGGATCGGCGTGCCCCAGTAACGCTGGCGCGAAATGCCCCAGTCGCGCAGCCGGTACGTGACCTGCTTGTCGCCGTAGCCGAGCGCCTTCAGATCCGCGGCAATCGCGTCGATCGCGGCGTCGTAGCCCAAACCGTCGTACTTGCCGCTGTCGACGAGCACGCCGCGCTCCTTGTCGGCGTACCACTCCTGCCACGCGTCGGTCGAATACGTCTGGCCCTCCACCGCAACCACCTGGCGGATCGGCAGCCCGTACTTGCGCGCGAAGGCGAAATCGCGTTCGTCGTGGGCCGGCACGCCCATCACCGCGCCTTCGCCGTAGCTCATCAGCACGTAGTTGCCGATCCACACCTCGACCGGCGCCCCGGTCAGCGGGTGCCTCACGAAGAAACCGGTCGGCATGCCCTTCTTTTCCATCGTCGCCATGTCGGCTTCGGCGACGCCACCCTTCTTGCATTCGTCAATGAACGCCAGCAAATCGGGCTTGTCCTGCGCCAGCCGGGTCGCGAGCGGATGCTCCGCCGCCACTGCGGCGAACGTGACGCCCATGATCGTGTCGGCGCGGGTCGTGAACACGCGCAGCAACTGCTGCTCGCCGTCCAGCTCATAGGGGAAGCCGAAATTGACGCCGAAGCTCTTGCCGATCCAGTTCTGCTGCATCACCTTGACGCGCTCGGGCCAACCCAGGCCGTCGAGGTCGTCGAGCAACTGGTCCGCGTACTGCGTGATGCGCGCGTAGTACATCGGAATCTCGCGCTTTTCCACCAGCGCCCCGGAACGCCAGCCGCGGCCGTCGATCACCTGCTCATTCGCGAGCACCGTCATGTCGACCGGGTCCCAGTTCACCGTACCGGTCTTTTTGTAAATGATGCCCTTCTCGAGCATCTTCAGAAACAGCCACTGATTCCACTTATAGTAGTCCGGCTTGCAGGTCGCGATCTCGCGCGACCAGTCGATCGCGAGACCCATCGCCTGCATCTGCCGCTTCATGTACGCGATATTGTCGTAGGTCCACTTGGCCGGCGGCACGCCGTTGGCCATCGCCGCATTCTCGGCGGGCATGCCGAACGCGTCCCAGCCCATCGGCATCAACGCGTTGTAGCCATTCATCCGCAAATAGCGGTACATCACGTCGTTGATCGTGTAGTTACGAACATGACCCATGTGTAGCTTGCCGGACGGGTACGGCAGCATCGAAACGCAATAGAATTTCTTCTTGTCGGTGCGCTCGCTGGTCAGGTACGCGTCGCTGTCGCGCCAGCTTTGCTGCGCGGCGGACTCGACATCGGCGGGAACGTATTTATCTTGCATCATGGGTGTCGAAGCGGATCGGAAACCGGCCGTGCCGGGCGCGCGCCCCCGGCTGCCCCGTTCGTTGCCTGCGGGGCTGCGGTCGTGTCATCGCCGCTCGGGTGCTTCGGCGGCGAAAATGACCGCCGATGGGTCATACGGCGAAAGCGCAGATTATACCGTCAGCGCGTGCCGGAGCCCTTATCCCGGCGCCTGTCATGCGCGCCTGTGAAGCTCGACTATCGCACCCGGGGCTGCGGTGGTTGCATGACGAAGCCGATCCGCGACAGGCCCGCCTGCTGCGCCGCGCTCATGACTTCGGCAATCGTCTGGTAACGGGTCGCTTGGTCCGCACGCAGATGGATCTCCGGCGCTGCGGCGCCGTCCTGCGCCGCCCGGCCGGCGGCGGCGAAGCGCGCGCGCATCTGCGCCAGGTCGATCGGCTGGCCATCCCAGAACAGCTTGCCGGCGGCATCGACCGACAGTTCGATCGTGTGCGGCGTCGGGGGCGCGGATTGCGACTCGGCGCGCGGCAAATCGAGCTTGATCGCATGCGTGAGAAGCGGCGCCGTGACGATGAAAATCACCAGCAGCACCAGCATCACATCGATCAGCGGTGTCATGTTGATGTCGGCCATCGGGCTGCCGCGATCGCCTTTCGGTTCGAGTCCGCCGAATGCCATAACGGATGCCTGCGTTCAGCGACCGGTACGCGACGCGGCAGCGGCGCGCACCTCGGTTCGCGCGACGGCGCTTGTCATGCGACCTCCGTTCCGGTCGCCACGGCGCCGGGCACTGCGTGCCGTGCCGGGTCGGCGCTTGCCGAACTGGCCGCGCGGCGCGGGTCTGCCGCGCACACATACGCGTGCAGGTCGTGTGCGAAACCGTCGAGATCCTCGGCCACCTGGCGCGCGAGCCGGCCGAGCACGTTGTACGCGATGACCGCCGGAATCGCCACCACCAGCCCGAACGCGGTCATGATCAGCGCTTCGCCGACAGGCCCCGCGACATTTTCGATCTGCGCGGTGCCGCCGGAGGTAATGCGCTCCAGCGCATGGTAAATGCCCCAAACGGTGCCGAGCAGGCCGACGAACGGCGCCGTGCTGCCGATCGAGGCGAGCAGCACCTGGCCGAATTCGAGCTTGCGCTGCGAGGCGCTCATCGCCTGGCGCAGCACGCGCAAGGCACGCTCGCCACGTTCGACGCGCGCCAGCAGCACCGTCGGCATATCGGCTTCGCTTGCCTGCAACGCCGCCTCGGCGAGCGGCGCGAAGAGCAGTTCACGGTCGATGCGGCGCATCGACGCGACACCGTCAGCCAGGGTTGGCGCGCTCCACAAGCGCGTCACCGCGCGCGGCCCCTGGCGCTTGGCACGCAGCAGCATCCAGCTTTTGACCAGCAAGAAGCACCAGCTAGCGATCGACATCGCGAGCAACAGCCACGCGACCGCGTGCGTGACGACGTCGCCTTGCTGCAGGTAGTGAACGATTCCAGATGACGTCGCCATGCGCGCTCCCGGCTGATAATCAGCGTGCGAAGTCAACGTGCTGGCCGACGCATGGATCGACGCTCAGCGCAGGCCCAGCACGTCCCACATGTCATACAGTCCGCTCGGCTTGTCTGCCAGGAACTTCGCGGCGCGCAGCGCACCTTGCGCATACGATTGCCGCGTCGCGGACTTGTGCGTGATCTCGATGCGCTCGCCGATACCGGCGAACAGCACCGTATGATCGCCGACGATATCGCCGCCGCGGATCGCGGAGAAGCCGATCGTCGACGGATCGCGCTCGCCGGTGACGCCGGAGCGGCCATAGACCGCGCACGATGCGAGATCGCGGCCGAGCGCGTCGGCGATGACTTCGCCCATTTTCAGCGCAGTGCCGGACGGGGCATCGACTTTGTGCCGATGATGCGCTTCGATGATTTCGATGTCGTAACCGGTCGCAAGTTGCTTCGCGGCCAATTCGAGCAGCTTGAACGTCACATTGACGCCAACGCTGAAGTTGGCCGCATAGACGATCGGCACCACCGTCGATGCGGCGACCAGCTCCGCCTTCTGTGCCTCGGTGAAGCCGGTGGTCCCGATCACCAGCCGCGTGCCATGGCGGCGCGCCGCCTTCAGATGCTCGAGCGTGCCTTCCGGGCGCGTGAAGTCGATCACGCAGTCGACACGCGCACACAGGGCTTCAATGTCGTCGGTCACCACCACGCTGGTCGGTCCCGCCTGCCCGGCGCGCCCGCCCGCGAACACGGCGGCGTCCTGGCCGACAGCCGGGCCGCCCACGCGGTCCAGGGCGCCGGCGAGCGTGACGTGCGGATCGCCAAGCGTCGTTTCGATCAGCATCTGGCCCATGCGGCCAGACGTTCCTGCAATAGCGATTTTCATCGTGTCGCCTTGGGTCTGCACTATTGGGGAGTCTGCTGACCCGGCGACATCGCGTTCATGCCCGAGCCGGACATACGCCCATGCCTCGATGAAGCCTGCGCCGGCGCCGGCTGGCCCACTTGCGCGGTCGCGCGGTTCGCTGCCTCCGCGGCTTGCTGGTTCGCGGGCTCCGCCTCGGACGTAGCGCCGGCGTTCGATGCGTCGGCGCTGCCGGCGGTCGAGGGGGTGGCGGCCGAGGCCGCTGCCGGGGCACTGGCGGCCGACGCTGCGGCCGCTGCCGCTGCCGGGGTACTGTCGGCCGAGCCCGCGGACACTGCCGGGGTACTGGCGGCCGAAGCGGCCGAGGCTGCGGACGCTGCGCGAGCGCTGGCGGCCAAGGCTGCCGCATGACCCTTCTTGCCGAGGCGGTCGCCATCGATCTGCGCGATCAACTCGAGTTCGGATGGCAGGTCGTTCGCGCCGGTCCAGCTAGCGAGCCGGTCGTTGGCGAACAGCACGACGAGATCACGCTGCTGCACCACTTCGGTGGAGCCACGTTTGAAATAGAACACGTAGTCCCAGCGATCCGCGTGGAACATATCGGTCAACAGCGGGGTGCCTAGCAGGCCGCGCACCTGGTCGCGGGACATGCCCACCTGCAGCTTGGATGCAGCTTCCGACGAGACGAAATTGCCCTGTACGATCGTAATGCGATAGGGCGTAATGCTTTGGGCAATTTTTTGTGTAACGTTATTGTAGGCCGAGCAGCCGCTGATCATCACGGCCCCGCCGGCGATCGCCGCCAACGCCGCAACCCGCGCGGCGCCAGCCAGACCTGCGCCGCGCGGGCGCGATTCCATCAAGATTTTCGAGCTCATTTCACCCATCGATGCTGTAACCAACCGAGACCCCTTGCCAAGGCAAATTCGTGCCTTACAGCCACCGGATTTCCCAAAAACCATTACCATTGGAGCCTTGCATTGTACTCTAGGGATGCCAAGCGATGACCAATCCCGCCGATCTGAAGAATATGGGCCTGAAGGCGACGTTGCCACGCCTGAAGATCCTCGAAATATTCCAGCACAGTGTCGTGCGCCACCTGACTGCCGAAGACGTTTATCGAAACCTGCTGAACGAGGAGGTCGATATCGGTCTAGCTACCGTTTACCGCGTCCTCACCCAGTTCGAGCAAGCCGGACTGCTGTCGCGCAGAAACTTCGAATCGGGCAAAGCCGTATTCGAATTGAACGAAGGCACGCACCACGATCACCTGGTGTGTCTAGACTGCGGCCGCGTCGAGGAGTTCTTCGACGAGGAAATCGAACACCGCCAGCAGCTGATCGCGCAGGAGCGCGGCTTCAAGCTGCAAGAGCACGCGCTTGCGATGTATGGCGTCTGCACCAAGGACAACTGCCCACACCGCAAGCACTAGCGCTAGCAACTAGCGCACCGGCTCGACAGTGCGCCGCTCGGCGCACCAAAAAAAACCGCCGCCCGGGTCGTTCGGGGCGGCGGATTCATTTCCAGCAACCGTCGTGCAACGGCGCTCGGCTGCGCCTTACTTCGCGTTCGCGAATGCCACCGTGGTATCGAGCATTCGGTTCGAGAAACCCCACTCGTTGTCGTACCAGCTCGACACCTTGACCAGCCGGCCCGATACCTTCGTGAGCGTGGCGTCGAAGGTCGACGAGGCCGGATTGTGGTTGAAATCGACCGACACCAGCGGCGCATCGTTGTACGCGAGGATACCCTTGAGGGCCCCCTCGGAGGCGTCCTTCAGGATCTTGTTCACTTCGTCGACCGTCGTGTCGCGCGCGGCGGTAAACGACAAGTCAACGATCGACACATTGATCGTCGGGACACGAATCGCATAGCCATCGAGCTTGCCGTTCAACTCCGGCAGCACCAGGCCGACCGCCGACGCCGCACCGGTTTTTGTCGGAATCATGCTGTGGGTCGCCGAACGGGCGCGGCGCAGGTCCTCGTGGTACACGTCCGTGAGCACCTGGTCATTGGTGTACGAGTGGATCGTCGTCATCAGGCCATGTTCGACGCCGATCTTCTCGTGCAGCGGCTTGACCAGCGGCGCGAGGCAGTTGGTGGTGCACGACGCGTTCGAAATCACCGTATGCGATGCTTTCAACACGTCATGGTTGACGCCGTAGACCACCGTCGCGTCGACGTCCTTGCCGCCCGGCGCCGAGATCACGACCTTCTTCGCGCCGCCCTTCAGGTGTGCGCTGGCCTTTTCCTTCGAGGTGAAGAAGCCCGTGCACTCAAGTACTACGTCCACCTTCAACTCGCCCCACGGCAATTCCGCCGGATTGCGGTTGGCCAGCACGCGGATCTTGTCGCCGTTGACGACCATGTAGTCCCCGTCGACGCTCACCGTGCCCGGAAACTTGCCATGCGCGGTGTCGTATTGGGTCAGATGCGCGTTGGTCTGCGCGTTGCCGAGGTCGTTGATCGCGACGAACTCGATGTCATGCTTCTTGCCGCCTTCGTAGAAGGCGCGCAGCGTGTTGCGGCCGATGCGGCCATAGCCATTGATTGCGACGCGAATCGTCATGATCTAACTCTCCTGATGGTGTTTGCGAAATGCGCGCGCGGGATTTCTACAGACCGAGCGCGTCAACCCAGGACCGCCTTCGCCGTCTCGACCACTTTGTCGACGGTGAAGCCGAAATGCTTGAACAGCGCGCTCGCCGGCGCCGATTCGCCAAACGTGTCGATTCCGACCACGCCGCCCTCCAAGCCGACATACTTGTGCCAGAACGAGGTGACGCCCGCCTCGATGGCGACGCGCGTGACGCCCTTGGGCAGCACCTGGTTGCGATACGCGGCGTCCTGCCGGTCGAATACCGTCGTGGCGGGCATCGATACGACGCGCGCGGAAATGCCGGCCTGCGCGAGCGGCTCAATGGCCTTGACCGCCAGTTCGACCTCCGAGCCGGTGGCGATCAGGATCAGCTTGCGCGCCGGAACGTCCTCCTTCCAGTCGGCCAGCACATAGCCGCCCCTGGCGATTTGCGCGATCTGCGCGGACGTGCGCGGATTGAAGGCAAGGTTTTGGCGGCTGAAGATCAGCACGGACGGACCGTGGTGCGCGATCGACTCGGTCCACGCGACCGCCGACTCGACCGTATCGGCCGGACGCCAGACGTCCAGGTGCGGGATCAGGCGCAAGCTCGAGACGTGCTCGATCGACTGGTGCGTCGGACCGTCCTCGCCAAGACCGATCGAATCGTGCGTGAACACGAACAGCGACCGGATCTTCATCAGCGCGGCCATGCGCAGCGCGTTGCGGCTGTAGTCGGAGAACGTCAGGAAGGTGCCGCCGAATGCGACATAACCGCCATGCAGCGTGATGCCATTCAACATGGCGCTCATGCCGAACTCGCGCACGCCGTAGTTGATGTGGTTGCCCCATTGGATGTGGCTTTGGCCGCTTTCCGAACCCGCGCGGACCGCCTTGCTGCCCTTCCAGTTGGTCAGATTGGAACCGGTCAGGTCGGCCGAGCCGCCGAGCAGTTCCGGCAGCACCGCGGCCAGGCCGTCGAGCGCCTGCTGCGACGCCTTGCGCGTGGCGACGGTTTCGGCGCGTTCGTTCGCCGCCGCGATAATCTTTGCGGCCGCCTCGGTCCAGTTGTCCGGCAGCTTGCCGGCCATGCGGCGCTCGAATTCGGCGGCCTCGCGCGGATACTTCACACGATACGCGTCGAAGGTTTGGCGCCATGCCTGCTCGGCCCGCGCGCCGGCTTCCTTCGCGTCCCACGCCGCATAGACTTCCTCGGGCACCACGAACGGCTCGTAAGGCCAGCCGATCGCGGCCCGGGTCGCGGCGATTTCCTCCTTGCCGAGCGGCGCGCCGTGTGCGTCATGGCTGCCGGCCTTGGTCGGCGCGCCCTCGCCGATCACCGTCTTGCAACAGATCAGCGTCGGCTTGGTCGATGCGTGCGCCGCGACGATCGCCGCGTCGACCGCGTCGACATCGTGACCGTCGACCCCACGCACGACGTTCCAGCCGTACGCTTCGAAACGCTTCGGTGTGTCGTCGCGGAACCAGTGCTCGACGTCGCCATCGATCGAGATGCCGTTATCGTCATAGAGCGCGATCAGCTTGTTCAGGCCCAGCGTGCCGGCGAACGAACAGGCCTCGTGCGAGATGCCTTCCATCAGGCAGCCGTCGCCGAGGAAAACATAGGTATAGTGGTCGACGATTTTCGCGTCGTCCTTGTTGAATTCGACCGCCAGCAAAGCCTCGGCAAGCGCCATGCCGACCGCGTTGCCCAAGCCCTGGCCCAGCGGACCGGTGGTCGTTTCGATGCCAATCGTGATACCGTATTCCGGATGTCCCGGCGTTTTCGAGTGGAGCTGCCGGAAGTTCTTCAACTCCTCCATCGGCAGATCGTAGCCGCTCAGGTGCAGCAACGAATACAGCAGCATCGAGCCATGGCCGTTCGACAGCACGAAGCGGTCGCGGTCCGGCCAATGCGGATCGGCGGGATTGTGCTTGAGGTGGCGTTGCCACAGGGCGACGGCGATTTCCGCCATGCCCATGGGCATCCCCGGATGACCGGAATTCGCTTGTTGCACAGCATCCATCGCCAGCGCGCGGATTGCATTGGCCATCAGGGCGGTCGAGACTTGAGGCGAGGTTGTCATGTCGGGGTCCGGGCGAATCGAAAGCGGTTTGGAAGCGGCGCCGCGCTCGCGCGATGCGTCGGAATGCGCGATCTACGCGGTGAGTACGGCGCCTCAAAAAGCGCCCTGCGCTCCGGTGTCGTGAACGCGCGCGGGGCTTCGCAAAGGCCGCTATTCTAACAGACGCGGTCTTTGCCGGCCGTGGCCCAGCGCACCGTGCAGGCCTATTCCGGGCGCCTCCCACTGACACGAACCGTTGCCATGTCCGACATTCCCAATGCCTCGCCACCGCGCTCGGCGGAACTGCGCTTTACGCCCGCCGCGCATTACGCCTACGGTTTCCCCGGCGCGCGCTTGCTCGAGAGCATCGCGTCTGCCTATCAACGCATCGACGTATGGGAGACGGCGCTGTTGGGCCGCCTGTTCACGCTCGACGGCCGCCCGATGACCTCGGTCGGCGACGAGTTCATCTACCACGAGTGCATGGTGCACCCCGCCGCGCTCGCGCAACCCGACCCGGCCCGGGTGTTGATCCTCGGCGGCGGCGACGGCGGGGCCGCGCGCCAATGGCTGAAGCATCCTGGGGTCAGGCAGGTGGTGATCGCGGAACTGGATGCGGCGGTGATCGAGGTGGCGCGCCGCCATCTGGCCGCGGTGCACGGCGGCGCGCTGGACGACCCGCGCGTCGAAATCGTGATCGGCGACGCAGCGGACTTCGTCGCCCAACACTGCGCGCGCCTCGAACCCTGTGCGCCGGCGGGCGCGACAGAGCGTCGCGGCTGGCAGCCGCCAACGCGCCCCTTCGACGCCGTCGTGTTCGATCTGACGCCGCCCGATTCCCCCGCCTCGTCGCTTTATGCGCCGGCGTTCTATCGCCAGCTGCGCAGGCTGATGGCGCCCGGCGCGACGCTGTCGATGCATCTCGGCGCGGCGCTGTTCGAGCCCCAGCGCATCGCCGCACTAACGACTGACTTGCGCGCCGAGTTCCGTTTCGTCTCGACGCTGTCCGCGTTCGTGCCGTTGTATGGCACGCAATGGCGCTTCGCCATCGCCAGCGACGTGCATGATGTGGCCCGCGCCGCACCTGCGCTGCTCACCGCGCGCGCCGCTGAGCGCGGCATCCAGGGCCTACGGTACTACAGCCCGGAGGTCCACGACGCGTTTTTCCGCATCGGCATTGATGCATTGCATGGGTCAACATGACCGAGCGCAAGCGCGTGCGCCACCGCGTGTTTGATGGCGGTTTGCGGATTTTTTGAGGATCGCGGCCCCTGCGGGTTGCAGATCGCCGACGCGTGGCCTCGGACGCATCTTTGCACTTATTGCACTTATTGCATTTAATGTAGATATCCGTTACGCTTGCTTTCGCCTCGGAACGATCAAGCACATGAAAGGAGCACTGATATGCGTACCGTAGATCGAATTCGCGAGGTAACCCCTCCGCCGATGACGGAGCGCGAGATGGAAATGGCTCGCGTCGCGCAGCGTTGCATCATGGAAGCCCTGGATCACTCTCGGGCCGCAGCAATCACGCTCACCACAGATAACGGCGATCATCCGTGCGTCGACGTCCCGCCGGCGGCGCTGAAACTCATCGGTCAGCTGCTCGGCGCGATGAGCGAAGGCCGCTCGATTACGCTGATGCCCGCGAACCGCGAGTTCACCACCGTCGAGGCCGCACATTTTCTGTACGTGTCGCGTCCATTTGTCATCAAGGAGATCGAAGAAGGTCGGTTGCCGCATCGGATGGTCGGATCACATCGACGCATCGCCTTTGATGACCTGGTGGCATATGCCAATAGAATGCGAGAAAAACAGGCCTCTGCGCTCGAGCGAATGGCCGACAATGCCCGCGAACTGGGGCTGGATTACTGAATGGCGGGCAACGCACGTTACACCGCACTGCTGGACGCATGCGTCCTCTTTCCGATCGCCGTCACCGACGCGTTGCTGAGTCTGGCGATCGTCGGACTTTTTGCTGCCAAATGGACGCGACAGATTGAACAGGAGTGGATCGCTGCGCTCGAAGAACAAAGACCCGACCTCAAAGGCAGGCTCGAACTTCGACGCAACAGCATGCGGGAAGCGGTGCCGGACTGGGAAATCCTGGAGTCCGCTTGGGCGCCGCTCGTTGCGGGCTACAACCTGCCGGACTCGGACGACAGGCATGTCCTCGCGGCGGCTGTTGCCGGCCACGCGGACTGTATCGTGACCGCAAACCTTCGTGATTTCCCGTCAGATATCGTCGGCCCATACGGTATCGAAGTCGTCGATCCAGACCGGTTCATTGTCAACCAGTGGGATCTGGACCCGATCGTCGCCATGACAGCGTTCAAGCACATGCGCGCCCGCTGGAAAAAACCGCAGGCCACTCCTGAGGATTTTGCCCAGGCGTTAGAGCGCAACGGTTTACCTGCAACCGCCCAACGGATACGCGAGGCAGCGGAGTTGATCTAACTCGCCCGCAGCAACTATGCCGCCTGACGCGCGGGTGATCGTGCAGGGTGACGAATCGGGCTTCGATGATGCAACGGGTGACGTCATACAGCCGATCATCGCCAACGGCAGCGCGCGCAGACCCGAACCAATCCGAATGGAAGCGACAAGGTGTTAATTCAATGGTGCAATCCATGCCGGTGAACGCGACTGGCAGTCATTGCAACGATCCGCCCGCGGTTCGTGGCAAAATCCTTGTCCCCTGTATCGCCTCCTCCGCCTGCCCACATGAGCGCCTCGCCGATGCCTCGCTTTCACGTCGCCGCCGCGCTGGCCACCGGCGACACACTGTCCGTGCCCGACGACGTCTTGCGCCACATGCAGGTGCTGCGACTGCAGCGCGGCGACGCGGTTGTTTTATTCAACGGCCAAGGCGGCCAGTTCGAAGCCGAACTGCTCGAGCTAGACAAACGCGCGGCCATCGCCCGAGTCGGCGCGTTCCAGTCCCGCGAGGCGGAGTCGCCGTATCACGTCACGCTGGCGCAGGGCATCGCCGGCGGCGACAAAATGGATTGGTTGATCGAAAAAGCGGTCGAGCTTGGCGTCGGCAGCATGGCGCCGCTGAGCGCTGCGCGCTGCGTGGTGCGCTTGGCCGGCGAGCGCGCGACGCGCCGTCACGCCCACTGGCAGGCGCTGGTGCGTGCCGCGTGCGAGCAGTGCGGGCGTAACCGTGTGCCGGAGATCGCCCCGGCGCAAGAGATCGCCGGGTGGCTCGCAGCCCTGCCGACTCCCGCGCCCGGCGAGCTTCGGCTGCTGTTGTCGCCGCGTGCAAAACTGGCATTCGCCGATCTGCCGACCAGCGCGCCGGAAGGCCAGGTGCTCGTGATGATCGGCCCGGAAGGCGGTTTTTCTGGTGAGGAAGAAGCGTTGGCCATCGGATGCGGCTTTACGCCGCTGGGCCTGGGACCGCGTGTGCTGCGCGCCGAAACCGCCGGGATCGCGATACTCTCGGCGCTGGCGGCGCGTTGGGGCGGATGGTAAGCGCCGTAAGCGCCGCCCCGCTTACGCGAACGAGTAGAACACCCGGAAATTGACCTTGCGCTCGGCCCAGAACTCGGCTGCCTCACGAAACACGTCCAACAAGGTTTCGCGCGCCTCCTTGTCAAACTTCGCCACGGCGGGCAACCCCTCCAAAACGATGACGAAGCCCGGTTGCACGCCGGCCTTGTGCACCAGGTCGGTCAGGCAGTCATACAGCGCGTCGTAGTTTTTGCCAAAATGCTTGGGGAACAGGAACGAGATGGCGATCGTTTCCAGCACTTCGGCCTTGGTTTGCGCCGCGGCGACGTTGGCATACAAAAAATGCTGGCCAAGCCGGTTGGCCTCGTCAGCCAACTCGGGAACCCGAAACGCGCGGATCGACTGTACGATGTTCGATCGTACGGTCTTGAAAAGACTCATGTTTCCCTCGTTGGGTGGCGACTCGAAATGAGCCGACCGATCGCGCTCGATCCCCTGCATACGACTTACGCGCTGAAACAGTCTGCCATCGCTCAGCGCGAACAGATCGCTCGCGACCCCGGTGTCGTGCGCGTAGGCGTTATCGCTCATAACGGTAGTCATCCACAATGCGTTGAAAACTGGCGTAATGATCGTCCGTGTAGTAACAATCGTCGATCTGGCGCGGCGGGCCACCGCAAACGATGCGGCGCGCACCGCGATCAAGCGAGCGAGGCGTCTCCACCGTATACTCGCGGTAATAGGCGCGCGGCCGGGGCGGCAACTGGCGCTCGAAATTCCGGAACAAGGAACCGTCCTTGCGGTACGGAAACGGCCCACCCATCTCGACGCGATGCAGCGCCACCTGCGCTTCGCGAGGCAGTTTAGCGGCGGTAATCGCCCCGGGCGACGGTACCGGAACGGCTGCCGAAGGCGCCGGCTGGCGCGCGAAAGCGGTATGAACCGGGCCGCCCATCCATACCGACACGGCAAGCGCAAGCGTGCCGTGTCGGAGCCACTTGGCAATCATGTAGCGAGGTCCGCGCGCAGGGCGCAGAGAACCAATAAAACCGTAAGGTTATCCCTTATGCGCCCAGGAAGCAATCGGTGCCTGGCCCACCCGCCTAGCGCGATGCTGCGATGTCCGCGACCAACAGTGCGGCCACGTTGACGATCCGACGCACCGTCGCCGTTTCGGTCAGCACGTGCACAGGCTTTGCCGCACCAAGCAGAATCGGCCCGATCGCGACGTTATTGCCGGCGGCGGTCTTCAGCAGGTTGTAGGAGATATTGGCTGCGTCGATGTTCGGCAGCACCAGCAGATTCGCATCGCCGTCGAGCGTCGACTCCGGCAACACGGCGCGGCGCTGATTCGCGTCGAGGGCCAGATCGCCGTGCATTTCGCCGTCGATGTGCAACTCGGGGGCGCGCTGCTGCAAAAGCGCCAGCGTGTCGCGCATCTTCTGCGCGGACGGTGCATTGCTCGAGCCGAAGTTCGAATGCGACAGCAGCGCGATTTTCGGCTCGATGCCGAAACGGCGCACTTCCTCGGCGGCCATGATGGTGATCTCGGCCAGCTGTTCCGCCGTCGGATCGACATTGACGTGCGTATCGACCAGGAAAATCTGGCGGTTCGGCAGAATCAGCGCGTTCATCGCCGCATAGGTCGTGACGCCCGGGCGCTTGCCGATCACCTGATCGATGAAATGCAGGTGCCGGTGGGTCGTCGAGACCGTGCCGCAGATCATGCCATCCGCTTCGCCCTTGTGAACCAGCATCGAGCCGATCAGCGTGGTGCGGCGGCGCATCTCCAGCTTCGCGAGCTGCTGGGTGATGCCCTTGCGGCACATCATCTCGTAGTACGTTTGCCAGAAGTCGCGGTAGCGCTCGTCGCTGTCGGGGTTGACCACCGTGAAATCCTGACCGGGCGTCAAACGCAGCCCGAAGCGGGCGATGCGCTGCTCGATCACCGCCGGGCGGCCGATCAGGATCGGCTTGGCGAGTTTCTCGTCCACCATGATCTGCACCGCGCGCAGGATCCGCTCCTCTTCGCCTTCCGCGAACACGATGCGCTTCTTGGCCGGCTCCGCGGCGCGCGCCAGCTGGAAGATCGGCTTCATCGTGGCGCCGCTGTGATAGACGAACTGCTGCAGGTGCTGGCGATACGCGTCCATGTCCTCGATGGGCCGCGTGGCCACGCCCGAGTCCATCGCCGCCTGCGCGACCGCCGGTGCGATCGTCACGATCAGGCGCGGGTCGAACGGCTTCGGAATCAGGTAGTTGGGGCCGAACGACAGGTCCTGGATCCCATAGGCGGTCGCGACGATGTCGCTCTGCTCCTGGCGTGCCAATGCCGCGATGGCGTTCACGGCGGCGATTTCCATCTCCTTCGTGATCGTCGTCGCGCCCGCATCGAGCGCGCCGCGGAAGATGAACGGGAAGCACAGCACGTTGTTGACCTGGTTCGGATAGTCGGTCCGGCCAGTCGCCAGGATCGCGTCCGGCCGCACTTCCAGCGCGACGTCGGGCAGGATTTCCGGCGTCGGGTTGGCGAGCGCCAGAATCAGCGGCCGATCGGCCATCTGCTTGACCATTTCCGGCTTCAGCACGCCGCCGGCCGATAGGCCGAGGAACAGATCGGCATTGGCGATCACGTCGGACAGCGTGCGCGCGCTGGTAGGCTGCGCGAAACGCTCCTTGTCCTCGTCCATCAGCTCGGTGCGGCCCTTGTAGACGACGCCCGCCAAGTCCGTCACGAAAATATTCTCGCGCGGCATGCCGAGATCGACCAGCAGCTCCAGGCACGCGAGCGCCGCGGCGCCCGCGCCGGACACCACGAGCTTCACTTCCTTGATGCTCTTGTCGACCACCTTCAGGCCATTCATGATCGCCGCGGCGACGACGATCGCGGTGCCATGCTGGTCGTCATGGAACACCGGGATTTTCATGCGTTTGCGACATTCGCGCTCGACCACGAAGCAGTCTGGCGCCTTGATATCCTCGAGGTTGATGCCGCCGAAGGTGGGCTCCAGCGCGGCAATCACGTCGACCAGCTTGTGCGGGTCCGTCTCATTGAGTTCGATATCGAACACGTCGATGCCGGCGAATTTCTTGAACAGCGCCGCCTTGCCTTCCATCACCGGCTTGGACGCGAGCGGGCCGATGTTGCCCAGTCCCAGCACCGCGGTGCCGTTGGTGACGACCCCGACCAGGTTGCTGCGCGCGGTGAAGCGGGCCGCGTCGAGCGGGTTCTCGACGATTGCCTCGCACGCGAACGCCACACCCGGCGAGTAAGCCAGCGCCAAATCGCGCTGATTGATCATTTGTTTGGTCGGCGCGATCGCGATTTTGCCAGGCGTCGGGAATTCGTGATAATCGAGCGCTGCTTCACGAAGTTTGCTATTGGCGGATGTCGGCATGAGATGGCTTGAAGTCCGGATTAGAATGCGTTATTCGAACACATTGTAGCGCCAATGGAGCGTCGCTAACTCGGTACCCGAGCTTTTCGATAAATTGCAATCCAATTGCAATCGTTGCGTGTTTAATCGCAGCGCTGCATGCATCCACCGTCCGGCGCGTGCCATGGCACGCTTGGCCACTGTCCGCCGTCGAAATTACTGCCGATGCCCTCCGAATTCAGCCTGATCGATCGCTTTTTCGCGCGCCGCGCGCGCTCCCCCCGTTATGCGCGGCTCGGCATCGGCGACGACTGCGCGCTGCTCGACACGCCGCCCGGGGAGACCTTGGCGATCTCGACCGATATGCTGGTCGAAGGCCGGCACTTTTTCGCGCACGCCGATCCGCATGCGCTCGGGCACAAGGCGCTGGCGGTCAACTTGTCGGACCTGGCGGCGATGGGCGCGGCGCCGCGCGCGTTCACGCTGGCGCTGGCGCTACCGGTGGGCGAGCGGGACCACGCGGCACGCGAACACTGGCTCGACGCTTTCAGTACCGGGATGTTCGAACTTGCCGAGCGTCTTGACTGCGACTTGATCGGCGGGGATACGACCGGCGGACCGTTGAACATCTGCATCACGGTTTTCGGCGCGGTACCGGCCGGGCAAGCGCTACGCCGCGACGGCGCGCAGCCCGGCGACGACGTCTATGTGTCCGGCACGCTCGGCGATGCCCGGCTCGCGCTCGGGGCGCTGCGCGGCGAATGGGTGCTCGACGAGGCGGACCTCGCGCAGGCGCGCATCGCCCTGGAACGGCCGCAGCCGCGCGTCGCGCTCGGCATCGCGCTGCGCGGCGTCGCGCACGCGGCGCTGGACCTGTCCGACGGCCTGGCCGGCGATCTGACCCACATATTGGAGCGCTCGAACGTCACCGCGACGGTCGATGTCGACGCACTGCCGCGCTCGACCGTGATGACGCGCCAGCCACTCGAGGTGCAGCGTCGCTGCACGATAGAGGGCGGCGACGACTATGAATTGTGCTTCACCGCGCCGGTGTCGGCGCGCGACACATTGACGGCGCTGTCCGCCGCGCAACGGGTCGCGCTGACGCGAGTCGGTACAATAGGCGCATCCGCCCATGCCATCGGGGACGCCGCAGCGCCTGTCACGGCGGGTGCTGCGACGGGCGCGGGCGCAGGCGTGAACGCCGGCGCCGGCGCGCGACCCGCCGCACCGGCGCTCAGATGGCGCGATGCGCGCGGCGCCTCACTGGCCGCATCGTGGCGCAGCTTCGACCACTTCCATGAATGATCCCTTGACCTTTGATGCTGAGCGGCGCGGCCGCAACGTCGACAACCCGGCGGATCCATCCGCCGATGCATCGTCGTGCGCCGCACACGACGACCGCCAGGACGCGCAGCACGAGCTTGCCGGCGCGGCTCACGACGTGCCGCCCGGCGCGATGCCGCCTCGTCCGCCCCCCTCCTCGCACCCCGGCACAGGCCGCTTCGGACGCGCGCGCCAAGCGGCGGCGGGGAAACCGTCGTCAGGCACGGCTTCGGCGAACGCGCGCTTCATGCTGTCGCATCCGCTGCATATCCTCTCGCTCGGCTTCGGCAGCGGTCTATCGCGTGTCATGCCGGGCACCGCCGGCACACTGTTCGGATGGCTATCGTTCGATGCGCTCAGCGGCTACCTGAGCGCACTCGAATGGACGATGCTGATCGTCGGCGGTTTTGCGGCGGGCTGCTGGTTCACCGGCTTCACCGCGCGCCGCTTGGGCGTCGACGATCCGTCGCCGGTCGTCTGGGACGAAATCGTCGCGTTCTGGCTGGTGCTGTTGTTCGTTACGCCAGCGTCGTTCGCCGCACAATTGGGCGCGTTCGTCGTGTTTCGCTTCTTCGACATGGTCAAACCGCCCCCGATAGGCTACTTCGACCGGCGCCTGCATGGCGGCTTCGGCATCATGTTCGATGACCTCGTCGCCGCATTCTTCACCCTGCTCGCAATCGCGCTATGGCGCAGCCTTTAACTGCATGAGTACTGCATGGCAACCGACAACGTGGTGCACCAGATCGCGATGCGTGTCGGCAACCGGCTGCGCGACGAGCGGCTGATGCTGACTACCGCGGAATCCTGCACCGGCGGCATGGTCGCGACCGCGATCACCGACATTCCAGGCAGCAGCAACTGGTTCGAGCGCGGCTTCGTCACCTATTCGAATCAGGCGAAGACCGAGATGATCGGCGTGCCCGCCGAGATGATCGAACGGCATGGCCCCGTCAGCGAACCGGTCGCCCGCGCCATGGCGGACGGCGCGCTGCGCAACAGCCGCGCGCAGGTGTCGGTGGCCATCACGGGGATTGCCGGCCCGGACGGCGGCAGCGAGGGCAAGCCGGTCGGCATGGTGGTGTTCGGCTGGAGCAACCGCGTGCATACCGTGACCGAAACGGTGCTCTTCAAGGGCGATCGCGAGCAGATCCGCACTCAGGCCAGCGCGCATGCGCTGCGCGGCGTGCTGACACTACTGGATAAGGCGGAGCACTGAGGCGCGCGAAAGCGCCTTTCGCTGTTCTATCGGTACGCGTTGATCGCGTCCCGCGTCTTCTTCGCCGCAGCGGCCGCGGCTTGCGCGTAGTCTTCTCCGTTGCTCGCGAAGATGATGGCGCGCGACGAGTTGATCATCATGCCGGTGCCGTTCGCCGTGCGGCCGGCTTTCACGGTCGCCTCGATATCGCCGCCTTGGGCGCCGATGCCCGGCACCAGCAGCGGCAAGTCACCGACGATCGAGCGCACCGCCTCCAGTTCTCGCGGATAAGTCGCGCCGACCACCAGGCCGAGTTGCCCGTTGCGGTTCCACTGGTGCGAGGCTAACTGCGCGACGCTCTGGTACAGCGGGCGGCCGCCGACATCCAAGAACTGCAGATCCGAGCCACCCGGGTTCGACGTGCGGCACAGCACGATCACGCCCTTGCCCTCATGATCGAGGTACGGTTCTATCGAGTCGAAGCCCATGTAGGGATTGACTGTCACCGCGTCGGCACGATAGCGCTCGAACGCTTCGCGTGCGTATTGCTCGGCGGTGCTGCCGATGTCGCCGCGTTTCGCATCGAGGATCACCGGCAATTGCGGATGCGCGTTGTGGATATGCGCGATCAGCGCTTCCAGTTGATCTTCGGCGCGCTGCGCGGCGAAATATGCGATCTGCGGCTTGAACGAACAAGCGTACGGCGCGGTTGCGTCAACGATGGCGCGGCAAAATTGGAAGATCGCGTCACTGCGCCCCGCCAGCGAGGCCGGAAAGCGTGACGGCTCGGGGTCCAGGCCGACACAGAGGAGCGAATTCGCGCGTTGCCACGCAGAGGAAAGAGTTGCGGTGAAGGACATGGTCTAAGCCGTGACAAAAATGCGGAACGCCAGAGCAGCTAAGCTGCGTACAACGCACATTTTACCGCGCCGCCTTCGCCACGCCCCACGCGAATCGCTTGCAGCGTGCCTCAGTGCCGCCCTGGCGCGGCCGTCTTGCCCTGGGTCGCCGCGCTGCCGTTGCCGGGCAGCTCCGCCGCACCCATCCGATGCGCGATGACGATGGAGCGCTGTGCCAGATACGCGGAATTGCGATGCGCGTCGAACCACTTCGGCCGCGGCAGCATCACGGCGAGACGCGCCGCCTGCCATGTGCTCAGTGTCTGCGCGCTGCCTCGGTAGTAATGACGCGCGGCCGCCTGCGCGCCATATACGCCGTTGCCCCATTCGACCGAGTTCAGGTAGATTTCGAAGATCCGCTCCTTATCCATGAGCAACTCGAGCATCGCGGTGACGATCAGCTCCTGCCCCTTGCGGATATAGCTTTTCTCGCGCGACAGGAACAAATTGCGCGCCAGTTGCTGCGAGATCGTCGAGCCGCCGGCCACAATGC
>Ga0310811_10001705_pt1 | contig 27373 bp, 33 predicted proteins | sample YCmetagenome_FD_207642 | JGI IMG/M metagenome (GOLD analysis project Ga0310811, IMG submission 207642) | Soil microbial communities from experimental microcosm in Duke University, North Carolina, United States - YC | ecosystem: Engineered > Artificial ecosystem > Soil microcosm > Unclassified ... | reverse complement strand
CCCAGTCGGTGCCGAGGCTGGAATCACGATGCACGCGCCTGATCTCGCAGTCTAACCTCGGCGGGGACGCGGCGTAGGCGTAGTCCAGCACAGCCTCAGCGTCGAAGGGAAGTGTGATCTCCAGCGTGAGGGTATCGTCAGACTGCGTGCCAGCCTGGAGCTCGCCGCGCTTCAGCGCCACCGGGTCATATGTCTCGCCATTCACGATGACCTGTTGATCGCAGGATGTGTAGCGATAGGTACGGAACGAGCCAATGAGCTTGTAGCACTCAATCGGCTTGCCGCTAGCGACGCTTAGCTCGAAGTCATTGTAGCTCATGCGTCGATCGTCCTTATATTGATCTCGATGACCGTCGAGAGATGGTCATGATACAGGGTAACGCGATCGGAGTTAAGCCTCGTCACATTCAGGAAGCTGATCTTGTTGATGGTGGAGCCGGCCTCTGTCACTCCGAAGTTGGTGTCCAGCTCTAGGAGCGTCGTCCCGTCAGGCTGATCGGTAGAGCTGATCACCTTTCTCCAGATGATGCCCTCATCAGTCTCAATCTGCAGCCGTCGATAGGTATTCGCTGGGTAGTACAGAGAGGTGTAGTCGGCCGCGTCGACGATCAACTGGGATGAACCGATCTCTGGCTGCTCATGCAGCGGAAGGTCCGAGCGCCATGTTGGCATGAGGAAAGGCGTCTGCTGACCGAAGAGCTGACTCATCAGGTCACGCCAGTAGTCCATCTCAACCGGCTGCAGTCGCCGCTGGATCAGGAACTGGCGGGTGCCACTGACAAAGGTATGCTCCCAGCTATGCTTGATGTCCTCGACACCGCTCTCGCTATCGATGATCTCATACCCTGAGCTGAATATCTCGGTTACGTCTGCGTTCGCCAGAGGCCGGCGGTTGAGCACGATGTACCCATCAAAGCTCGTGATCGCCGCCGTGCTCCCTGGGCGTGAGAACTGTGCACGGGCGGTGAGGACCTCTGACTGAACCGTGATCTTGCCTGTAACCTTGGTCATGCTCAGACCAGTGTTGTCGAACAGTCTGCTGGTGAACGCTGGCGAGACCACGAGCCCAGAGCGAGCGGCCTGCACTAGCGGGCTGGTGAGAGTGAGACCGTCCGTGTCGACGGTCTCAATCTTCACGAGGAACGCTGACTCGTCATGACCGTCTAGCAGGATGGCGTAGTCACCATCCCTGAAGTCGCTGAGCGATGTATCGAGATATAGCTTCGTGTCACCGATCGCCGCGCTCTGCAGCAGCTCGGTGGCATATTGGTAGTAGGGCAGCACGATGCTGACTGGAAGGCTCTTATACCAGCGATTGTATTGCCGACGCCGCTCAGCGTCGCTCTCCAGTAGGAAGCTGTAGGTCAGTCCGCGACGAGGTGCTGCTCGCAGGGCGACCCGTTGCTCCTCGCCGTTGTAGCTGATCATGATGTCAGTCAACCAGTCCCAGGTCTCGGTGACAGGAGGGTCCGGGATCATCTGCACGAAATCGGCGATGACCGCCTGGAAGTAGAACAGGCTGTCCCCGTAGTCGAAGAAGAAGTGATAGGTGGCGCTGACGTTGATTGGTGCGTCGGGACCGATTGTGATGTCCACCTGCCTATACTCGATCTCCTTGAAGATCGAGGGAGGTGTGACGCTCAACGTCAGGCCATCAGTATCGACCTCGGTGATTGTCTCCAGTGTATTGTGCCACGGGAAGGCGTTCCAGATGTGGAAGGGGATTGGCACGTTGAGCTGGGGGTTCTGGACGCGCAGCGTCATCGGGAATACCCAGATGCGATAGTAGTAGTCACCACCACTCCAAAGCACGAGGCAGCCATTGAAGTCGGCCAGTGGTGTCATGTCAGGAATGAAGCCATTGACTGTGGCTGGGTCAGCTACTCCGTACTCACCAAGCGGCGAGGCAGTTGTGGGGGTGTCCGGCTGGTATAGTCCTCTCCACGTCGCCACCTGGTTACCAGCGCTCGCGCCAATGGGTGAGGTGATGAAGCCACCACTTGTGCCAATCGACCATTGAAGATCGACGTATGCGTCATACGTGCTCATAGGGTCTTCTTGTAGGCAAGGCCGACGACGTTGGTGTTGAGGTACTGAAGTGGATCAACACCATCGAAGGTGTTGTTCTGGGAGCCCTTTCGCTTATAGGGGAACACCTGCCATACGTCTGAGCCGAAGACAATCTCCTGCCCAGGGTTGAGGTTGTCGATGTTGCATAGCCTGACGTCAGGTAGCTCTCCGAGATAGGAGTGGAGACCACCTTGCGTATAGATGCAGGGGATTGGGCTAAGTGGAACACCACCAGTCACTGGCTCGTTGGCGTAGGCGAGGGTGTAGTCCAGTATCCAACCACTGGCGTTAGCCTCATGGTATGAGATATTGTTGCCACGTGTCAGCACCTTGAGGAAGGAGTTGGTGGCAAACGCGCCATTGGTGAAGCCATAGGTGCTATCAACAACATCGTCTGGTAGAAATATCTGCGCTGATCCACCCTCGAAGAATGTCCCACATATATGCAGGCCACTGGAGAAGTCATTCGGTGCGTAGCCACTGGATATTGAAGAGGAGTTTGGCCAGAAGATGTAGTTGCAGCCTACGAAGAAGCCGACGTCTGGATGAGACTTGCCCTTCTTGTCGATGTTGCCGAATGAGAAATGAGTATATTTGTCAGCGCCAGATTGAACCACAACATGGATGTAGCTACCCGTGCTGTCCGAGTAGAGCCATACATTTGCGAATGGGCCGACAAGGTCGTTGATGTCAACCGCGTCGATGTCATTGAATGTTGTGACGATGGAGCCAGGGTGGCCCCAGTAATGTGTATTGCCAGCGGTTAGTGAGCTCCCAAGAGCGCCGACAATCATCGCGTCTGGAACTGTCCCACCATTGATAAGATCATTCCTATTGAACAGATTTGCATCCGCTGTGTCAGCAGAGTTCCTTGTTGAGCCAATGGCGAGATGACAGCTGCCCTTCTCTATGCCGAGCTGACCCTTCGAGGAGATCGAGTCATAGACGACAGTCCAACCCTGACCAGTCGCGAATGACTTGATGATGGACAGGAGGTCGCGCCAGTCCGAGGATGAGGTCTGTTGAAATGCCATGACTAGATGTCCTCCACGGCGAAGAAGTCTCGACCAGTGGTCCTGAACACATTCTGGAAGAGCTTGAATGAGCGAGAGCCAGCTGTGATCGTCTGCTCAGAGGAGCGGCCAAAGCCAGGGACTGCGAAGGCACCATCTAACGCGCCGACAACGGCCAGCGCTCCAGGGTCCATCAGGTGGCATTGGAAGACAGGCACCTCACCACCTTGGGTCGGCCTGATGTTGCTGATACCTTCTCCGTTCCAGTCTGTGAAGGCGTAGCCGGCAGCGCAGCGTGGAGTACGGTGAGGCCACAAGACAGCATTAGCACCCGAAGAGGTGTTATAGGGTGGATTGGAGTTGGAGGCGTAGCTATTCGACACATTAGCCCAGGAGGACGTGGCTCGCCTGCGATAATACGCGGCGCCATCTCCTGGGTCTATGAACATGCGATTGCGTACCAAGGCACCATTGTACGCCTGCAGGAGAGGGTAGCTCGTGCTGATGAACAGAGGGAACGGGTACTCTGACGGCAACGCGAGTGGCAGGAAGAAACCAGCATACATACTCTGGTAGATTGTCGCCATCTTCGCGACGATGATGACCCGTCTGTCATTGGCCCAGAACCAGTAGTCAATGCTGTTCTGCCACGTGTTGAACCACGAGCCAGGGCTCACGCTGTCCTGCAGCATGAATATCTGAGAACTGTCAAATCCAATGGAGCCAACGACCTTCCAGCCATAGTACCCATTCGGCACGTCATGACCGCTCTGGAAGCCCAGGTAGACCTCGCGGCCGGCGCCGGCTCCAGGGCCACGCACCCAGAGCTCCGCGATATCGGTGAGGCTGGCCGGTGCTGTCCAGCGAAGCTGCGTCCAGCCGACTGTGCCAGTCAGCCATGTGCGTAGCTTGTCGAGCAGGTCATGATAGTCTGTCGCGGTACCTGTCGTCTTCATGAGCGAGCTCCAATTACTTGCCGCACCGTGTTCGGGTTGCGGGTGATAGCATTGAGAATGACCTTCTCACCCTCGGGCGACGACATGGCGTTGACCGCCTCCATCGGGTCTGTGATATTGACTATCTTCACGCCGACACTGGCGGCCGGCGAGGCGGCCTGCTGCTGGGACGGGGTCTGAACCGTGACCCTCTCACCAGGAGTGACCTTGAAGGCCGCCAGCTGGCTGTCCGTGCCGCCGGAGCCACCAACGGTGAACGAGCCGCCCCCAGCGAAGCCCCATAGGCTGCCTAGGGCGCCCAACAGGCCGACCCCAGTCTGTGCCCAGCCGCCGGCTCCAGAGCCCTGAGGGCCAGAGTGGACCGGACCGCTACCACCTCCGAAGCCACCGATGAGCTCGGCAAACAGCTCGTTGGTGGCGAGCTTCAGCAGCTGGCCGGCGATGTCGGAGAACAAGCTATCAACATTGAGCTTGCCGGTCTTTGCGAAGTTGACCAAGGCGTCCGTGGCGTCGTCAAACGCGCTGACGATGCCATCCCCGACCGTCTTGGAGAGGTCGTTGGAGCGTGCGGCGATCTGAGCCAGCCCGTTGAGGATGCCACCTTGCAGTGTATTGCTCGTCGCGGTGAGGTCCACCGCTAGCTGGCGCATCGAAGTGTTGTACTGGTCAAGGGTGATCTTGCCCTGTGCGAACAGCACGTTCAGGTCCTGCTCTCGCTGCAGCAGGTCCTCCTTCGGGCCGTTGATCTCCTGCAGCAGCTGAGCCTGTCGCTGAAGGGCCTCGTTCTGCTGGGTGAGGGTGGTGATCTGAGCGGCCTCGACTGGCGTCAGCTGGCGGCCAAGCTGGGTCTCCAGCTGCAGGATCGTGGCGCGCGCAGTGCGCTCCTTGACGTTGGTCTGGAGCAGTGTGTTCTGCGTCTGCAGGCCGACGATCACATCGTTGATGGCCTTCTGGTCCTGCGCCGCGAGCAGCTCGTCGGTCTTGGCCTTCACCAGTGCGATCTCGGTGGCCGTGAGCTTGCGCTTCAGCTGGTCCTCAAGCTGGTACTGCGCCTGCATCTCCGCCTTGGCGCGCACATTCAGGTTGGTGAGGCTGATCTCCTGGTCCAGCTGCTTGTTGTAGTCCTTGAACACCTGAGCGTCCTGCAGCGTCTGAATGTGCTGCGCCACCACGGTGAGCTGCTGCTTCTCCGCGTCGGTGAGCTTGCGTCGCAGGCCCTCCTCGACGCTGAGCACGGCCTTCAGCACCTCGCGGGACCGCTCGTCCTGCTGCAGCAGCGTGACCTCGTCCTGGAGGTTCTTCAGGTAGTCAGCGAAGGTCTTCTTGCCAGTCTTCTCGTCCGGGATCGGAGAGCCCTTACCGGCGTTGTTGAGCGACGCGCGGGCCGCCGCCTCTCGACGCAGCCGCTCGGTGTTCTCGATTGCCCGCTCCTGGGCGATGTCGTCGCCGCGATTGAGTATCTTGTTGATCTCGTCACTGGCACCACTGTAGTCAAAGCCCTGCTTGAAGGCGTCGCCGATGGACTTGCCAAGGTTGCTGCCACTGGCGGCGGTGCTCTGCTGCAGCTGGCCAAGAGATACCTGGCTGATGGAGCCGGCTCCGGCGAAGCTCGTGACCTTGTTCACCGCGCCGATGATGGTGTTGACGCCGCTCTCCACCAGCTTGATGGCACCATTCATGGCGCTTGTGAAGATTGACTCAAAGGCGGCTGGCAGACCATTCCAGATCGCCACCACCGCGTTGTAGGCGCCACGAAAGAGGCCGATCACTGTATCGAGGTAGCGGCCGTACAGCTGCAATATCCCGGCGATGGACAGGTCCAGGCCACTGAACAGCTGGGAGGCCAGCGTGTAGAGCGTGCCGAAGTTCTCCTTGAAGAACGAGGCCAATGAAGACAAGCCTGACTTGATCTCCTCCCATGTGGCCACGGCGATGTCACGCAGGGTTGCGAGGTGACCCTGGCCGATGCTGATCTCGTCGGAGAAGGCGGCGAGCAGGGCGATCGTGGTCGTGATCACGACGATGATGGCGCCCAGAGGGTTGCTGGCGATGGCGAAGGTCAGCAGCTTGATTGCATTGGTGACCTGGGGAATGACGACGCCCAGGAGGAGGAAGCTGGCGGCGAGGGCACCTACCGAGCGGGCGATCGGGTCGATGTTGTGGGCGATGGCGAGGAGGGCGTTGGCGAGCGCTGTGGTCGCGCCGCTACTGGTGGCGACCTGACCTACGAACTCGACCACGCTGTTCTTCAGCACGGTGAAGCCCTGGCTGATCGTCGGGATCGTCTTGCCGAACTTCTCGTTGATCTCCTGGCCGCCCTGGGTGAACGCCTCGATGATGTCCTTGGCGGTGATCTTGCCCTCGGCGCCCATCTGGCGCAGCTCGCCGCGTGTCACCTTGAAGTGTTCAGCAATCACGTCGCCGACAGTGGGGATGTCCTCAAGGACCGCGCGGAGGTCCTGGCCCTGCAGGCGGCCGGCGGCCATGCCCTGCGACAGCTGGATCATGCCGTTGGTCGCGGTCTGAGAGTTGACTCCTGACAGGGCGATGGCCTTGTTCAAGTTCTCAGTGAACTTGAGAAGATCATTCTGCGAGATGCCGAGCGCCTTGGCCGACAACGCCACGCGGGTGTAGGTCTCGACAGTGCCCTCGTATGACTGCCGCGTCTTGTTGGCGATGTCATATAGCGCCTGATTGACCACCGTGAGCTGCTGCACACCGTCCGTGACGATGCGAATGCGGTTCTGAATGTTGGTGAAGGCGTCTGCCAGCTCGATCAGCTCGCGGATGGTCGCGGCGATGCCTAGGCCGACGAGCGCGTTCTTCAGCAGGTCCAGCGCGCTCGCCGAGTTGCCAGCCGCCGTGCCGATGTCTTGAATGTTTCGGACGACGGTGCGACTACCATTCTCACTGACAATGATCTGAATGCGTTCAGTTGCCATCTGTCACTCGCCAGTTGCGTATCGCAGCGGCTGCTCGCTGCACTGCCTGCTGAACGAAGCCGGCTGGCGCCTGCGCCGACGAACCCTCATTCAGCCTGCTGATGTAGGGGACATTGTTGGTGATGTAGACGTCCTGGCCGTTCGGCTGTCGCGCTGCCACCTCGACATTCGCCTGATCAATGGTCTGCTGGGGGCTCGGGAACGAGACCCATGTCTCGTCTCCCACCTGATCGTCGCTCGGACCTCCCAAGGTGACCAGCCAGTTGGAGCGCGCCCGGCCCGTGTCGACAGGGGTGGCGAGGACCACCTCGCGGACAGCAGCAATGGCTGTCTGCCTGACGATCAGGTTGACTGTCTGCTCGATCCGCTGACCCCTGGCGCGCATCCTTAGGGCGAAGGCGCCGAGCTCGTTTGTGGTATTCGCCGCCACGGCTAACCTCGCTTCCTCGACCTGAACTCCCTGTAGGCGAGGTCCATCTGGTGAATGTGATGAAACATATCGTCTTTCTGGTCGTCGACGATCTCAAGTCTCTCACAATAGTCCCAGATGGCCGCCCACGGGATCATCCCCTCCTCCATGCCGACCGGCCGGGCCGCGTGGAGCTCGAAGAATGCCTCGATATAGAGCTGCAACCCCAGCTCTAAGACAGGCGCGTTCGCGAGCCAGGACGGCATGGGTGTCCGCTCGCGAAAGCACTGCCTTATGACGGTTTGCTCATGAGGTCCGTGCTCCAGGGTATAGAGCAGGACCTCCCTTAGTTTTTTGCTTCGGTCTCGCGGATCGACTGCCGGAAGAGAGCAGACTTCTGAGCCTGCTCCTGGATGTCCTTGTAGAGGTCAGGCAGCAGCTTGAACGTGGCGAGCACGTTCTCCTTGTTGAACGGCAGGAGCTCGCCGCCGTCTGGGTTCTCGATACCGACATTCCAGACAGCGTTGGGACCATCGATAGACCGCGTCTCCCAGTTGAGGATGACCGCCTCAGCGAAGGTCTCCTGCATGATGGCATCAGCCTTGCCGGGGTCCATCGTCTCGGTCTGCAGCGCGCGGCGGAAGGGTTTGGCCTTGGCGTCGAGCACGCGCTCGAAGCGCTTGTTGGCGCCACCCGCGCGGGCGATGGTCACACGAAAGTCACCATAGTCCAGCACGATACCCTTGGTCTCGAGGTTCTCGTCTGTCTTGAACTGTGCATACATTGACATTGGAAGGTTCCCTGCAGAAAGAAGAGCGGGAGGGTCATTTCCCTCCCGCTCTTCTTTCTATACGTCAGCAACTGACGGCAGGTAGTCAAAGAATGCCATGAGCAGGGTGTAGTCCAGGTTGGCGTCGATCTTGGCCGCCGTCGCCGCGTCCATGGTGAGCGGCAAGGTGATGGGCTTGTCCTGCTCGACAGCGAGACGACCGTCGCCCAGGGCGACCAGCGGCAAGTCATAGATCATGCCTGAGTTGTTCTTCACCAGGGCGAAGTGGAGGGTCACGTCCGCGTTGTTACGAACCGCCGCCACAGCCGTGACGTCCGAGAAGTAGGCGGTCACCGTGGCCGAGACCTCGAAGGTGCCAGCGGTCACGTCAAACGCGCCGAGGACCGCCACCGCCTTGTTGGGCACCACGTTGTTCTTGATCGTCACCGCCATGTCAGTGACGAACGCGAACAGCGGGGTCGGCGCCTCTTCACCACTCACCACCTGGGCAAGCTTGATCATGGAGAAGTCAGAGCTGGTATTGAACGCGTCCGCGTCCTGGATGGTCGGTCGCGTACCCGCCTTCACACCAGTCGCCGCGTCCACCTGCGCGTTGTCTGTCGCCACGAAGGACAAGTCAACGTCGATCTTGGAGGCCTGCTTGATGTTGACGGTGAACTCGTCAGCGATGGCGCCGACAAGATACTCGGCCTGGATTTGTGTCGGATTGGCGTCGTCGGGTGCGCCCAGGGTGCGCTCGATGTTGTAGCTTCGGCGCTTGACCAGCGTGCCGGTCTCGTTCTTCAGCACCCGGCCGAGGAAGATTTTCACCGTCTTGCCAGTGCCAGCGTCGGTGATCATGTCGAGCAGCGACTTGTCAAACTCGATCTTGTGAGCCGCCACGGAGCGCACGCGCTTGAAGCCATTGTTGGCCGCCGTTGCGAAGCTGGTTCCAGCCTCGTCGCCACCGATGAAGACCCACTCGCCTGGGATGACACCGAGCTGGGTGAGGTCCTTGGTGGTGGAGGTGAGAGCCGGGATCGAGCCACTGGCGTCGATCGCCAAGTCACCGCTGGCGCCCTCGTAGCCGATCACAGTCACCTTGGCAGCGGCCGGCGGCGAGGCCTCGTCGGTGAGGTTCTCGACGGTGGCGATGGAGGTGTTGGCGACCACTGTGGCGATCGTCTTCACGCCATTGTTGTTGGCGATGGCGTGGCCGGTCGAGAGGATGAGGTCGTTGACATGGAACTTCGTGGTGTCAGCGATGGCGTAGGTATCGCCAGCGGTCGCCACCGCTGTCGGGTGCTGCTCACCCTTGCGCCGCAGGTCCGCGAACATGAAACCCTGCAGGATGTCCTGCATGTTGGTCTGCGTGAGGTCTGTGTTCAGACCACCGCTGGCGTCAAAGTCCGTGGTCACACCCTTCTTACGCTGGCGAGAGGGGTTGATCGGGTTGCGGGCGATGGTCGTGACCTTGCCACCGAAGTCCTTGTAGCTGTTGGGCTCCAGTGGGTTCCATACCGGGCTACCAGGCAGGATACCAATGCTGACCTCCTCGGCGTACCGGAGGCCAGTGATGTTGCTATCAATCTTCTTGACGGCGGTCATGGTCTATCTCCTATCACTTTACCTCGTCGTACTCGAAGTCTATCAGCACATTGACCTGGAACCACTCTCCAGACCCACCGATCTCGTTGATACGACAGTTGCGGAACCAAGCGCCGCCAGGGGTAGTCTGCCCCTCGTAGGCGTCTCCGACGATCTTACACAATGGGTCGAGAACCTTCAATCCCGCGCCACGATTGGCGAAGAGCTGCACATGGATGGTGCCGATCCTGGTCCAGCGCTTCTGACCGAGGTGGTCAGGCAGCGTCGACTGCACGCCCTCGCTGTGCTTTATCGTGAACCGAGCCCAGGGAGAGACATTGGCAGGTGGCACACCGCCAAGGTCGTCCCACAGCACCCTCCTGGGTGACCACGCGTCGTTGAACAGCTTTGACAGCTCGTCGCGCGCCTGCTGGTAGGTCATGCTCATGCTGAGAGCCCCACGAAGTAGAGCAGCGTCACATCGGCCGGTCGGAGCTTCTCAACTCCAGTGAAGCCATAGATCGTACCATCAACGGTGACCTCGCTATAGTTCTCAAGGTCATCATCGGTGAACTCTGGGGTCGGTGCCACGATCAAGACAGCCGAGGCGTTCTTGATGAAGTCGCTATCGGCTGTGGTCAAGCCCAGCAGCACGGCGCTGGAGGGCTGCACCATGACCGCTGGAAGGGTCACCTGCGCCGCGTAGGGCGCCCTGGCGTCTGAGGGGCCGCGCCAGGGCATATCGGGGTCGGCTGCAGCCGTGGCGAGCTTGCCGAAGGTGAGGGGCCTACCAGCGTCTTGGACCAACCCTAGCGCGTCGGCTGCCAGCTCGGTGTAGTCAATCGCCGCCATGACCTAGCCTCGGATGGCGCCAGCCGGCGCGCAGAGCTGGCGGAGCAGCATGTCAGCGGCTGGGTAGGCCTTGATCGGCTTGACGTTCTGGTCAGCAGCATATGTCTTGTCAGTCTCAATCGGCCCGACCTTCTTGACCTCGGAGACGACCTTGAGGCCGCTGTCGTCCGAGGTTGGGTCAGGCAGCAGGGTGGCTGTCAGGGCTCGAAGCGCGTACTCAGCGGTGGCCTTCTGCAGCTGGACCGGAAGGCCGTTAAAGAGGTCGCGTGGGAAGGCCAGCGCCTGGGTGGTCGTCAGCGGCTGACCACGGAACCGCGAGCTCCACACTGTCTCGATGTAGTCGGTGGCGCGGATGATGGCCTGCTGCTTGGTGGTGTCGTCGCCGGTCCAGGCCGCCACTCCACGATCCGAGAAGTAGCTGTCGGCGAAGGCCGTGCCAACGTAGGCGTTGCTGTCCGGAAGCCCCGTCCCATCCTCAACCGTGAATGACATTGGCGCCTCCCTAGCTGAAGACGCCAGAGGCGATCAGCTGGCGCCTGAAGGATGGGTCGAGCACGTAGAGCGCCACGCTGCCCGCTGGGCAGGAGGCGCTACGATTGATTGTAAGGGTCTGGCCGCGCTCGTGCCAGCCAATCCTGAACTCGGTCCCGGCCGGTCCACCGATGACACCAACGGGGTTGGTGTGGCCGGCGATCGACACCGTGATGTCGTTCTGGGCGATGGCCATGGTGGTGACGATCGCCAGCTTGGCGTTCGCGGGGAGCTGTAGGCCAGTGAGGTGGCCGCCAGCCGCCGCTGAGCCCAGGTTGAAGGGACTGGCGTGGAGGGCGCGAAACGCGGACAGGTCCTGCATCGCACGGCGTCGTCGACATGCGTAGTAGCAGACCCGCTCGTGGCTCGCACTCTCCACGGCCATCTATTAGCCCTCCGAGGGTCGCTGAAACGGCAGCTGCGGCCGAGCGGTGCCACGCGCTGTCTTGCGGCTCATCGCCGCGTCCAGCGCTGACTTTCCACCATTGCTCACACCAGCCTCAGCCATCGCCTGGGCAACGGCCTTGCCGGCGGTGACCTTGGAGGCGCGCAGCCGCTTCTGGCTCTCCAGATAGTCGCGGATGGCGTAGGTGTTGGTGTGGACGTCGCCACGCTTCTCACGAGCCTCGATCAATCGGTCACGCTGGCCGATGAACTTGTCAAGCTCTCGCTTGATCTCGTCGACGCTGGCCTGCCGGATCGCCATCTCCTGCTCGTAGGTGGCGATGGTGGTGTTGAGCTCGGTGAGCTCGTCGGTGGAGGGGTCGGTGACAGGCGCCGGCTTATCCTGGGCTTGTCCCTCGTCCTCGTCCAGCTGGGTGTCCGGCTCGGCCGGCTCGCCATTAGCGCCAGCACCATCGGTTGGAGCCTGCTCAGTGGCCTCGACCTTGGCCACCGGCTCCAGGCTGGGGTGGATGCGAGTGAAGGTCGGCGCCATGGCCGTGAGCTCCTCCCGCGTGACGGTGGCCTTGGCCAGCTTGCTCACCATGTCCAGCGCCGGAAGGCCGTCCTCGGTCCAGTGGAGGTCGGTCGCCGGGTCCAGCTTGGCAAGCGCCTTGTGTACCTGCTTCTCAGTTGCCATCTCTTGGCTCCTATTCGTTGACTACTGCTCAGTCGTCGAGCAGTGTCGCCACCAGCACCTCGACGATGCCGCTGGCGAGGAACGCGACGCCATCGGCGCTGATGTCAGCGTCGTTGATGAGCACGTTGAGGTTGATCTTCTTGCTCGCATCGGTGTTGTCGACCATCGACGCGGAGGCGGAGGCGCCACGTGCGAGCGGCGACACCTTCGCGGTGGCCGCGCCAAGCGCGGAGCTGGCTACCATGTCGACCTCGGTGCCAGACAGCGTGTTATCCGCCGTGGCACCGGAGCCGATGGAGAAGTTGCCGTTGAAGGTCGCTCCGACACTGGCGGAGGCGGTGGACAGCTGCACATAGGCAGCCGCCGCGAGGATCGCGAGGTTGCCCTCAGGCAGGCCGCCAATCACGGCGGTACCCCAGCCGTTGCCGGTGGCGCCATTGACGGTGACCGCCAAGTTCTTAAACGGCAGCTTGATCTTCTGAACGGCCTTGCCCTCGGAGGGGCCACGGCCTCGGCTACGCGGAAGTCCCTTAGTCATGACACATCTCCTTGGCTAGAATGGCCTATCTTCCATGAGAACTAATGTGGGAAGGGCGGGGATTGCTCCCCGCCCTATTGATCTCAGCTCTCGCGGGTGATGAGGCGAGCGATCTTGATCTGCTTGCGCTCCGGGAACACTCTCTGCCAGGAGTTGAGGTTGGCGAGGTTGTTGGAGCTGGAGGCGTTGCTCGGTCCGCCATTCGGGGAGGTGCCAGCGTACTTGTGGCCGGTCGGGTGGATGAGCCACTCGACGCGGTTATACAGCACCTCTGCACCGCCGCCGTTGCCGGCGCCAGGGAAGCGCTGCACCTCGGTCGGCACCTTCGGGGCGCCGATGCCCATGCGGATCGCACCGGGGCCAAACAGCCAAGTGTGGTAGACACCGTTGCTGAAGGTCACACCATCGTCGACGATCACCTCGCGGCCGAGGAAGGTCGGGATGACCACCTGACCGTTGGAGTCAGGGATGAAGTCGATGAGGTTGTTCTTCTGGGCTCGGTTGTAGACCACCGAGTGCATCATGACCATCCGCAGGCTGTCCTGGCTGTCGCCCATCGTCAGGGCGGTGTCCAGGAAGGCCTCGGCAGAGAAGTTGGTGACGCCATCGGTGAAGCTGACACCGCTGATGTCATGCGTCAAGTCACCGGCGACATGCTCCGTGCCGGACGGGGCCGCGTCGTTGTCGGCGAAGATGCCAGTGATCATGGCGACGAAAGCCGCCTGCATGCGCCGCGTCCAGTAGTAGGCCACGCGCTCTGCGATGGACTGCATCGGGTCACGGCCGGCCAGGACGGCAGCGAGGTCGGCGGACGACCAGCTGTTGTTGCGGCTTAGCCGAACCGCGATCTCCTGGCTGGTGCCAGTCTTCAGCGGGTCGGGGTCGACCGTGTTGCCGGTGAACGGATACGGGACCGAGTCAGTCGACACCCGCTCGGCGTCGTTGTCAAGGTCCTTGAAGGACGGGATGTTGTAGGTCAGGCCGGGGCCTGCCAGCAGGCCATCCATGAAGCCATCCCGGACAACCGCGCCGGACTGGATCAGGCGAGCCTTCTGCTCGGTCAGCTGCTGCACATACGGAGTGAAAATTGCGGGGACAATGATGTCCGCGATCTGGGTCGTCGGGCCGGCTGCCATGATAATCTCCTCTTGGCTTGGCTCAAAGTTTTCTCAAACTTCAAGCCTCGCCCCATGGCACTTTGGCTCGAACGGGAATTGGGTGGGACCACCCCAAGGTGATCACTCACCCAATCCTATACTCTCGTGTCAAGCGCGGGACAAGCCCGTCACTTCTTGGCGGCTGGTCTCAGGCCGCCGATCGTCGTGCCAGCGGCGCGGGCCATCTGCTCGGCCTTGGCTGGGCTCTCAGCGTGCATCCTACCCTGCTCGGTGAGGTTCCAGTGCTCCGCTGAGAATGGGTTGTTGGCGAAGCTGCCACCTTGCCCACCCTTACCGCCGCCACCATTGCTGGGCGGCCACCAGTGCGGCCGCTTCTGCTGCATCTCGGTGAGGAACACATCGGCGCTGACACCGGGGGTGACACCAACGCCGTCCTTGGTGACGACCTCGCCGGCCTCGTTGAGTTCGAACATACGCTCCGCCAGCATCAGCACGTCGTCCACGGCGGTGTCGATAACCTTGGACTTGAGGGCGGCGGCTCGCACTGAGTCATGGATCGTACGACGCTTCTCGGCCTGCTCGAAGGTCTCAATCTTGGCGGCTGCCTCAGCGAGCTGCGTCTTAAGGGTGTCGCGCTCTCGCTCGACAGGCGCCAGCTTGCCCTTTACCCGGCCCTCGACGATGCCGTTGATCTTCTCATCATCGATCTTGCCAGCGGCGGCTGCCTCCAGCTCCGGGTACTTGTCGAGCAGCGCCTGCACATCCTCGGCCGTCCGGCCGGCGAGCAGGGTATCGAGCGTGGTCTTGATGGTGCCGTGCTTCTTCTTCTCGTCCTCCAGCGCGCGGCTGACGCGCGCCACATCCGCGTCGGTGCGGATACCCTCGATCTTGGCGAGGTGGAACTTGCCGCCACGCTCCTCGAAGAGCTCGCGATGCGGCTCCGGAATTTCGTCTTGAGTGTCGTAGATTGCCTTGATGCCAGGCATGAGAGGTGTCTCCTTGTCAATCGCCGGACGCCCATGCGTCCTGTCACGATCCTGGACCCAAGCCCAGGGAGAGCGAGCGTGGCTCGTCAGGGCGACGCTCGCTCTCATTTCTTTCTCGGATCAGGTCAGGCCGGCTTGGTATATTCCATCGGCTTGACCTCGATCGTGGCGTTGCTGAGAATGTAGCTGTTGGAGCTGCCATCCCACAGGTGGCCCTGCGCCTTGACATAGACGCCCATGTTGTCACCCATGTGAGCGATGGAGGCACGGATGAAGTCCTTGACAGCCAGCGGCAAGACCTTGTCCTGGTCGAGGACAGCCGCCGCGTCGTCCTTGCTCGCAGCGACAAACTCACGGTGGAAGCTCATGTCAATCTCCTTTGTCAATATTCGTCTGGGTTGAGCCCAGCAGCAATGAACGCGCTCCGCTCACGCTGGGCAAGCTCGTGGAGCGTCAGCTCGTCGCCCTGCCTGTTGACAAAGCGGTCGAGTGGTAGGTCACCCTTGCGGAACAAGACGCCCTTGGTCTTGCCGAGCACGTCGTCCTGGAACTCCGCGCTCTGACCCTTCAGCCAGTCGTTGTAGCTGGTGGCGGCTGGCACCGTTCCAGTCATGGCTCTGATCTGCTGGCGGGCGAAGTCGTCGAACGAGCCCTTGTGACCAAAGGGTAGGTCATCACGGCTCTTCGGCACCTCATCCAGGCCCTCCTGCTCCGCGTACTGGCGCAGCAGCATGCGCTGGGTGGTAGGCTTGGCCGGCCGCTCCCCGAGCGGCTGCTCCAGCAGCACAGGCACACGGAGTGAGCGACAATTCCAGTGCAGCGGAGGCCGAGGGCCAGCGCCGACGTCATAGAGCTTGCCATCATTGGCGCGGCAGATAGGCGTCGTGCGGCTGTCCAGCGTCGCGACGAATTGCTCCTGACTGATCAGATCGCTGTTGGCCTTGATGAAGTCATCACGCGCCTCAGAGCCTACATAGTTGACCATGGTGCGGGTGATGGCCTCGGCCTGTCGCCGTGTGATCTCTGTGACGCCGTCGATACCATTCAGCCGCGCGGTGCCGACAACCCTTGCGGCGATCTGCGCTGAGCTCTCACCCTGGACCATGCCGACCCGCACCGCGTTGGCGATGCGAGCGAGGTCGTCGGCCTGGATGGAAGCTGCCCACTGACGCAGCGTGCGACCCTCGAAGGGCTGGCTCTTGACGATGGCGGCGAGCTGAGCAGCGGCTGGGATCGCCATGTCCAGCACGACAGGGGCTGATACCCTGATCATCTGCGCGATAGACTCAGGCTCCTGGTTAGCGATGGACAGCGCCTCGGCCACCCATGCCTCGTCGACCTGCGACCATGCCTTGGTGCGGGTATTCTTGATGATGCGAAGAACGCTGTTCATGCGGTTGACAGAGGCTGGCGTCTCCAAGCCTCCCATCCCCTGCAGACGATCCCTGATCTGCCGAGCGATGTCGTCCTCGGTGGCGTTGAGCAGCGCGGTGATCTTGTTGCGGATGGAGCCTGACAGGCGGAGCAGGTATATCTGATGCCGGACGAGCGCGTTGAAGAGCTCCTCGTTCGCTGTCCCTGGCTCTGGAAACTGGATGGCCACTACTGCTCTCGCTTCATGTCAGCTCTGATCTGCTCGATTGTCCTGCCATCATCTGCTCGGAAGCGGTAGCAGAAATCACATTCCCCTTCGTTGATGTCCTCTTCACATCTCGGTGGGCCGTGGCAGACGTAGACCCACTGGACTTCACCATCCTCCTCTAGCTCCTCAATCTCCTCCAGCTCCGACATTGTTAGAAGGGTCTTGGTTACCATCCCCGCCTCCACTACCAGGAGCCCCACCAGCACCTGTGCCGTCACTGGGCATCGGTGGCTCCTCTTCAATCGCGGCCTGCTCGTCCTCGAAGCTCATCTGGGTCCAGCCCTTGTCGACTAGCTTGTCATGGATTGACTCCTTCGAGAGCGGCAGACCCATAGACTTCGCGGTCATGACCTTGACCATGTCATCAGGCACCAGCGGCGTATCGCTGAACTCGAGATTGGGTGTGATGGTGACCGTCAGTGGGTCGAGTCCCATCCAGGTCGCCACTGAGCGCAGCACCTGCTGCAGGCCAGCGGCCCCAGCGAGGGCTATTTGATGGAGCGTCACTGTCTGAGCGGCCACGCGGATATGTAGCGCCTCGCCACTCTCCTTCATGGAGCTGGTGGTATCGATCAGCTGGCCAGCGCGGTTCTTGGCTTCCTTCAAGTCGTTCTCGAGAGCAGAGCGCTGCTCCGAGAGGCCCGTTCCACTCACGCCGACATACTTGGCGTCGCCATTGAGCGGGAGATTGATCACCGACCCAGCGCCGACCCGAGTTACATCATCCTCGTTCTGACTCCCCATGATGACCAGTGTGTCCTGGCCAGTCATGAACAGGTTCTGACGATAGTCTGCCTCGCCGCGATAGATGGCCAGGGCGAGGTTGGCCAAGCCCAGGAGCGGGGGATCGGCTGGCGTCGGAACGATGTCAGACGAGTTGATGATGACGAAGGGAAGCTCCTGGAGCGTGTTGCCACGAATGGATGGAGCCGACAGCGCTGATGGGTTGAACTCCAAGCCAGTCTCACCCTCGGTGCTGGTGAACAGGCCTTGCTGATAGACACCACTCTCCTCGTCCTTCAGCACATCACCGAGCACGAGCACGCGATAGATTTGGGTGTAGCGCCACGTGAAGTCCATCTGACGCTCGTACGTGCTCTCATTGAGCACCACGAGGTTCAGCTTCGGCAGGGACAGCTGGTCAGGAGCGCCCTCGTCCCAGTTGAGAATTGTCTCAGCCTCGTAAGTGACGAGGTAGGGCATCGGTGGCTGGTCAGGTATCGGCTGAGCTGGCATGTCAGCCAGCAGTCCGACCCGGCCACTCACCAGCTGCTGCTCGTTGATGCGCCGGAGCACGAGCTCCAGCGGCTCGCCACGCAGCGAGGCGCGCTCACGCATGAACTCCATGGCGGCCGGCAGCTCGATCGTCGGGGGCTTTGACCACATGGTGCCGAGCATGGCTCGCACGCCATCGGCGACAAGGTCGTGGAACACTGCTCTCAGCTTGTAGGCCTCATAGGCCAGCTGACCGGGCTGACCCTTAGCCATCCCATCAGCCTTCATTCCGGCGGTTGACGGCAGATAGACCTCGCCAGCGGCCTTCACGATCCGCTCGCCGCGATATGTGTCGCGCATCGTCGTCCAGTCCACCAGGAACTCAGCGAAGAGCGGGTGCACATTGTTGACAGCCATCGTCAGTCCTCCATCTCGTCGCGGCGATGATACTCGCGATCCCTAGAAGTGACCAACAGTCTTTCCGCCGCCGATCGCGTTGCCGATGTCGCGGACCCGATAGCGCACCTCGTCGCCGACGTGGTCCTCGGCTGTCGTGTCGACGTCGTCAGGGTCTTTCTCATCCCGTGGAAGCCCAGGGACGGTGCGGATGAACTGATGACAGTTGTCAAAGACGAACAACCCAGGGCGCTCGCGTGGCGTTCCATCAGCCGGGCGCTTGGCGTCGGACAGCACCTTGCGCACCGCCTCCCAGCCCATCTTGCGGCTCCCTGGCTTCTTGTCAGCCGGCGTCCAGCGCACGCCGTGATAGACCTTGCCGTCCTCCAGGCGTACCTTGCGAGCCATGTCGTCAGCGATGCACATGCCGTTCTCATTGGCGAAGATAGCACTATCAGCCGGTCCAGCCTTGACACGTCCATGCAAGCCCCACCGCACCTCGCGGTCGACGATGCCCTTGGCGACGCTAACCGCCAGCATCTTCAGACCCTCGTTCGGCTTGCCGGTCCAGCCGTACCACTCAGCGATGCGGAAGAGGTCGCCGCGCACCGTCGAGTGCCAGCGTCCATCGGCGCCGACATAGTCGCTGCCGTCACTGCGCGCCCACCAGCCGACAGAGAACGGCGCGGACGAGCCCCAGTCGAAGGAGCGGTCCAAGCGCCAAGTCTGCGGCACGGTGAAGCGCTTGATGATGTGCACCGCTGGGTCCCAGACGTCGCCGAACATGCCGCCAGCCACGATGTCCCACGAGCCACGCAGCCACGCCTCGGCCATCGCTGGGTTGCTGGCGGAGGCGATGATGGTCTGCTTGTAGTTGGGGTCAGCGTCGAGCAGTATCTTGTTCTCGTCAATGTGACCGTGGATCGCCGCTCGGTAGGGCTCAGGCCTGCCGTCGATGTCCACCGCGTCAGTGACGATGATGGTCAGCCACCACTGACCCTCCAGCCGCCAGCGCTGCTTGACCCAGTTGTGACCCACACCATAGGGGTTGGTGGTGGCGCGGATCATCTTCGGCACACCACGTGTGGACGAGCGGCAGCAGCTAAACATCGACTTGTAACACTCGTCAGTCGCCCAGCTGGTCAGCTCCTCCCAGCCGATGAATGGATACTCGTGGCCGTGGTAGTTCCAGTAGTCGCTCGGCGTCGACATGTGACGAAACATGAGCACCTCGCCAGTGCTCCACTCCCACATCATCTTCGCCTTGTTGAACTTCGCGGCCTCGCCAAAGATCAGCCTGAACCACTTCTCGCTCTTGGCCTGGATGTCAGCGAGCTGTGGATAGGTCTGGCGAAAGATGATACCACGCCACGCCGACCTGAAGCCCTTCCCAACGTGCTGTGCAAACGCCATCAGCAGGGCGTCTGTCTTGCCGGGACCTCGTGTGCCATGGAACAGACACTCCAGCAGGCTGCACTGGAGGAAGGCGACCTGCGAGCCGTTCTGTGGAGCCCAGGCCACAGGCACACCCCTGACGACCTTCGGCTTGACGAGCTCTTCCTTGATGACGGCGGCCAGATAGGCCTCGTCGAACTGTCGGCGCTCATCGTCTGTCGGCTCATGGCCATCAGGCCTTGGTCTTGTCACTGCCACCCTCTGGCGCCACGCGCGTGTTGTTCAGCATCTGCTGCTGCTCGATCCAGTCTGCCGGGCTGAGGTCAGCAGGCGCCACCAGCACGCCAGCCTTCACGTTCATGTCGATCTCAGCGCGCTCCTTATACTCAGGGTTGGTGCGCTTCAGCTCCATGGCGATCAGGTTGGTGGGATACTCTTTCTCATGAGCGACGACCTCGTCCTTGAACCTACCACCGATGATGGGTTTCTCAACACCGTCCATCATCAAGCCCAGGGCATGGGTGTGGATGTAGTCCGCGTACATCGACATGGCGTGCTCGCACGCGGAGTTGAAGTCAGGGTCATTGGCGCGGTGGCTTGAGACTGTCTGGATTGTCACACCAGCTTTCTCAGCTGACTCACCCTTGCGGCCAGTCCTGCATAAGTTCTCAAGGTATATCCGCTTGGCGTTGTCGTCAAAGACGACCTTGGCCACCTGGAAGCGCTCACGCCACGAGCTCGCGGCTCGGAGCCTCGCCTCTTTCTCAGCTGGTGTCTCACTGAAATCCCCGAAGCGCTTGCCCTTGTTGGCGGGCGGCTTCCCCTTGTTCGGCCCTGGCCGAGCTGCTGTCATGTTTCCTCTCCTCCGATCGCCCCATGGCGACAGGTGGCCGCCCTCGCCCATGCGAGGCAACCGGGACAAGGATGCGTCGAGACGAGGTCCTCGGCAAGCCCAGGGGTCGAGCGCAAATCCCGTCCTCGTTAACATTCCCTAAGTCGAGTGCAGAGGCCCCTAAGTCGAGCAAGTCGAGTACGGGTTTCCGTGTTAAAACAACCACTTACTCTACTTACTCTACTTACTCTACTAATAGAAGAAGAGTAGTAGAATATGAGGAAATGAGCGATTTCCCGCCTCCTGGGCTCCAGAACCCTAGCGACTTAAATCGCGTTGAGTAGGTCGAGCAAGTCGAGTTTTATTGTAAATCACCTCAATCCCTCAATGACTTAGCCTCGCTCGACCTTGATGATAAGACAACCACAAGTCGAGTTAGTCGACCGAAGTCGAGTTAAGTCGAGCGCGGCTCCTCAGAGGCCGATCGTCGGGTCACTATCATCATGAAAGTCACTAGAGCTCGCCTCTGGCGACCCTGAGGCGACGCTAGGGGAGCGGTGGGGGCATCGCTCGTACGCCACTCGCGGCGCAAAAAGAAGCCCCTGGCGGGGACGTGCCAGGGGCTCCTCAGAGGCTAGCGGTGGCTCAACGGCCCCCTCTCTAGCCGAGCTAGCTGGCCTTCCTCGGCCGCCCCTTGGGCTGGCTGAAGTTGGCCAGCCAGACCCATGGCTTGGCGCGAATTTCGGCGGCGATCTGCTTGAAGTCATAGTCACCGCTGTCATTACGCTGGGCTAGAGACGTATGCTGGCGCGCCTTCTTGGCTTGACCAACCCCTCCATAAAGACGGAGAGCCTTGATAACTTTGTCAGGCGCCGTGGTGTCCTTGCCATCGAATAAGACACAATTTGCCTTGGCAATTCTCTTCTCCGCGCAGCCCAGCAGCTTCGCCGCCACACCCAGGCAGCAGTAGCTCCGGTGGCGCGGCTTCTCAAGACTACAGAGGTTGCCGATCCCCTGCTTGAACTTCCCGCTCTCCAGCGCCTCCAGCCACCTCTTCTGAGTCGGCGTGAACTTGTTGGTGATCAGCACCCTTCCCTTGATCGTCTTGTTGTACTTCTTCTCAGTCATGATCTCCTCCTATCAATATCAAGCACCCACCCTCGGATGGGCTTGAAGTCCGAGGGTGGGGCCTCAGCCCACCAGCGTGGCCAACTATCTCCCAGCCGGCGGGTCAACCTGATCTCTCGTCATGGGAGAGCACCTGCTTCACAGAGCTCACCATCTCCTCAGGGATGAAGCCAGCCTCGCTGAGGTACTCGGCCATCTGGACGCTGCCAAGCCCGCTCTTCACCACCAGCCCACTGGCGAGGTGGACGACCCCATAGCTCGCCCCCTGGGCGTCCTGGCTGTGGATGATGAGATGGACGTACTCCCTCTCCATGCCGATCTCCTCGCCGATGACGCCAAGTCGCCGACCACCAGCTACCTCTCCAGGCCGCCATGTCACCTTGAGATCGACGATCATAGCAGGTCTCGCAGCTTCTTGCGCAGCAGCTCGCGGAGCTCAGCCTCACTGAGCTTCTCAAGCTCCAGCTTCAGCGCCTGTCTGACCTGTGACTTGTAGTTCTCAGTGCCGACATTTCGGCGAACGACGTCCTCCAGCACGCCCTTGTCGACCTGGATATACTTGAGACGCAGCTTCACCTGTGTCTCGATCTCCTCCTTAGCCATCTGTCGGACGATGACGTCGATCTCGGCGCGCAGATTGGGGAACTCCTCTGAGAGGTAGCGGCGCACCGCGTGGTGCACCTCGTGGATGAGTGTTGTCATCAGATCACCCACCCTCGCTTGCTCCACTCGACCATCACCTTGCCGAGCTCGTCGTCAGGCAGGTCGAACATGAAGCTATTGGAGCCCAGGCACAGCATGGCGTTGCCGGCCCCACTGCTCATGGCGGCGAGCTGTCGGTGGCGCTCGCTGGCTGTCACTGGGACATTGACTGGCTGGATGCCGGAGTTGATGATCTTGTTTCTCGGCTGAGGCGGTGGCAGCTGAACCGGGAGAGGGAAGTTGAACGCGGCTGGCGCCTGGAACTCGATCTGACTTCGATCCAGCTCGATCTTCCCATGGACCGGCCAGCTCGGAAATTTGCTGGCCTGGCATGAGGCGTAGTACAGGTCATCACTATGCCTGCCGACCGCGTGCTCACAGCCGGCGAGGGCTCCAGTGACCACCGAGATGCGATATCTGACGGTGTTCTCACCCACCTCTGACTTGTAGGCGTTGAAGCCGATCTTCAGGCGCCCGAGTAGCTGTGGCTGGGAGAGCGCCTTGTAGACCTCGCCGTCGAAGCAGACTGTGATGGTCTTGCCTGTGTTGCTGACTGTGAACCGCATGATGTCCCTCTTGTGGCTTGTTATCCTCCACGCAGCATGCGCGAAGGACAACAAGCGAGCTCTCACAATCCCTCAGCAGTCCATCATCATCGCGGCGGTCTCGCTGGCGCCACCATCATAGACGACGCCACCCTCGCCCTCGAAGTAGAGCTCGTTGGCTCGCTCCGCCAGTCGCCGCGTGGCGTGCGGTCCCTGGTGCTCAGGCTGGTCCTGGTCGTCGCCGACCTCCACGTACCAGCCGGCCCTGCGTGACTTGCGTGACTTAACCATTCTCCCCTCCTCGCCTCGCGATCTCTCGCTCTACCATGACTATCGCATCCTCCAGCTCAGCGGACAGCATCCCTGACTGCTGATCTACGAGCTGGCGCTTGATCTCAGACAACTTGTCGACACTCATCTGGGTGATAGCGTCCCCCATCCAGGTGCGACCTGCCTCCCAGGTTGGACAGTCACCAAATGGGCTCCTTCGGGTGATGTGGCCACCAGCTGGCTGTCTCTCCGAGTTTAGCCAGTAGAACGCGGATGGTATTGATATCTTTGGCGCCTGCCACCCACACCAGCCATCTCCACTGGGGTGGAGATTTCCACCCCTCGTGAAGCGCCACTTGGCGTGCTTGCAGTTTAGACAACTCTGCTCCATGGCGCTACCCCTCCTACGCTACAATCCTGACACGTGTCAGCTGTGTCTGCTTGACGCTGTTGTACTCAGTGTGTCGCTTCACCGTGCCATCAAGCTTGACATTCTCACCTACTCTCAATCCTGCCTCGGTGCCAGTGAACCACGTCAGCAGGTTGCCATCCTTGGTGAGGAACTTGACCAGCACACACTCGCCGAAGGCGCCACCTCCCACCACGCGGGTGTCGAGCACGGTGGCCTCCAGGCCGCGCAGCCGCTCCTTCTCCGAGCCTAGGTGCTGGCTTCGAGCGAGCTCGATGTCACGCTGGGTGCGCTTTAGCTCTAGCTCCTTGGCGCGGCTCCAGGCGGCGATGGCGCTGATGGCCATGGCCATCCGGCGCTCGTCGGCGAGGTACTCGCCAGCCAGCAGCACCTTAAGGTTGTGGCTGTACTCGTTCTCATCCCTCAGCTCCTCACGCACCCAGCGGATGATCTCCAGCGCCTGGGCCTCGTCCTCTGGCGTGCGCTCCTGGTGCAGCCGGCGCTGGAGCTTCTTCTCCTCCTCCGTCATCAACCAGCCACCGATGCCAAGCCAGACGTAGCTCACCGTTGAGGTAAGGTTGAGCGCCTCGGCCTGCGACTTGCTGCACCAGCCGAATAGGCGGGTGGCGACGCAGGCGAGCTCCAGCGCCTTGGTGGTCGGCTGGAAGCGGCGGCCTCGGCCGGTGTACTCCTCGCTCAGCTCGCGGAGCGCGGCGATGAACTTGAACCGACCCAGCAGCGCGCTGAGGTCCTCCGTGCCCAGAAAGTCCTGCAGGCACTGGCGACCGACCTGCATCTGGTTGCCAGTGCAAAGCTCGCGGAGGATGTAGAGGTCCTTGCGCTGACGCTGCACATTGCAGTGCTGGCATTCGGCGCTGTGGTGAGCCCAGAGGCGAGTGACCTCAGCTCCTGTCGCCTCATCCAAGTCTGGGCGAGACAGCAGCAGGCGGCCTTGGGGCAGATGCTCGACGTGCGCCAGGAACTCCCAGCCAGAGACACGAGGCGCTCGGCCGGCGAAGGTGATGTTAACCTGCCGGATGGCGGTACGCCGCTTGGAGCCATCCCAGCATGTGACCTCCACCCACTCGATGTAGGGCTCGCTGAAGCTGACAGTGATGTCACTGAGCCGGAGCTGGCGGGCTTTGCCCTGCAGCTTCTTGACCATCTCCCGCGCGTCGTCCAGCCGCTCGGCCAGGATCGACACCTTCTGGATGACCTGTGACTGGTCCATGGTGATCTCCCTTTCTGATGAGGCAGTATGTGGGTAGCCCTGCGGGAAAGACAAGTCTCTCCCCTCCACTTTTCTCAGAATTTCTTCCAGTCGTCGGCGAGCAGCCACTTGTCAGTGGTATAATTGTCCCTTACCACCGCCTCGGCTCCCTCTGGCCACTGGCCGCGCCGCTCCATCCGCTCGACGATGGCCCTGGCGAGCTCCAGGGTGACCGGGTAGGCCACGAGGACGCGCGGGGCGCCCTCGTGCTCAGCCCAGAGGGCGAGGCCAGTCACTGGCCCTGCTCCACCATGTGCTGGTCCTTGTCCTGCATCCACTTGAGGAGCTCCTGAAGGCGGGTCAGCTCCAGCTGGCGCGCGTCCTCGAAGGCCAGCAGAGCGGCCTTCTCACCATTGCCGTTCATCGGTTGAAGCTTGGAGATACGGAGCCCTGTGCAGCGAGGAAACTTGGTGGCCATTGCAAGGTCGCAGACTGATGGCTTCCCACCGTCGAAGTTGACTGGCATGCCAGCCTCGCGGAAGTAGTAGACATAGCCGCTACCCTCGGTCACCTTGGTCTGCTCAAGGCGCTGCTGCAGGTCGGCGATGAACTCGGCGCGGAGCTCGGCGGGGGTCTTGGTGCTTTCCATCTCTATTCTCCCTTTCTGAGGGCCGACCGCCGGCCCAATGAGAGAAAAGATGGGGGCCTGTCCCGGGAAAGACAAGCCCCTTGAGAGTTATTTTGTCAGGAGAAAACAAGATAGTTGTTAACAAGTATTAACCGCGACGGCGGTGGCCTCGCGGCTCCTGGCCGGCCTCGGCCCGGAACTTGTGAGGGGCCACGTTCACGATGGGCTCGCCCTTGGCCCGGAGACGGTCGATGAGCCCTCTCGCCGCCTTGGGCTGAGGGAGGCCGAGCTGCTCGGTGAGCTGCTCCACGGTGGCTCCGCCTCGACGGCGGAGCAGGCGCAGGGCCTGGGTCTGGTTGTTGTCGTTCATGGGATACTCCCTTTCTGGCTGACGCCCCACCGGCTGGGACGTCTAAGTAAGCAACGCACGGAGGTCGCGTTAGTTCCAGTGGGGGCTAGTTCTTGACGTCTCGCTCCTCGCGTTGCTCACTAGCAAACATAGTCTTGCCTTCCATGGAAGACAACGTATGGCCAGTTGTTCCTGAGAGCCTTTAAACCTGTCTTCAGTGAGGTGGAAAGAATGCGGAAATGTTTCAGCGGAGGCCAGTACGACCGCGCAGATACTCTCGCCAATGTATCTTCAGGTAGCCATCGCCCTCCCAGACATAGAAGCCCCACCGTCCAAGGTCAGGCCCTCTGATGACGAGGCTCTGGATCGGCCAGTGGTCGGCCTCCACGATCCGGTGCGCGTACCACCTGTCTCTCCAATGCCACCGCCACGGCTCGACATAGTTGTCGTGCTTATAGAGCTGCATGCCGCCCTCTAGCACCTCCTCGGTGTAGCCAGTCAGCGGCATCGTCCAGAAGTCCCATGGGTGGTCATGTGGGTCCTCATCCTCGTCCGGGCGGTAGATGGTGTGCCAGACAAGCTGACCCCACCCAGGAATTAGTGGAGTCAGCTTGACCCGCCGCATATACAGCGACCCGTCCGCCCCGTAGATGTAGCGGCAGGGCCACCTCATAGCAGCTTATTGTCCCCGCGCCGGATTGTCCAGAAGTCGTTGGCGAGGTTCTTCGAGCTGATGTAGTCGAAGGGCATCGTGAAGTAGCCACGCCTGCCCCAGCTCGGCCCCCAGCTGTTGCGCACCAGGACGCGGCGGGTGATCTGCGAGTAGCCGACCGCCAGGACGGCGTGGCCACCGAGCAGGCGCTCTCCAGATGTGGGCATCCGGAGAAGGCCGGTCCGTGCAACCTGGGCACTCTCAAAGTCCTCGTAGACCGAGAACCCAAACACGAACGGGAACCCCTGGGCGAGGCAGTCCATCATGCTAGCGAGGTCGCCGTCCGCGATGCGGTAGTACGAGCTGATCTTCCGCGTCAACCCGTCCGCGTAGGCCGCCTTCGGCGGCTTGGTGGCGAACTTCTTGATGTCATAGGGCCACACCACCTCACCGGCCGCGCCGTACTTGGCGAGGCCCTTGATGCCGTCCCGGATGCGCGCACCCGCGTCCTGGCCGACAGTGCCCTCCATCAGCCGCTCGTTGTAGTAGATGAACAGCCGGCTGATGTCCTTGAACGGCACGCCGTCCTCGTCCTCCAGGAACTCCAGGTGGCCAGCGATGGCGTTGCCAGTGCATGAGCCAAGGTCCCCCTGGTCCTCGACCTGCGAGCAATAGTGGGTCAGGTCGACGCTGGTGGGTAGCCGTGCCACCTTTATCCGTTGCTCATACCCAAGGTCACGGTGATCCGGCAGGTCGGGGTGCCAGCTGTACTTTCTCTTCTTCGCGGTCATGTATCTCTCCTGAGAGGTTGTCCTCACCCATCCCTAGAATGGAGTGGGATCAGCCGGTGGCGCAATCCTCATGTCGACATAGCTTGGTACTGTCTGATCAGCTGGAGGCATTCTCACCTTAAGTTGCTCAGCGAGCCCCGCGATGACGTCGATCAGGTAGTTCTGGAAGTCCCTTGACCCATCGCTGAAGAAGAACTCAAGGTGGAGGTGCTCCTCCAGCAGTGTGCCGATCAGGCAGCGCGTGCCACGGGTGAAGGCCAGCTTGCTAATCAACACCTTCTTCTCATATACCCGGCCGAGCATGTTGGCGCCCAGGGTGTCGACGACCACGATCTGGTGCTTGTCGACGTTGTAGCC
>Ga0310811_10001704_pt1 | contig 27379 bp, 20 predicted proteins | sample YCmetagenome_FD_207642 | JGI IMG/M metagenome (GOLD analysis project Ga0310811, IMG submission 207642) | Soil microbial communities from experimental microcosm in Duke University, North Carolina, United States - YC | ecosystem: Engineered > Artificial ecosystem > Soil microcosm > Unclassified ... | reverse complement strand
TGACTGGCAGGACGCGCTGAAGGACGGTGCGCTCACGCGCATGGATGTCGCCTTCTCACGCGATCGGCCAGACAAGGTCTACGTCCAGCACAAGATCTGGGAGCGCCGCAAAGACCTCGTCGAATGGCTGGACAAGGGCGCGTACTTCTACGTCTGTGGCGATGCCAAATCGATGGCCAAGGACGTGCGCACCATGCTCACGCGCGCTTACGCCGATGTGAAAGCGCTCAGGCCGGAGGCGGCCGAGCAGGCGGTGGCAACGCTCGAGCGCGAGAAGCGTTATCTTCAGGACGTTTATTGAGCGATTTGCTGCGGTCATTCCGGGGCGCGGGCCTCTGCCCGCGAGCCCGGAATCCAGACAAATAGCAAGATCCATCGTATATCTGGATTCCGGCTGTCGGCCGCTGCGCGGCCCCGGCCGGAATGACGAGGAACATCCCAATGGCTGACGACGACCGCTCCCGCAATGAGTACATCAAGGAAGCCAGCGCCTATCTGCGCGGCACGCTCGCGGAGGGGCTGACCGACGAGATCAGCGGCGCGATCAGCGAGGACGACCAGCAACTCGTCAAGTTCCACGGCATGTATTTGCAGGACGATCGCGACCTGCGGCCCGAGCGCACGCGCAAGAAAATGGAGAAGGCCTTCGCCTTCATGATCCGGGTCCGCATTCCGGGCGGCGTGCTTACTCCGCAGCAGTGGCTCGCGCTCGACCAGGTCGCGCGCGACTACGGCAACGGTACGATGCGGCTGACCACGCGGCAGACGGTGCAGTTGCACGGCATCATCAAGTTCAATTTGAAATCGACGCTGAAAGCGATCGACGCCATCCTGCTCAACACCATCGCCGCTTGCGGAGACGTCAATCGCAACGTGATGTGCAACCCCAATCCGTTCCAATCGCGCGCGCATGCCGCGGCGCAGGACTTGGCGAAGGCGGTGTCCGATCATCTGTTGCCGGCCACGCCGGCTTATCGCGAGATCTGGCTCGACGGTGAGCGCATTGCCGGCGGCGAAGAGGAGGTCGAGGAGCCGATCTACGGGAAGACCTATCTTCCGCGCAAATTCAAGATCGTGGTAGCGGTGCCACCGTCGAACGACGTCGACATCTTCGCACATGATCTCGGCTTCATCGCCATCCTCGACGACAAAGGCGACGTGACCGGCTGGAACGTCACTGTCGGTGGCGGCATGGGCATGACGCATGGCGAGCCGGACACCTATCCGCGCACCGCGGATGTGATGGGCTTCTGCACCACGCGCGACGCGCTGGCCATCGCCGAGGCGGTGGTGACCGTGCAGCGCGATTGGGGCGATCGGAAGAACCGCAAGCACGCGCGCTTGAAATATACGATCGAGGATCGCGGTCTCGACGTTTTCCGTGCCGAAGTCGAACGCCGCGCCGGCGTGCCGCTGGCGCCGGCAAAGCCGTTCACCTTCACGTCGACCGGCGACCGTTATGGCTGGACGCAGGGTGACGACGGCCGCGGCCATCTCACGCTGTTCATTCAGAATGGCCGTGTTCACGACATCGACGGCGCCGCGCAGCAGACGGCATTGCGTACGCTCGCGCACATGCATGACGGCGATATTCGCATCACGCCGAACCAGAACCTCATCATCGCCAATGTCGCGACCGAGAAACAGGCCGAGTTCGAGCGGATCGCACGCGAGGCGGGGATGCTTGCGCCGTGGTCAGGCTTGCGGCGGAATTCCATGGCCTGCGTGGCGTTGCCGACCTGCGGGCTCGCGTTGGCGGAGAGCGAACGCTATTTGCCTGATCTCATGACGGCGCTCGATGCACGACTCGCCGCGCACGGCCTGTCCGCCGATGACATCGTCATTCGCATGACTGGGTGTCCGAACGGCTGTGCTCGTCCTTATCTGGCGGAGATCGGCTTGGTCGGCAAAGGACCGGGCCGATACAATCTTTATCTCGGCGCCGCGTTCGACGGCTCGCGGCTGTCGAAGCTTTTCGCCGAAGATCTCCAGCACGACGGCATTGTTGCCGCGCTTGAGCCGATCTTCTCCGCCTACGCCGCCGAGCGTCAGAACGGCGAGCATTTCGGCGACTTCGCCATCCGCGCCGGCTTCATCGCCAAGACCGGCAACGGCGCAGACTTCCACGCCAATGTCGGGCCAAGGGCCAGCCATGCGGCCGCCGAGTGATTCGCTGGAGCAGGGCCGCGGGGCTGCCCAGATTTTCGGCATATGCGCTGACAGTGGATTTGCGCAGTCGCAATTCGCCTTACGACTTCAATTAGTTAGCGGCTGGCACGTGACTTGCTGTGGTTGGCCAAGAGGGGCTCTCATCGGAGGATTGTGCCCGTGACCGTCGCCCGCACACCTCGCGAAACACGGCCCGGCCGCATGGACCCGTTGGCTCGGCTTCCGGTCTTTTTCGCGCTCGAGAACAAGCGCGCTGTGGTCGCGGGCGGCACCGCCGCGGCGGCCTGGAAGGCGGAACTGCTCTCCGCAGCTGGTGCACGCGTCGAGGTTTATGCCGAGGCGCCGTCGGACGAACTGCTGACGATCGCGGGCGACCCGCCACGCGGCGAAGTTTTCGTGCAGCGGCGGCCCTGGACGCCAGACAATCTGGCCGGCGCGGCAATCGCCATCGGTGCCTTCGAGGACGACGAAGCCGCCTACCTCTTCGCCAAGGCCGCGCGCGCGGCTGGCGTGCCGGTCAATGTCATCGACAAGCCTGCGTTCTGCGATTTCTCCTTCGGCGCCATCGTCAATCGGTCGCCGCTGGTGATCGGTGTGTCCACCGACGGCGCCGCGCCCGTCTTCGCGCAGGCGATCCGCGCGAAGCTCGAGGCCTTGCTGCCGAAGGGCTTTGGAGCCTGGGCCGCTGTCGCCGCCAAGTGGCGCACGGCGGTGAAAGGGACCGACCTGTCTTTCGCCGGCCGGCGCAAGTTCTGGCAGCTGTTCACCGCACATGCCATCGCCAATCCCGACCGCGCGCCATCGCAGGATGATTTCGACCGCTTCGTCGCCGAGGTGAAAGGTATTGGCGCCGAGGTCGAGAACGGCACGGTGACCCTTGTCGGCGCCGGTCCCGGGGATGCTGAGTTGCTGACGCTGCGGGCGGTGCGCGCCTTGCAGTCGGCGGACATGATCCTGTTCGACGATCTCGTCTCGCGGGAGGTGCTCGACTTCGCCCGCCGCGAGGCGCGCAAGCTGCTCGTCGGCAAGACCGGCTTCGGCCCGTCCTGCAAGCAGGACGATATCAATGCGTTGATGATCGGCCTTGCCAAGCAGGGCAAGCGCGTGGTGCGCCTCAAGGGCGGCGATCCGCTCGTGTTCGGTCGCGCCGGCGAGGAAATCGAGGCCTGCCGCGCGGCGCAGATTCCGGTGGAGGTCGTGCCCGGCATCAGCGCGGCACAGGGCGCTGCCGCAAAGCTCGCGCTGCCGCTGACCGACCGCAAGCATGCGCGGCGTCTGCAATTCGTGACCGGGCACGCAAAGAATGGCGAACTGCCGGACGATCTCGACTGGCGCAGCCTTGCCGATCCGACGGCGACCACCGCGATCTACATGCCGACGCGGACATTGGCTGCATTGGTGGCCAAAGCGACAGGCGAGGGGCTCGATCCGAGCACGCCCGCTTTGGCGATCGCGCGCGCCACACGACCCGACCAGGCCGTCGTCTCGGCCCCGATCGGGGAATTGGCCGACCGCATCGCGCAGGCAGCGTTGCCAGGGCCAGTGCTGGTGATGCTCGGGCGGATTATTGGCGAACAGGCTTATGCGCAGGCCGCCGTGGCCAAGCGTCAGCACGGCTGATCGCGGCGCGATGCGTCAGCGTTTCGTGCGGGCGCGGTTTCGCGCGGGCCGGTGAAGCGCGCGCCGCTTTCTCTCGGCTCTCTTTGACGGAGGTCTGAGCCGGCCGCTTCGGACTGCGCTGCGGCATCGGGACCGCGGCTTTATTCTTCGCCTTGTCCAACGGTTCTTCTGCGGTCTTTGTTGGGGAGCCCGCCGCGGCCGGGGCCTTGCCCGGCGCCGCAGTCGCCGCAGGAACGACAGCGGGCGGTGCTGTCGCCGGCTCACCGGCGATCAATGACGGGCTTGCCGCCGGGAAGGTATCCGGCGAGTAGGCGTAAGCATTGTACTGGTTGTTGCGGATCGGGAGGCTCGCTTCCTGGATGATGCGGTCGCCATCGCGCCTGTTCTCGTAGCTCGCGCCGCGACCGCCCAGCCTGGCCGCATAGACCGGCTTCACTTTGATCGCCGAGTCGGCGCGGGCAATCGCGCGGTCGTAGTCCTGCCTGTCGGCGGCGGCGACGCCGCGGTCGGCGAACGCGGTCGAGAAGTTCGGATTGAGCTTGATCGCCTGGTTCATGTCGCGGCTTGCGTGCTCGAAGTCGCGCTTGTCGTAGTACGCAATGCCGCGATTGTAGAGCGCCAGCGCAAAGCCGGGGTTGATGGCCAACGCTTGCGTGTAATCGGCGACGGCGCGGTCGAAGTCGCCGCGATTGCGATAAGCGAAGCCGCGATTGTTGAAGGCGCGCGCGTTTTTCGGATCGAGCCGGATCGTCTGGCTGAAATCTTGGACCGCCTGGTCGAACGCGCTCTTGTTGTCGTAGGCGACGCCGCGCGCGTTGTAAGCGGCGGCAAAGTTGGCATCGAGTTTGATCGCAGCATCGAAGTCCGCGATAGCGCGGTCGAGATCGCGCTTTTCATAATACGCATTGCCGCGGTTGAAGTAGGCAGCCGTGTAATTCGCGTCAAGCTTGATGGCGTCGCCGAAGTCTGCGATGGCGCGATCGGTTTCGCCTTTGTTGCGGTAGGCAACGCCGCGATTGTTGAGCGCAATGGCGTTCTTCGGATCGAGCTTGAGCGCCGCGCTCAGGTCCTGCACCGCGCGATCACTATCGCCGCGCAAACCCAATGCGGTTCCCCGGTCGTGCAAAGCGATGGCCGAGTTGGGGTCCAAACGTATGGCCTGGTCGAAGTCGGCGATGGCGCGGTCGAGATCGCCTTTCATGCGGTAGGCAAGGCCGCGATTGTCGAAAACAGCGGCATTCTTGCCGTCGAGACGGATCGCCTGACTGAAGTCACCGATCGCCTTGTCGTATTCGCGCTTATCGCGCCAGGCGAGGCCACGATAGGCGAAGGCAAGATCGTCATTGGGATTGATGCGCGTGGCCTCGCCGAAATCAGCGATGGCCGCGTCAAGGTTCTGCTTCTCGTAGAGCGCGCTGCCGCGCTGGTCATAAGCGAGCGCGAGCTGTGGATCGAGCTTTACCGCCTCGCCGAAGTCGGCAATGGCGCGGTCGGTGTCGCCTTTCAGGCGATAGGCAATGCCGCGGTCATAGACGGCAAGCGCATTGGACGGATCGATTTTGATGCTGGCGGAGAAGTCGCTGATCGCGCGGTCGGTGTCGCCTCGGGCGCCGAAGCTGAGCGCCCGCTCGTAGTAGGCCCCCGCATCGGCCGGCCGGAGCTTGAGCGCCTGGTCGAAATCGGCGATAGCGCGGTCGTAGTCGCGCTTGGATGCGAGTACAGCGCCGCGGCTCATATAAGCGGTCGCATAGCCCAGATTCAGTTTGATCGCCTCGTCGAAGCTCTGGATGGCGCGGTCGAGATCGCGGCGATCGCGGTACCCGAGGCCACGGTTATAATAGGCCATGCTGTTGCGCGGATCGGCTTTCACGGCCTGCTCGAGGTCATGGAGCGCGCGATCACCGTCGCCTTTGGCGGCATAGGCCACGCCGCGGTCGTTCAGCGCCTGTGCGTAACCTGGGTTGAGCTTGAGCGCCTGCGACAGGTCGAGGATGGCGTGATCAAAATCCCGGCGATTGGCATAGGCGTTGGCGCGGTTGTTCAGCGCCGGCGTGTCGGCCGGATTGAGCTTGATGGCGCTGTCGTAGTCGGCGATGGCCGCGGCGTAGTCGCCTTTGTCGTATTTGGCGTTGCCGCGATTGTAGAAGGCGGCGGCGTAACCGGCGTTGAGCTTGATCGCCTGGTCGTAGTCCTGGATGGCGCGGTCGATCTGGTTCTTGGCGGCGAAAGCGACAGCGCGATTGTTGTAGGTCGGTGCGTACTGTCCATTGAGCGAAATGGCTTGGTTGAAGTCGGCAATCGCCCGGTCGCTGTCTCCTTTCAGCGCGTAGACGACGCCACGATCGTTGTAAGTCGCGGCATCGCTGGCGTGCAGCCGCACCGCCTGGGTCAGGTCGGCAAGCGCCGTGTCGAAGTCCCCCTTGCTCGTGAGCGCTTTTCCGCGCGCGCTATAGGCTGAGGCGAGCTGCGGGTCGGCCTTGATGGCGGCATCGAAATCGACGATGGCATGGTCGTAGTCGCCCGTCTCGTGATAGGCGATACCCCGATTATACAACGCGGCCGCATTGTTCGGATCGAGGCGGATGGTCTGGTCGAAGTCGGCAATGGCGCGGTCGTATTCTTCGCGCTCGTAGCGCGTGACACCGCGATCGTAATACGCCATCGCATCCTTCGGGTTGAGCCGGATGGCGGTGTCGAAGTTGGCGATTGCGCGGGCGTAGTCGCGCTTTTGGAAGAAGGCGTTGCCGCGATTGTAGTAGGCGGCGGAAAAATTCGGGTTGAGCTTGATCGTGGCGTCGAAATCGGCGATGGCGCGGTCGGTGTCATTCTTGGACCCGCGCCGGATACCGCGTTCATTGTAGGCGAGGGCGAACAGGGGGCTGACCCGAAGTGGCCGCGCGATGTCATCGGGTTCGCGGTCATAGCCATGTTGCGCGCGGGCGTCGATGCTGCGTGGGCTCGCCCCCACGCTATAGCTCGGCGCGATCTTGACGGCGGCCTCGAAGTCGGCGACGGCACGGTCAACGTCGTGCTTTTGATAATACGCGATCCCGCGGTCGTGATAGGCGTAGGGATCCTTGGCGTCGAGCTTGACCGCTTGGGTGAAGTCGGCGATGGCCCGGTCGAGATCGCCTTTATCGGCATAGGCGTTGCCGCGGTTGTAATAGGCGCCCGCGTAATTGGCATTGAGCTTGATTGCGTCGCTGAAATCGGCGATGGCGCGATCGCTGTCGCCTTTGCTGCGGTAAGCGAAGCCACGGTTGTTCAGCGCGATGGTATTCTTCGGATCGAGCTTGAGTGCAGCCTCGAAGTCGGCAAAGGCTCGGTCGGGATCGCCTTTGGCGCCGTAAGCGATGCCCCGGTCGTAATAGCCGCGGACCGTGTCGGGATTGAGCTTGATGGCCTGCGTGAGGTCAGCGATGGCGCGATCATAATCGCGCCTGTCGACGTAAGCGTTGCCCCGATTGCTGAAGGCCAGCGCATAATTCGGGTCGATCTGCGCCGCCATGCTGAAATCTGAAATGGCGTGCTCGATTTCGTTTTTGGCGCGGTAGGCCAAGCCGCGATTGTTGTAGGCGGCGGCGAGCCTGCCGTCGAGCCGGATCGCCTGGCTGAAGTCGGCCACGGCGTGCTCGTAGTCGTGCATGTTGCTGAAGGCGAGGCCGCGCGCATTGTAGGCTTGCGCATTGGCCGGGTTGAGCTTGAGAACCTGATCGAGGTCCTTGAGGGCGCGATCGTGGTAGCCGGCCTCCTCCAGCGTTACGCCACGATTCAGCAGTGCCAGCGAAAAGCCGGAATTGATGCGCACCGCCGCATCGAAGTCACGCAGAGCGCGGTCGATCTGGCCCTTGCTCTTGTAGGCCATGCCGCGGCTGTTGAGGGCGACATCGTAACGAGGATTCGCCTGGATCGCGCGGTCATAGTCGGCGATGGCACGGGTGAGGTCGCCTTTCTGCTGATAGAGCGCCCCGCGGTTGTTGAGCGCCGCAGCGTATCCAGGATCAAGCTTGATCGCCTGGTCGAGATCGGCGATGGCGCGGGCCATGTCGCCCTTGCGCTGATACAGCAGCGCACGGCTGTTGAAGACGCCGGCATAACTCGGATTGAACTTGATCGCCTGCTCGTAATCCTGCAAGGCACGGTCGTTCTTGCCGCGCAGGGCGTAGGTGTTGCCCCGCTCGGTGAAGGCGGCAGCATATTTTGGCTCGAGCTTGATCGCCTGGTCGTAGTTCTGTACCGCGCGGTCGTAGTCGCCCTTCTGTTGGTACGCGTTGCCGCGCTCGACGTAGCAGGCGGTGAACTTTGGATCGAGTTTCAGCGCCTGATCGAAATCGGCGATGGCGCGGTCGTAGTCACGGCGCTCGCGATAGGCGAGCCCGCGGCGGTGGACGGCCATCACGTCACGCGGGTCGAGGCGGATGGCTTGTGACAAATCGGCGACCGCGCGGTCGTAGTCGTGGCGGTCGTAGCTCGCGCTGCCACGATTGTAGTAGGCCGCCGCGAAATTCGGGTTGAGCCGGATCGACGCGTCGAAATCCTGGAAGGCGTGATCGTCGTCATTAAGGGCCGCATAGCAGACGCCGCGCGCATTGAACGTATCGGGGTTCTTGGCGTCGAGCTTGAGCGCCTGCGTGAAATCGGAGACGGCGCGAGGACAGTCGCCTTTGCTCTTCAGGGCCATTCCGCGGCTGAGATAGGCGCTGGAGAGACCAGGGTTGACCTTAATCGCCTGATCGAAGTCGGCGATGGCACGGTCGTAGTCGCGCTTTTTCTGGTAGGCCTCGCCGCGGTTGGTCAAGGCTGGGGCGAAGGACGGATCGATGCGCAGCGCCTGGTCGAAGTCGGCGATTGCGCGATCGCTGTCGCCTTTACCGTCATAAGCCTGACCGCGCACATTGAAGGCAGCCGTGTAGTCGGGCTTGATGTTGATCGCTGCGTTAAGATCGGCAATGGCGCGGTCGTATTCGTGCTTGGTGTAGAGCACGTGGCCGCGGTCGTAGAACGCAACCGCGTTCTTGCCGTCGAACTGGACGGCCTGGTCGAAGTCCGCGAGAGCGTGCTCCAGGTCTCCACGCGCGCGATAGGCGGTGCCGCGCTGAAAGTAGGCGGCCGCGTTCTTCGGGTCGAGGCGCAGCGCCGTGCCGAAATCGGCGATGGCGCGCTCGTCCTCACTCTTGCTCCGCAAAGCGAGGCCGCGATTGTAGAAAGCGAGCGCGTTCTTGCCGTCGAGACGGATCGACTGGTCGAAATCTGCGACCGCATGGTCGGCATCGCCGCGGGCAGCATAAGTGATGCCGCGGTTGTACCAGGACAACGCGTCCTTCGGATCGAGTTTGATCGCCTGCGAGAGGTCGCGCAGCGCCTTGTCGTAGTCGCGTTTTTCGAAATAGGAGACGCCGCGGTCGTAGTAGGCGAGCGCATATTGGCTGTCGAGCTCGATGGCCTTGTCGTAGTTGCCGATGGCGCGGTCGTAGTCGTGTTTGTCGTAATAGGCGTTGCCGCGGTTGTAATAGGCCAGCACGTAGTTCGGATTGAGCAGGATGGCCTGATCGTAATCCTTGATGGCGCGATCGACATCGCCGCGATTGCGATAGGCAAGGCCGCGGTTGTTGTAGCCGAAGCCGTCGCGGGGATCGGTCAGGATCGCCTGATCGAAGTCCTGGATGGCGCGTTCCACATTGCCTTTGGCGGCATAAGCGATGCCGCGCTCGTTAAACGCCAGCACGAAGTCGGGCCTGATGCGGATCGCCTGGTCGAAATCCTGAATCGCGCGCTCATAGTCACGGATGTCGCGATAGGCGAGGCCGCGGCTTTCGTAGGCCACAGCGTCATTGGGATTGAGCTTGATGGCCCGATCGTAGTCGGGAATGGCGCGGTCCGGCTCGCCCTTGGCGCGGTAGGCCATGCCGCGATTGTAAAAGGCGAGAGCGGCGTTCGGATTGAGCTTGATCGCCTGGTTGAGCACATCGACGGTGCGAGCATATTCGTGGCGATCGTAGTAGATGTGGCTCAGCGTGTCGAAGGCGTTGAAGTTGCGCTTGTCGTACTTGACGGCCTGCTCGAGATCCTGCGTCGCGCGCTCGCTGTCGCCACGGTCATGCAGGGCCAGGCCGCGATGATAGAAGGCCTCGCCATTCTTGCCGTCGAGTTTGATCGCTTCGTCGAAGTCGCGGATGGCCTGATCGGCATTGCCTTTGGCGCGATGGGCTTTTCCGCGATTGGTGTAAGCTTGTGCTTTCTCGGGCTTCTTGGCGCGTTTGTCGTCGATGACGGCGCTGCAGGCGGCAATGCGCTGATCGGGAGCGATGCTCTCACGCGCGTCGCAGGTCTTGGTCTGCTCACGCGTCACGGCAAAGGAAAGCGGTGCGGCGAGCGGCAGAAATGCCGCCGCGGTCACGCCGATGATGAAGCGCCGCAGTCCCCCGTCCATGCCGCCTCGGCGTTGTCTTCCGGTTTAGGTTTCTGTCGTTCCGAGGTGAAGACAACTTATGGGCGACCAGTCTGCATTTAGATTGCATAACGTCGAGGTTTTGCCCGAGTTAACATTAACTGGCGGCACGCATATTCCGGGCCTGATCGAGCGGACGGCGCGATGTGAAATCCGCCCGCGTTAACCGGCGCGGGTTAATGCGCGCGCGGTATCATCCGACGCAGGGACGGGTGAATTTACTTCGCGGCGCTTGTGGTCGCAGAAGCGGCCGCGGCGCGGCGCGCAGCCTTGACCATGTCCTCGATCACGTAATCCGGCGGCATTACGTAAGCGAGCACTTTGCTCTTCTGATAGACCGACTGCGTGACGGTGGGACCGTGATTGCCCGAGACGACGATCGGATTCCCCTGGCCGTCGGTGCCGCGCACGACGCCGACATGTCCGTTGTTGGCGCCCTTGCGATACATGATAGCAATCGCGCCGACGCGCGGGCCGTCGAGCTTCTTGCCGAAGTCGAGGAAGGAGCGCGCCGCGCGCGAGGCGGTGCCTTTTCCGCCGGCTTTGCGCAGCACAAAGTTCATGAAATCGGCGCACCACAGCTTCGTCGGCAGGCCGAGTTGCTTGGCGGTGCGGCCGCGCCAGCGCAGCGCTTCCAAGAGCACGGCTGCGGCGCCGGGCACTTGCGCAGCGGCCTCCGCGGCATCGGAGCGGCTGCGCGTGACGGTCTCGAGCGGTTCGGTGTTGGCGAAGCGGTCGCTGCGCTGATCGCCCGTCGCGTGCGCCGGCATCGCTGCGCCGGCGAGGGACGCACATGTGACCAGAAGTGCGGTCAGTCGCTTCATGTTTGCCAACCTCTCGATCTCGTCGAGAGGGTCTCCTGACGCGTTTCCGACCCCTATCGTCCTGCGTGCGCGGGCCTGGTTGCACACGTCATTCCAGAGCGCATCTTTTCCAGGGCAAGAGTGCTTCGGCAAGCCGTGGGACGGTAACGGGCGGATTAGCTTTTCGTTATGGTTAATCGCCGTCAACGATAGGCGTCGACGTCACCGGGGGCTGCCGACGCCCTGAATTGGCTCGGAATTTGAGGTGCTTCGGTCAGCGAATGTTGTAGCGGATCGGCACCACGATCGGGATCTGCGCGCCCGGCATTTCCGGGGGCGGCGGCGGCAGCGGGGAAGCCCGTGCGACCAGCGAGAGCGTCGCCTGATCGAGCGCGCTCGAGCCGGACGAGCCGACGATGTGCGCGTTGTGCACGCCGCCGCTGCGGTCGACCGAGAAGGCGAGGCGCACCACGCCCTGATCGCCGCGCGACTGCGCTTCGGACGGGTAGCGCTTGTTGCGCTCGAGCTGGGCGACGAGCATCGACTTCCAGTTCGGCACGGCGTTGGGGTTGTGCGAGTTGGCGCCGGCGCTCGGCGCCGCCGCGCGTTCGGCCCGCTGCTCGGCAGCGCTCGGCGCGTGCGCGAGGCTCGCCATCTTGTGCTTCGGCTTCTCCTTCTTCTCCTTCGGCTTTTCGATCGGCCGCGGCGGCGGCATCACCGACAGCTCGGGCTTCGGAGAATTGTCAGGCTTGATGTCGACCTTCTCCGGCGGCTTTTCTTCCGGCTGCGGTTCGGGCTCGACTTTCGTCTCCTCGACCGGCTTCTCCGGCTGCGGATCGGGATCGATCTGCTGCTTGCTTTCGATCGGATCGGGTGGCGTGTCGGTCGGCGTGGTTGTCGGCGCAACCGGCGCCGGCGCAAGATCGACCATCACCACCGGCGGGTTCGCGGTCAGGTCCGATTCCTGATTCCAGTGCGCGAGCAGTGCCGCCACGCCCGCGCCGTGAAACAATAGCGCGGCCGCAAAGCATGTGCCCCACAGCGCGGCTTTGGACCAGCCGCGGCGCTCCGGGGTTTTGCCTTCCTCGTTCATTGCGACGCCTTGTCGAGCCCGACCAAAGCCACGTGCAGATAGCCGGCCGAGCGGAGATCATTCATCAATGTCATCAGCTCGCCATAGGGAACGACCTTGTCGGCGCGGAGGAAGATGCGCTGCTGCTTGTCGCCGGACGTCGCCTGGTCGAGCGCGGCGCCGAGCGCACCGCGATTGACCGGATCGTTCTCGAGCGACACGCTCAGATCGGATTTGAGTGTGAGGAAGATCGGCTTGTCCGGGCGCGGCGTGCGTTCGGCATTGGCCGCCGGCAGGTCAACTGAGATGTCGACGGTCGCCAGCGGCGCGGCGATCATGAAGATGATGAGCAGCACCAGCATCACGTCGATGAACGGCGTGACATTGATCTCGTGGACTTCGCTCAGCTCGTCCTGTCCGTGGTCGAGACGTACGCTCATGCGCGGTTACTCGGCTGCGACGCTGCGGCGGCGGTCCGCCGTGCGATGGAACGCGCCGCGATCCAGGTCTCGGCTGACGAGCCGCAAGACCTCGGCCGAGGCATCGGCGGTCTGTGCGCGATAACCTGCGGTCCAGCGCGAGAACATGTTGTACATCACCACTGCCGGGATGGCTGCGACGAGTCCGAGCGCTGTCGCGAGCAGGGCTTCGGCGATGCCGGGGGCGACCACTGCGAGGTTGGTCGTGTGCGACTTCGAGATGCCGATGAAGCTGTTCATAATGCCCCACACGGTGCCGAACAGGCCGATGAAGGGCGCGGTCGCGCCGATCGTGGCGAGGATGCCGGTGCCGCGGATCATGTTGCGGCCTGCAGCAGCCTCGAGCCGCTCGAGCCGCGACGCGATGCGTTCCTTGACGCCGTCGGGCGACAGCGCATCGGCTGAGAGCTTCAACTCGGTGTCGGCGGCAGCAACGAGTGCGCCGGCGCCACTGGTGCTGCCTTGCAGACGCTGCGTGGCCTCGCTCCATGACCGCGCCTGATTGAGCGCAATGATGGCACGGCGCATGCGCGTCCGGGCCATCATCAATTCAATGCCTTTGGCAAGCCAGATGGTCCAGCTCAGCACCGAAGCGAAGGCGAGACCGACCATCACCGCCTTCACGACGATGTCGGCATTCATGAACATGCCCCACGGCGACAGGTCGTGCGGCAGCTTGAACGTGACGTCCGGGGTGGGCGGCGTTGCCGGGGCGGCCGCCGGTGCATCCGCACCGGGCGCGCCGCCGGCGGGAGCCGCGGCGGTCGGGCTCGACGGCGAAGCAGCCGGCTCAGTCGGGGCCGCTGCCGGCGAAGGCTCTGTTGTCGATGGTGTCGTGGGCGCGGTTGCGGCGGCCGGAGCTTGCGGCGCCGGCGTCATCGCCGGCGGAACCGCCTGCGGTGCCGGTGTGACCGGAGCGGTGGCGGAAGGCGGGGCGGCCGGTGTGGGCGCCGGGGCAGGGGCCTGCGCGACGGCGATGGCGGGGAGCAGCAAACCGACCGAGATTGCTGCCGCGACCAGCCGCCGGCGCGGCGAATTACCGTGAAAAGCGTTCATTGCACGCCACATCCTTCCAAGAGAAACAGCCCGGTTACTGTAACATTGTAACATCTTTGCGTCATTCCGCCGGCCGCCATTCTACGCTGCCGGATTGTGCTTTGAGCGCTTTTTTGTCAGCGCGCTTGCGCAGCCACATCGTGATGCCAGTGACGGCGAAAATTGTCGGAAAGACGCCTGTCAGGAAGACGATGACAGCCCAGACTGGTCCGCTGTGGCTGCCTTCGTGAATCCAGCGGATCCAGGAGGCTGCCCGATCGCCCGATTGCGGCGCGAGAACGGGCGCTGCCTTGCCGCTCGTGTCATCCACATTCACGGTGACCATGTCGCCGTCGGCGCGCTGCACCTGCACCCGCCAGACTGGTCCGTGCGCGCGCTCGCCGCGTTGCGCAATGGGCAAGAAGATCGCGGCCGTCTTGGCGTTCGGCTCGGCCTGCTGCGCGATCTCGACGGCGCGATCTGCCGTCAGCGCGGTGTGCCGTGCAATCTCACCGAAGAAGCCGCGCGGGCCTTGCGGGTTCATGGCCGCCACCGACGACGTCGCATTGCGGGCGGTCTGCGGAAACGCGAGATAAACGCCTGTCGCCGACACGATCGCGAGAGGAATCGAAATCCACAGGCCGAGCAGGTGATGCAGATTGAAGGTGAAGCGTGACGAGCGCGTCCAGCGCAGCCCGCGGATGAAGCCGCCTTTGCGCGGCCACCACAGCCAGATGCCGGTGAGCGACAAGGTCAACATGCCGACCCCGGCCCAGCCGACGATCTGCCGGCCGTTGTGCTGCGGCATCATCAGGTTTTCATGGAAGCTGTGCAGGAAGCCCATCAGCGAGCCGCGGAAATCGGTCGCACCAAGCACCGACGCCGTCGGCGGATCGAGGTAGACCGTCATCATGCTCGGCCGGCCGCCGCCCTCTTGTGCGCGGCCACGGACCGTGACGCGTGCGGGCAATCCGGGCTCTTCAGGATAGCGCAGGCTGGTGGCCTGCCATTGCCCCGGCCTCTCGGAGAACACGTCCGTCGCACTTGAGAAATAGGCCGATGGCGGCTGCGCCATCTGCGGGCCGGTCACGGCGTAAAGCTGCGGATTGACCAGCGCGTCAATCGTGTCGTGCCAGACCAGCAGCCCGCCCGAGATTGAGATCGGCACGAGCAGAACCGCGAGGCCGGCGCCGATCCACAAGTGCACATTGAGCCAAAGTCGGCGCAGCTTCGCCGTGTCCGCCATCGCGGGCCTCTCGGTGTTGACCGGAGACCTATAGACAGCCGCGAAGGCGAGGAAAATAAAAATCAGCGCTCTGCGCGAAGATTGTAAGTATTCCAAACAGTATTCGCAGTTTAGAAGTATTCTAATTCTATAGTTATCGTGAGATATCAACTAGTTCTTGACGACGAATACGGATCGTGTTTCCAACTAAAACCTAATAATCGCGGTGATTATTACGGTTCTAAAGTATAGTAATGGAATGGGGGCTGTAAAGATGAATGATGTCTCTCCAAGTATTGGACCCAAGTCTTTCAGCCACGACCACAACATTCCGAAGGTTTTGAAATCCGACGCCGGCGAAATCCGTGTCCAAATCTCCAATCGTGCACGTCTTTGCGCCGCCGTAAGCTTGGCATCGCTGATGGCGGCGTCGACGGCGGCCGCGCAAGACGCGGGCGGCGTGCAGCTTCCGACCATCGACGTCAACGGCGACCAGGGCGGCGGATATCAGACGACGCAGTCGTCGATGACGCGCTTGCCGGTGCCTCTGCTCGATGTGCCGCAAACCGTCAACGTCGTGACGCAGAAAGTCATCCAGGAACAGCGCGCGACGTCGATGGAAGACGCGCTGCGCAATGTCACCGGCATCACCTTCAGCGCGGGCGAGGGCGGCCAGCAGGGCGACAGTCCCTTCATCCGCGGTTTCACCGCGCGCGGCGACATTTTCCGCGACGGCATCCGCGATCCCGGCTGGTACACCCGCGACCTGTTCTCGATCGATCGCGTCGAAGTCTACAAAGGACCGTCGGGCTTCGCCTTCGGCCGCGGCTCGACCGGCGGCGCCATCAACAACGTGTCCAAGCTTCCCCTGATCGGCAACAATTATGCTGAAGGGACCGCAACGGGGACGACCGGGCCCGGCTTCCGCGCGGACTTGGATGCGAACGGCACAAAGGACAACATCACCGGCCGCATTGCCGCACTCTACGAGGACGTGGCGACGCCGGACCGTGACAATGTGTGGACGAAGCGATGGGGCATGGCCCCGTCGGCAACCATACAGCTCGATAACAATACCAAGGCGACGCTCAGCTACATCTATCAGGGCGAAGAAAGCGTTCCGGACTACGGCTTCCCGTATCTGCCGACGGCGACTTATTCTCCGACGACGGGCGCGCTGACCAATCCCGGCTACAACGGCAACGGCACCGCCGTGACGCCGACGCCGCTCCCGCGCAATACCTTCCTGGGGTTCCCGACCGGCCCATTCGCCGATGTGGTCAACACCCAGGCGCACATTGTCACGGGCTGGATCGAACACGAGTTCAACCCGGGTACAAAGATCGTGAATGCGACGCGCTACATGCGCGTCGACCGTTTCGCGGAGCCGACGGCGCCAAGAAATCTCGGCGTGGCCGGCCAACTGACCGGGCCGGCTACGACACCGCCGGCGGGCTATCCAGTCGACGACATGACGATCGGTCAGCAGCATTGGGAGAACCAGACCGACAACACGCAGCTCATCAACCAGACCGATTTCGTGTCGAAATTCGATACCGGCCTGTTGAAGCACACATTCAACACCGGCCTCGAGCTCAGCCGCGAGACCCGGCATCAGCAGCGTGACAACCTCTGCTATCCGGCGAGCGGCGGAACCACTCCTGTTGGCGCGCCGGTCTGCCGCGTGACGGCGGTCAATCCGAACCCGAATCCCTTCGGCCCTGCTGACACCGGCTGGGGCGGACCGCAGGACACGCTGATGAGCGATGTCGGCGTCTACGCCGGCGACCAGATCAAGATCACCAAATATCTCGAGGTGATGGGCGCGCTGCGCTACGACTATCTCAGGACGAACTATACCGACCTGACGCAGACCATCCCGGCCAATCAGAATCTTCAGAGCACCGACAGCATGCTCGGCTGGCGCTATGGCATCGTCATTCATCCGGTCGAGAACACCAGCATCTATTTCTCGCAAGGGACGTCGTTCAACCCTTCCTCCGAGCTCGGAACGCTGTCGACAGGAACGGTCAGCGCCGCTCCCGAGCAGACGAACGTGAAGGAGCTCGGCGCCAAGGCCGATGTGCTGGGCGGCCAGCTCAGCCTGAACGCGGCTTTGTTCCGTATCGACAAGACGAACATGCGCGTGCCGCTCGATCCGACCCAGACGGGAGCCAGCGCGTTTCAAATCCTCGACGGCGTCGCGCGATCGGACGGCTTCGAGCTCGGCGCCGCCGGCAAGCTGACCGACAAGTGGCAGATGTTCGTCGGCTATACCCAATTGTGGACCGAGATCCTGCAGACCACGGATTTGTCGCAGCTTGGACGGCAGCTTCCCAATGCTCCACCGCGCAGCTTCTCGCTGTGGACGACGTATGACATCACTCCGCAGCTCACCGTCGGCGGCGGTGCGACCTACAATTCGGACACTTACGCGAACGCGCAGAACACCGAATATGTGCCGGAGTATTGGAAGATCGATCTGATGGCCAACTACAGAATCGACGAACACTCCAGCATCCAGCTCAACGTCTACAATCTCACCAACGAGTTCTACTACGCGCAGTATTACTCGGGGCAGGCTGTGCCGGCACCTGGGCGTTACGCCTCGCTGACGTTCCGGACACGCTGGTAGGGGCCGCGCCAATGATGGTCCATATCCCCAAGGTGCTGACGGCGGAGCAGGTCGCCCGCTGTCGCTCCGTGATGGAGAAAGCCGCCTGGGTCGACGGCCGGGTCACCGCCGGCCATCAGTCGGCGCAGGTGAAGAAGAACCTGCAACTTCCGGAAGGGACGGCGGAAGCGCACGAGCTCGGCACCATGGTGCTCGAGGCGCTGGCCCGCAGCAACCTGTTCATGTCGGCGGTGCTGCCCAAGCAGGTCTTTCCGCCGCTGTTCAACCGCTACGATGCCGGCATGACCTTCGGTTCGCATGTCGACAATGCGATCCGCGCCGGGGCCGGCGTCCGAATCCGCACCGACGTGTCCACGACGTTGTTCATCTCCAGTCCCGACGATTATGACGGCGGCGAACTCGTCGTCGAGGACACCTACGGCACACATTCGGTGAAGCTGCCGGCCGGCGACATGATCGTCTATCCGGCGACCTCGCTGCACCATGTGACGCCGATCACCCGCGGCTCGCGCATCGCGTCGTTCTTCTGGACGCAGAGCATGATCCGCGATGAAAGCAAGCGGTCGCTGCTGTTCGACATGGACATGGCGATCATCAAGCTCGGCCGCGACCACCCCGAGCATCCGTCCGTCGTCGAATTGACGTCGGTGTATCACAATCTCCTACGCCAGTGGGCCGAGGTGTAGGCGCGTCTCTGTGCCTCGGACGCATCGCGGCACGAAGCGCAGCGGCGTGGTGCGGTGCTGGTCCTGGGCCCGGCTTGGTAAGAACCGGGGCCCCGGGTCAGCAGAGCATCGCTGACGCGTTGCGCTGCCCCGGGACGCCTCGCCACAGGACGCTTGCTCGGCGAATTTGTCCGTCGTCGGACTCCGATTGAATCACACGTAGTGCGTGTGCCATCGTGCGCGCGGCTGGCGATTCGCCAGGTTCAATTTTTCCCTTAAGGATGTCCAATGCCCTACACGTTGTCCCAGGCTTCGCTGCCGGTCTTTGAGATCGGCCTGAATGCCATCAACGCCGTTCTCGACAAGGCCGCCGCCCATGCGGCGGCGAAGAAGATCGACATGAGTGTCCTGCTCGCCTGGCGGCTCGCGCCCGACATGTTTCCGCTGACGCGGCAGATACAGATCATCACCGATCAAGCGAAGAACGGTTCGGCGCGTCTTGCCGGGATCGATCCGCCGAAATTCGAGGATACCGAGACGACGCTCGATCAGCTCAAGGAGCGGATCGCGAAGACGCTCGCCTTCCTCAAGACCCTCGACAAGGGGGCGATCGACGCCTCATCCGAGCGCGAGATCACCTTTCCGCTCGGCGCCCACAAAGGGCAGATGACAGGCGCCGACTATCTCAAGCACTTCGTGCTGCCGAATTTCTATTTCCACATGACCACCGCCTACGGTCTCATGCGCAGCTGCGGCGTCGACATCGGCAAGCGCGATTTCATGGGCGGCATTCCGCTCAAGACGATCTGACGGCTGCCGCGGGAAGGCTTCCGCGCCAATAGAAAACCGCCCCGTCGATCCGACGGGGCGGTTTGAGAAGGTTCGCCAATGCGAATACAGGATCAGTAGCGGTAGGAGACGACCTCGCCGCCGCTGCGCGTTCCGCCGGGACCGCAATTGCAGTTCAGGCCACGAACTTCGCGCCGCTCGACCACATGCCGGACCGAGCCCTCGATCTGACGGTTCACCACTTCGCGGCGCTGCACCTCTTCGACGCGGTTGATGGTGTTGACCTTGTGCAGCACGACGTCGCGCACGACCGTGTTGGTCCGGTGCACGACCACTTCGCGGTTGATCACGGGACGTACGTGCACGATCAGCCGATTTTCCTGGATCAACCGCGTATTGCCTCTCACCACGCGCGTGTGGTCGACAACGCGCTCGCGGACGACGACGCGCGGCGCGGCGCGGACCATATGACGGGTAGTATATTCGGAGTCTGGCCGCCGGCAGTTGCACACCGAATCCCAATGCGTGCCGTCCTGCGCGGTCGCCAAGTTCGGAGTGATGCCCGCCAGTCCGAGGACCAGCAGGGCGCCGTAGAACGCTTTTACGAGATGTCTCATCTTGGATGCCCCGTTAACCATATAAGTTCAGCCGCTGGTTATAGTTTTTCGGCTTTATCAGAACTTGTAAAGCGCAAAATTAACCATATTTGCGCGAGTCGGTCTGGGACAAATGAGGCCGGCCCAAGGGGAGGTATTCCCATGGGACCGGCAACCGCAAGATGTAGTCGGCTTAGTGTTTCAGCCTTTTTGCGGCTTCTTGCACGAGGCTGAGGTCGGCGTGCTTGGCGACGTCCAGGCGGTCACTGATGAAGCCGAGATCCTTCACCGTATCGACATTCGCCTGCAAGGTTTTGAGGTCGGGCAGCATGTCGGGGTCGCGGTAATTGTCCTGTTTCGTGAACACCCAGTCGAACCGGTCGGCCGGCTGCTTGGTGATCTTGGCGCAGATCTCCATGACCTCCTTGTGGTTGGCCGGGTCGAGGTACCAGCGCACGATCCGCAGCGAGTCCTCCATGAAATCGACCATGGCTGCGCGGTGCTTATCGATGAAGTCCTTGCGCGCGACCCACATCGAGAACTGCGTTACGCCGACCGCGTCGCCGGTCGTGAACAACGTCGTCGCGGACTTGCGCAAGTCCGGATTGAGCGAGAACGGCAAGACCGCGCTGATGAGGTCGGCCTTCTTCTGCGTCAGCATCGCCAGCATGGTCGGGAAGGGCGCTTCGATCACCGTGTAGTCGCGCTTGTCCTCAAGCTTGTGCTTGCGCAGCATTGCGCGCATGGCGACGTCGACCGCGCTGCCCGTCACATTGGTTGCCAGCACTTTTCCCTTGAGATCATCGACGGATTTGATCGGCCCGTCTTTGGCGACCATATACTCGTTGCTGTAGAAGCCGGGATTGCCGTCCTGAAATTCGTCCGAGATGACGCGCAGGTCATCGAGCCCGGCGTTCTGAATGGCGAGGGGCAGGGTGGGATAGGTCAGGTTGGCGACCTCGAGCTCGTTATTGGCGAGCGCGGTGATCATCGGCGGGGTGCCGGCAAAGCGGATGATGTCAAGCGTGTAGGATTTGCCCAGATGCGTGGCGAGATCCTTCTTCTGCTCGATCATCGATGCCCAGTTGGACACCGGCACGATCCACGACAGCCGGATCTTCACCGGTTCGGCGCCGGCCGTCCCCATGGCAAACAGGCCGAGCGCCCACACCCCGGCTGCAACAAGTTTGAGACTCCGCATTGCATCCTCCCGAATGTGACCGCGCCTGCATTTCTGGTTCGGCAAGCTTCGTGTCACGATGGCCGAGATTGTCCGGCCTTCAACCTGCTTTGGCAAGCCACGCCATCGCCGTCTTTGGCCTGCCATTCGGTACGTTCGTTCGCGCTCACGCAGTTGTCGGCGCGTTGGCTTCCTGGTGCCAGATCAGCAGCCGGCGGCGGATCAGCGCCATTGCCTTGATCAGCACGTAGCCCACTACGGCGATCTCGACGATGCCGGCGAACACGCCGATCGAATTGGCGAAGCGCGAGGCCGTCATCATGGCGCCGCCAAGGCCGTAGCCGCCCATCAGCATTTCGGTGACCACTGCGACGATGAGGGAAAGTGGAAGGGCGACCTGCAATCCGGTCATGATCTGCGGCAGAGCGGCCGGCAGCACGACCTGCCACAGCGTCTCGCGCTCATTAGCGCCCATGTTCCGCGCCGACCAGAGAAGTTCGCGCTCGACGCCCTGGATGCCGATCAGCGTCGCCGCGATCACCGGAAAGATCGCGTCGAACACGATCATGGTGATCTTGGGGACGTCGAACACGCCGAGCCAGAGGATGATCACGGGCAGGAAGGCGATTTTCGGCATCGGGAAGCCGACGGAAATGATCGGATCGAAGAACCAGCGTACGAGCCGAACGCGCGACATTGCCACGCCGATTGTCACGCCGCCGACCGCGGCGATGATGAAGCCGACCAGAGCGCGATAAAGTGTCACCCCGGTGTTGATGGCGAGCTGGCCGGAGAGTGCATCGCTCCAGATGCGCGCGAGGACCTTGCTCAATGCGGGCAATTGGAATTGCGTGACCGTGCCGCTGCGCGCGACCAGCTCCCAAGCGGCCAGCAGCACGACGACAGAGATCAGTCGCATGCCGAGCCACAGGGTCGAGCGGGCGATGCGCAGAACCGGCAGTTCCGGCGGGGCCTGGTCTATTGCCGCCATATCATGATCCGATCCACGAGCAGTTGATAGGCGCGATCGGCGGCGAAACCGAGTAGCGCGACGGTGAGTACGACCGCGTACATCGCGTCGTAAGTGCCGTTGGCGCCGAGATAGCCGATCAGATAGCCGAAGCCCTGGCGCGCAACGATCAGTTCCGACGAGACCAGAAGGATGAAGGACAGCGCCAGTGCGGTGCGGATGCCGTTGAGCAGTTCGGGCATGGCGCTGGGCACCACCACGTCCCACAGCATGCGCAGCTTACTCGCGCCCATGCTGCGCGCGGACCAGACCAGGTGCTGTTCGCTGGCGCGCGCACCGTTGAAGGCGCCGATGGTCACCGGCAGCATGCAGCCCAGGAATATCAGCAGGATTTTCGAACCATCGCCGAACCCCAGCCAGATCACGGTGACGGGGATCAGCGCCGACTTCGGCAGCGGATAGAAAATCTCCACGATCGGCGCCAGCAGGACATTCGCCGGTTTTGACCAGGCCATGACGATGCCGAGCACGCCGCCGATCACGACCGCCAAAGCGAGCCCCGCGGCGGCGCGGTAGATCGATGTGAGGCCGTTGGTGAGGAGTTCTCCGTCCCTGATGAGATCGATCCAGGCGGAGATCACGGAGGACAGCGGCGGCAGCGCCAGTTGCGACACGAGGCCAAGCCGCGACGTCACTTCCCACGCGACGGCCAGGATGAGCAGGGGGCTGTAGCGGATGATGGTGTTCATGGCGCTGCGCGGCGCCTTGAGCCGTCCCCCTGAGGTGCGAGCCGCGTATGCGGCGAGCCTCGAAGGGTGGCGGCGGGTAGTATGGAGGCTGTCATCCTTCGAGGCCCGGCCGCGCCGGGCACTTCAGGATGACGGTCAGAGGCCGTGCAAAGCATCGCGCTACGCCCTCTTCCCCTGCGCCTTGATCGCTTCGTCCTTCACCAGATTCCAGATCTCGTCGACCTTCTCGACGAAGAATTTGTTCTTGAAGATGTCGGGATCGTTCTTGTCGAACTTGGTATCGACGATGGTCTTGATCCGTCCCGGACGCGCCGACATCACCGCCACGCGATCGGCGAGATAGACCGCCTCCTGCACGTCGTGGGTGACGAAGATGACGGTCTTCGGCGTGCGCTGCCAGATGCGCAGCAGTTCGGCCTGCATGAGCCCGCGCGTCTGCGCATCGAGGGCGCCGAAGGGCTCGTCCATCAACAAAATCGTCGGATCGAAGGCGAGCGTGCGCGCGATCGCGGTGCGCTGCTTCATGCCGCCCGACAACTGAGACGGGTAGCTGTCCTCGAAGCCCGAGAGGCCGACCAGTTCGATGAAATCCATCGCGCGTTGTTCGCGCTCGGCCTTCGGCATGCCCTGCCGTTCAAGGCCATAGAGAATATTGCCGCGTACGGTCTTCCAGGGGAATAGCGCGAAATGCTGGAAGACGATGCCGCGGTCCGGGCCGGGACCGGCGACCTGCTTGCCATCGACGCTGATCGCGCCGGTCTCCACCGGCAGAAATCCGCCGATGAGATAAAGCAGCGTCGACTTGCCGCATCCCGACGGCCCGAGCAGCGCGAGGAATTCACGGCTCCCTACTTCAAGCGAGATCTGATCGAGCGCCAGCACCTCGCGTCCGCGCGGCGGACGGTACATGTGATTGACACGGTCGACGACGATTTGGGCTGGCGCGTTCATGGTGGGATGAAGCCTCTCCAACACGCGGGCTGTGTCAAGCGCCGCGGTCGTACTTTTGACGTTGCGGGGCTTGGCGCATGGTCTTTTTTTCGATAGCCCGTTACGACGTCATGGGAGGCGACGCTGTCCTGTGATGTGGGACGGCCCAGGCATCTTGCACCGCAACGACAAGAGGAAATATCCGTGTCCAATACGCTGATTGAAGCCCGACGGGAGCTTGCACTCGCCAACCGCATGGTCGCCAACGAAGGCGTACTCGACGCCTTCGGCCACGTCAGCATGCGCCACCCGGAGAACCCCAACCGATATTTCCTGTCACGCTCGCGCGCGCCGGAACTGGTCGAGCCCGATGACCTGATCGAATACGACCTCGACTCGCGGCCCATTCGCGAACCCGGCGTCGGCCAGTACTCCGAGCGGGTGATCCACGGCGAAATCTACAAGGCGCGGCCGGATGTGATGTCGGTCTGTCACCATCACTCGCCCGCCTTCATGCCGCTGCTTGCAGTCGGCGCCGACTACGTCCCGGTGTTTCACCTGGGTGCGGTCGGAGGCATCAGGCCGCCGTTCTGGGACCAGCAGGACGAATTCGGCGACACCAATATGCTTGTGGTGAAACCTGAGGAGGGGGCCTCGCTGGCGCGTGCGATGGGCGATGGCTGGATGGTGCTGATGCGCCGGCATGGCGTCACGGTTGCCGGGGTGAGCGTCCGCGATTGCGTGTTCCGCTCGATCTACTCCTCGCGCAATGCCGAGTACCAGGTGCAAGGCATGGCGATCGGCAATCACGTCGCGTCTCTTTCGCGGGGCGAAACCGAGCTCTGCGGCAGCATTAGTACGCAGACAACGGGGCTCATGCGCGCCTGGGAATACTGGGCGATGCGCGTCGCCAAGGCCGGAGGCGCACTCGCGGCGCCAAAGGCTCCGAGCCGCGCCAAGCCGGCGGCGAAGCCGAAGGCGGCCGCGACCAAATCGCGCATCGGTGCCCGCAGTAAGAAGAGCAAACGGCGCTGAACTTTGCGCTTTCCCCGTGGGCGGCAATCGGTATTGAATGCCGCCCACGGGCGCACCATCAAAAAGATTACTGGGAGGATGTGATGAAGACTTTCAAGGCTTTGACGCTGGCGCTCGGGCTGGTTGCCCCGCTCGCGTCAATGTCGGCCCCGGCTGCAGCCGAGGACACGCTCAAGGTCGCGATCGGCCAGATCAACAACTGGGAAAACCAGCCGCCGACGCTCGGGCAGGACGCCGGCATCTTCAAGAAGCACGGACTTGTGCTGGAGAATGTCGGCACGCAGGGCGCGGGCGAGACCATCCAGGCCGTCATTTCGGGCAGCGCGGACATTGGTGGCGGCGTCGGCGCTGCCGGCGTCATGCGCGCCTTCTCCAAGGGTGCGCCGGTGCGCATCCTGGCGCCGGCCTTCACTGGCACCGGCGATCTCTATTGGTATGTGAAGTCGGATTCGAAGCTGCACAGCCTCAAGGACGCGACGGCCGACAACACCATCGCATATTCGACCAGCGGTTCGAGCTCGAACAACATCGTCGTCGCATTCGTCAATGAGCTGGGCGCGAAGGCGAAGCCGACGGCAACGGGCGGTCCTGCCGCGACGCTGACCGCGGTAATGTCCGGCCAGATCGACATTGGCTGGGCAGCGCCGCCGTTTGGCCTCAAGGAGCTCAAGGAAGGCAAGATCCGCATCCTCGCGCGCGGCAGCGACGTGCCTTCGCTGAAAGGGCAAACGGTCCGCACGCTGATCGTCAATCTCAATGCCTGGAACACCAAGCGGGACGCGATCCTGCGCTTCATGGATGCCTACCGCGAGGCCGTCGACTGGATGTACGCCGATCCGAAAGCGGTCGAGATGTATTCCAAGAAGATGAACCAGCCGGTCGAGCTGCTCACCGAGTCGATGAAGGAGTTCCACCCAAAGGAGGCGCTGCAGAGCGACACCTTCGCCGATCTCGACGGCGCGGTGGCTGACGCGGTGAAACTCAAGTTCCTGGATAAGCCGCTCACGAAAGAGCAGCTCTCGGAGATGATCGTCACGCCGCCGCGTAAGAAGTAACAACCGTCCTGGCAAAGCAAAATGGGCCGCTGCGTATGCAGCGGCCCATACCTTTTGCATGACTGCGAGATGCTACTTCGACTTCTTCTTCTTGGGCTTCGCCGCTGGTTTCGGCTTGCAGGGGCCTTCCGAGACGATCTTGGCGCCGTCCTTTCGCGCAAAGCACGCGTTCGCGTAGGTCTGCCTGATGTCACCTTTCACCGCGCAGACCGGCGCGTAGATCATCGGGCAAAACACGGGCGGTGGCGCTTGTGGAGCAGCCTCCTTCTTTTTCGCTTTCGCTTCGCTGACACCAGCCGAGACAACAACAACTGCACCTGCAACTGCCGCGATAATCGCCGCGGACGTCAGACTTCTCAGCTTCATGTTTCCCTCCCGACAATGAAACGGTGTCATTGTAGGGGGAAGAGGTGGCGTTACAAGAAATTTATGTACACCAAGGCGGGTATTTGGTTCAATATAAACGCATTTGTAGAACGGGCCTAGGCTCGATAGCGCCCGGTCTTGCTGATCGCCGTGAGCATCTCGGCGCGGCCGCCTTTGAGCGTGGCACGCACCGCATCGTCCTTGCCGATCGCGCCCATCTCGCGCTGGCGCTTCACGGTGGCGTCGACCATTAGCGGCTCCAGTCCGAGTTCGCGCAGCGTTGCCGATGACTCTTCCATCTCGGCGGCGCGGCGCTCGCCGTGGCTCGCCATGCGCTCGATGTTGTAGTCAGCGATCTTCGTCCACTCGAGTGTCGGATAATTGTTCTTCAGCGAGGCGGTGACCTCCTCCAGCACGCCCGCACGGGATGCGGCGAGAAAACATTCCAGCGTGAGCGCCTCGATGCCCTTGATCATCACGCTGCGGATCATCTTGATCGCCGCGGCCGAGCCTATATCGGGGCTGACGACCGTGAGCTGCATCTCCAGCTCGCGCAGGAGCGGGGAGATCTCCTCCGCGTGCGGCCCGGCAATGAGAAGCGGCGTCTTGTGACGTAGCGGATGGATGGGCGCGATGACGGCCACATCGACATAGCGGGCGTGCCCGTCCAGGAGCTTCACGGTCTCCTGCTTGCGGCCGGGCGAGACCGAGTTGATATCGAGATAATAAGGTGAGCCCGACAGATGCGGCGCCACCGAACGCGCAGCCTCGACGCTCGATGCGGCTGTCACCGCTGCGATCACCATGTCGGTGCCGCGCACCGCATCGGCAGCCGACGCTGCCAGCCGTACGCCGATCTTGTCGCCCGCCGCCTTCAGCCCCGCTCCGGCTGCTTCCGGAAACAGGATGTCCCACGCGGCGATCTGTTCGATGCCGGCGTCCCGCAGGCCGGCGGCGATGGCCTGCGCGGCCTCGCCAAAACCGATGAAGGAAACGCGGGGCGTATTGCGACGGGTCATGTCGGTTCCTTGGACATTTCTGATTGCCCGGCAAGTCTAGACCGCCTGTTCTGTCGCGTCAGCGGGCGCGGCTGCATTCACAGCATGTCCAGCGGCATGGGCTTTTTCGGAGGCGGGAAGGCGTGGTCGAGCGCGGCGAAGTCCTCCGCCGTCAGCAGGAGATCGAGCGCCGCCATATTCTCGTCGACGTGCGCGATCGTGCTGGTCTTGGGGATGACGATGACGTCGTCATGCCGCATCAGCCAGGCGAGCGCGATCTGCGCCGGCGTCGCTTTGCGCCGCGCAGCCACCTCGCGCAGCACCGCGTGGCCGAGCAGGCGGCCTTGCTCGATGGGCGAATAAGCCATGATCGGCACCGCGCGCTGGCGGCACCACGGCATGAGGTCGAACTCGATTCCGCGCCGCGTGAGATTATAGGCGACCTGGTTGGTGGCGACGCCCTTGCCGTTCGGCATCTTCCACAATTCGCCCATATCGGAGATGTCGAAATTGCTCACCCCCCAGGCACCGATCTTCTCCTGTTCGACGAGCGCCTCGAA
>Ga0310811_10001703_pt1 | contig 27383 bp, 33 predicted proteins | sample YCmetagenome_FD_207642 | JGI IMG/M metagenome (GOLD analysis project Ga0310811, IMG submission 207642) | Soil microbial communities from experimental microcosm in Duke University, North Carolina, United States - YC | ecosystem: Engineered > Artificial ecosystem > Soil microcosm > Unclassified ... | reverse complement strand
AAATCGGTATACTCGCATTGTGTTCTCCTCAAGCCCTCCGGCGCGCCGATCCCTTCGACCTTTTGTTTCTCAATACGAAGGGACATCTTTGATCTTCCCAGCATAGTCATCGGTACGTGATCTCTTGACTCCCATCGATCTACTGACAACAGGCACCAAAAGGCCAGTGGTTACCGCTCCTATGACCCGATATCCCACCCGGACGATATTGTGATTAGCTTATCTATCTATCTATCTACATTTGTATCGAGATACTGCATTCCTTGGAGAGGATGGCTTAACTCTGTACATTACATTATGAGCTTCTTATATTGCACATGATTTCGCTTGCGCTGCCACTGTGATCATAGAATCATTATTCTAGTACTGATAACCTAAACGTAGACAATGAAGCTAGCTTTCAGTCCGTCTCATTCCAATTCGTACAATCTATGCACGCCTTTATGAGCAACAAAAATACGCGCCTACATACTGAAGACGAGGTATCGACAAATAAGAACGAGCGGGCCGGAATTGGGATTCGGAAAAACAATAGAAATAGTCCAATCTCGAATGAGTACAACAACCGTACCCAATCCTCATTCTCTTTCCCCATGGCATTTACACTGCCCCTTCGATATTTGCATATTCGCTCTCGACACCTGGTTCAATCAAGCATGCGTGGGTGAGAATGAGAAAGGCAGATGCTCCAATGAGCCAGAACAAAGTCATGAATGGAGAGGAGAACCACAGGAGGGGAATGCCGATCACGAAGAGCCCTGTGTAGAGGGTCTTTTGGGTAACAAAATGCCCGTACGCTTCCTCTAAATCCTCAAATCAGCCCCCCAAAATCAAGGAAGATATAGAGAATTTCGCACCAAAACGGTTGATGACAGCAAATCCTCCAAAGAGGAAGATAAGGGATAAAAGAAGGAGGGGACTTGCGATACTAGGTGAGAGGACGACATCAGCTGTGGGTTCAGGGTTGGACTCGTAGTTGGGACCCTACGCACAGGGAATATACTGCAAGAGCAGCTACAATGAGAGTGTAGTTCCCTGAGAAATACCGAGTGTTATATGTGAGTCGCTACGAGTTGGTGTTTAAGCATCGTCCTCGGGGTATGCAACCATCACACGAGACGCACCGATACTGCCGTGTTGAAATCTGCAGGTCTTGAGATACGGTGAACATCAAAGAACTCTGCAGGAGTTCTGAGGGTGCTCAAGCGAGTTTCCTGGATAAAGTTCTTCAGCGTCAGAAGCCAATCTTTCCTTTCATGCATACTACGTACCCGGAAGGACTTGAGGGCATCAGCGACACGAAGAGCAGCTTCCATAACTGTTTAGTAGTCTAGGTTGGATGGTAGTTGTTTGAAAGTTTAGTGGTCTGCGGGCACGGTATTTGTTCAAAGTTTTTCTGCTGCGGCGCTGGTGCTGCGTTCCGCTTCGCGTGTCGGGTGTAGTGACCAAACAGTGGTGAACACGTCTCAATTGTCAGTGCGCCAAATTGAAGAGGCGCTTATTTGATTCCTCACTATCACCGCTCATCACTGTCTACATCGTCAAATTAACTCTTGGGCTCGGGCTTGGATTACACTATAGACCATCCAGCCTGCTAATTCCATCGACTGCACCATGATCAGACGCACGCCTACCATGATTCCAATGTCAGATGCCGATGTCCAAGAAATTCGAGACCTCGTGGTAGACCAAAAGTCTCGCTTTGAGGCCAAGCAAAAGACCCTCCTCGCAATGAAAAAAGTGGCTGAGCAACCAATCCAGCCGAATAACCCAGAGACCTTGCCGTGGTTCCAGCTATTGGTAGCTGAGAGGAATAGGCGGCTCGGTATACCTGCCCCGAGCACAGCAATTCATCATGGGCCGAGCACCGGTCCGAGTACATCAGGTTTGACTAACGCTTCTAGCTCGAAGACTACTCCAAACTGACAGCCTCGTAGGTTTACTTGATACAAATGCGAGGTAACATACAGATGAAGCGGTGCTAGACGCAGTAAAGCAGAGTACGACATAACATGACACATTAGGGCACGGATCGCCGGGGATTCCGGTTCGTCAGGGCCCGCTCTCAAACACATTCCTAAATCCTGTACATCGCGCTGTCATCAGCCCCTTATCATAACATCAGACGACGTCCCAAGACTTACCATCCAGGTCTCTCTTATCACATAACGCTGCAAGGTCAGCCCTCTGAAGGTGTAAACAAGTTGTCTTGAGGCTATTCCACAATGTGGAGTTTGTCACACCACGTTTGTCATTCATGCCACTATCGTCCGCCACACCATCACTATCTTGCAAGACTAACGCATCGAGAATGTGTGACTGCGCCTCCTCATACCGCTGTCAAACTAGTGTCAACAACAGCACAGCATCAGAGCTTCCCGGAACAAGCAAGACCCACCCGAAGATTAATGCAGGAAATACCCAGGTTGAACCTACCACATAACGCGTTTCACTCAGCACCCATAACAACCAACTACGAGGAAAGGGTCACGATACCTTGCTCGTATATATGCAGGGTTTAGATCCAGTGCCCGATAATAGAACTGGAGTGCTTCCTCGGCCTGCCCATTATTTGCCATCGTGGCACCCACTCTGTTATACAGAAGCCAATCCTAGTAATAATTTGCTTCAGCCTTGCGCCCATAAAATCAATTTTAAAACACTCACATTCGGGCGGACTGCCAACGCCGTCAAGAAACAATCTTGCGCCTTGGCATATTCCTATGAGATCAATTGACAGCATAGGTATAGGTAATCAGTCCATGACTCCCGGAACAGATGGAAACAATCGAAGTCGTAAGCACGTACATCTGTCGTGTTTAGTAGCACAGCAAGTGCCACTTGTACATCCGCATCCACACCTCCCACCTCGTCAGTGATTCGCGCCATATTGATAAGACACTCTATCAACGCCGCAAAATCGGGAGGGGATACATTAGTAGCCGATGTCAATGTGGCGTTCTGCACCATATGTTTGTACTTGGGATTGCGGATCGCCCATTCTTTGACTGCATTGTAAACGCCAACGCGATTACTGTCATTCGTGTAAGAAACGGAGAGGGCAAGCCATGCGCCAAGGTGCGTCGGATCGAGTTCAACGGAACGTTCCAGGGCCTGCACAGCCTTCTTTTCACGTTCGTTCTCCTGTTGTTTGACGCCAAGCTCATACCAAGCTGCAGCGTTGTTCACATCGCGCTGGACAACCGCCTCTAGTTCGAGCACGCTCTATTTGAGATGGGGCGGAATCAGCACACATGTGAAATAAGAAACGCCTTGTGACTAACATCATGGCCACGTTGAACTTCACTCACGTGCATTCCATGATGACGCGTCCTTGACGAATCGCCCAGGAGATAAGGATTGTTCTCCTGAAATTGGTAATTTGTCAAGGCTTTAATTCCCGTGGAGGTGGCTTCAAAGGCATCCCAATCGCGCTGGAGTTCGTGCCACGAGCCTTGCTCGCCCGCGGACATAGCGTGAGGCACAGGTGCTGTATAATGAGCGTCCCAGTACTCCGAGAACTCTGCATTCTCTTGTTGAAAATAAGCATCGTCGGCGTTTTGAACGTTGCGTTGGTGGCGATACGCCTCGCTTAACTCGAAAGAACCTTGATATCCCTGGATGGAACTCACTGGTACTGAGTGTACCCGGACAGGCGGCTGAACTTCTTGCACAGGAATGTCAACTGCACGCCCCTTTCCCTTGACGTTTACACGAGCAGTGCGGCTTTCGCTCGGAACTATCTTGTCTTCTTCAACGATGACTTCGCCGTCCCGGAACTGACGCATAAGGCTCATGAATTGACTCTGGTGGAATTTGGGATTCTGCTCGCCCTGGACAGCATCAATGACGCGTGCTGCTAATTGTGCCATGTCATCTTTCGAGGTAGGCTTCGATGCAACGTGACCAGAATCTGAGTCCGGGATAACTTGCGCGTTTAACCTCATTTCTTGAGATTGAAACTCTCTGTCCCATGACATCTCTTCAGACAATGTATGAGCGTTTGATTACATTCGATCAAACCATAAAACGCACGATCAGACTGCAGAGTAGATCTTTGCATCGGCATCGGCACTGCGGCCATCATGCCAGACATAGGACTCATTCTGTAACCCATATGCGAGGCGTTCCAGGGCATACTACCTAACTTAAACTTCGCATATATTCACTATGCCCACCACATGTACACGCACCTTGCAGTCCTGGACTCATAGGCGCTGAAATGGGACTCTGCATTCGATCTTGCTGAGCCTCGACATGCTTGATCGCGGATGCAGGCGTCTGCACTTGCTGTACCAAAAAATCGCTCGCCCAGCCCGAGGGAAATGGGTTCTGGGTCTGTGGTAATAGAACGGATGCTTGAACTTGCGGAAGAGCATCATGTAATCCAGCCAGATTAAAAGGCTGAGGGACTATAAGCTGGGTCGGGGGCGCAGGCGTCGAATTAAAGAAACGTTCTGCATGCTGTTGCAGTTCAGGTGCAGTAGCTTGTTGGGTGCGGAACACCTGCGTGTGGGATATTATCGTGTTCCATCTGATTAGGAGATTGTATTATTACCTCTCGAGATGAGCCTACACGTGTGCCACCGATGAAATCCTGCAGTGGGGTAGAATGGTTGAGGACCCTAAGACTTCCCATAAACCCGCACGCACCTGCTGCACTCCGCGGTCTTGGTCAAACCTTTTGGATAGGCTCTGAAGTGGATTTGATGGCCCGCATTCAGCTCCCCCTACGAGCGTTGCAAGTGACATCGTAATGGAAGAGGAAGAGAAGCGTAGATGAATCCAAAGTCATGCACTTGATTTACTAGTACACCCTGTAATAGCCGAGGAGAGTACATTTCTCACGTGTTTCTGAAAGTTCCCACGGGTCGTGGCAGTATAATGAGGGTAACATTAAGAGCGAAGTATATTAACTGTAAATCCCACTAAAGGGAGGAAAAAAGTTGGAATCGATACAAGAGTGTATACATCGGTGGGAATGAATGATGATGAGCCTATAGCTCAGGTAATCTTACATCCTGAGTGTAAAGAGGAATCATGACGAGATGAAAGAGAAATATCTAAGAGGGTTCTGGAAGTCCATGCATGTCAACCACTGGAGTTGATTAACTGGAAGTGCTTGAACTGGGACCCGGTTGATTTCCGGGAGGGTGGCCAGGTAGTGGAGGACCCTGAGATTGTGTGATCGCCTGAGCATGTGCTGCAGCCTGCTGCTGAGCTTCTACAATCTGTCTGCATTCAGAACCACCCTCGGAACGAACTAAACCGCGGAATAGTAAGTATTTGACTATCAAGAACTCCGGGAATGTGTACTTACGATGTCGCTGGATGGAAGCAAGAGGAGATCGACGTTAGCGAAAGTGAGTTGATAGAGATATAGAGAATTTACGTTTAGGGCATCCAGGCGGCTGAAGGTCTTTTTACAGCCCTGACAGATGTTGGATTGAGAACGCGTGGCATGTAATGCTTGATGTCGCCTGTGTAGATCATGACGTGAGCATGTCGTAGGTGAGTCAATAATGAGGAGAGGATCGGTGACGCGATAAGGGACAACGGTCGGCCGAAGCCAAATATATGATTGAGAAGTAGAAGAGTATTATGAGGAAGTGTCAGGAAGTAAAACTTACTTGCAGTCATGTTGTCTTGCAAAGCCTTTCTTGCAATCGGGGTACTCACACACATATGGGCGTTCTTCGGTGTGAGATCGAAGATGACCTGGTAGAAGATGGATTTATTACAGAATACAGACCTATGGTGTAATTGGGTACCTCTGAGATTGAATCGACGCGTAAATGTGCTCCCACAACCTGGAACTGGACAGGCGAAATGTGCCTCATTCCTCCGCCTACTTGCACTTGCAGCCTGTGTTGCGGATGTTGTGACCTGCTTCTTCTCTACTTGTAGAATAGGGGGGAGACGAGTTATTGCGGTTGGGGAAGTGTAATGGGCGGAAGCAGACCCCTCTCCTGCTCCGGATGCGAGAACTTGGGCATGGGTGTATAACTCTGCTGATGTTGGAGTGTAATATGCCTCCTGCTTTAACTCCGGTTGAGATTGAATTGGTGGAATGTTTGGTTGTGGATAGGGAGATGGATGTGTGGTGTGCCGGAACGGAGAGTTAGACTGACTCCTCCTGTACGCGTGACCTGGAGGAAATTGTTCTGCTGGAGTAGTAGTGTCATTTGGACCTGCACCTGGAGGAAAAGATTGCTGAGGTTGAGACATGTTCGTTGTGGGTTCAGTTGAAATGAAATGATGATGAGTGTTATAAGGTTGAAATTGTTGTTGAGTCGATGTGGGAGATGTAGACCAGTGAACCCGTGTCGAATCCGGGTTCATGATTGATAGGACCTTTTTATTATTTAGGCGAGGGAATAGAGGGCTTCTTTGATTGAAGGTTGTAAAGATGATCAACGGAAGTTCTGAACAGAAGCGGATGCTGAGACTTTTCAGGACAACGGGTGGGGAACGGATGACTGGATCTGGAGCGCTCTCCTGGCGCCTTTTGAAGGGACAGAAAAAGATGCACAGCCTTTCAGTTATTTTTCTTAAAATGATTAGAACTGAAAAATTAAAAGAAAAAAAAATATACCAGTGTCTAGTATGATGTAGTAAGTACTTCTGCGATGTCGGGCATTTGACAAAGATCTCTCTCCAAGAGTGGCTGTACAGCACAGCACAGTTCATCGCCACGATCAACTTAGCCGCCGGTTCCCATTTCTACCGGAGATGGCACTGCTCACAACGTTATTTCCCATCCCGTGAAACATAATTAGAATATTGTATCATACATCGTCGATCCTCCTTAGCTTTGACCTTCAAATATATGTGCATCTAATAATCTCCTCCGTCTCAATAATTCACTTTCCGTAATCCGCTGTCCTATCTTTCCGTTCCCTCCACGAGGTGTACCGCTCTGAGGCGTCGTACTAGTCGCCGTATCAATCTGCTTCTCATCCCCACGACGTAACTGCTGCGCTTGTAACAACGTCTCACCAAGCTCCCCAGAGTCCATTCGCGAGCTTATCGGAGGTGTAGAACCCACTGAGCTTCCCTGCGTCATAGTAAGCCGTTTTCGAGCAACAAACGTGATACCCGAGTCGTCCGTCTCTGTTTCAGATGTAAATGGGCTAGGGCTCCCGTCGGTGTGTGCCTCCCCATTCACCCGTTTCGGAGCTACAGTCGATGATTGCGGCGAATTTCTCCGTGACCGGATCTTCTTTGTTCCAGCATTATCAACAGGTTTGACCTCAACCCTGCTGTTTTCTTTACCGCTGTACCTCACAAACGCATCTTCCATCCAGTCGGCCAGATCCTCCACCACAGCCCGTGCTTCACTCATCAGGGACATCATCTGAAGGTACCCGTGGCTCCAATCAGAAAATAACACCATCTGCACCCAGTCGTCCTCCGTCTCCTTCGCAAGTTGGTCCCTTTCTTTCTGCAACTTCTCCAGACCCTCGTCACTATGGAGCTGTGCGGAGCTCATTTGGAGCGTTTCCCCAAATCGAGCACTCTTCCCAGAAAGTGCAAGCTCCAGTTCAATTTTACGCGCACGTTTGGCCTCACGGACGCGCCCCGCAAAAATCACGGTGTCGTCCACAAATGGATCCTTTTCACCACATTGCATCAGAAGCGGGGGGAACTGCGCTAGAAGTTTCGCGGGTGTGAGGATGGGCGAGATAAAATAATCAGTGGCAAAATCCGGATTATGGTGGGGACCAATATAGAGGATGGCCATTGCCCGCATCTGCGCAGTTTAATAAATACCGAATTTGATTCAAGACTGATCAAAAGTACGTACCATGCTGGGAGGTATGATTCTATCCTGGAAATACCCCGTGCGACTAGTCATTGTCAATCGGGTGCCAATCAGTTCGCGCTTCTTGTCTTCGCCTTTGGTAGACGTCGCTTTGTTATCAGCTTCCGCCACAGCTGCATAGAGTTGTTCTTGCTGTTTCTCGAATGTCTGATGTAAGTGTGCACCATTGCCGCTGCCAACACATTCTGGGTACACATAGCGCACACGATCCTCAAGTGGCCGGTCCTCCTCTCTCACAGGCTCGTCTTCGTCGCTTTCAGAACCCGCCCAGAAACCACTATCATCGTGTCGCATTGGATTCGTTCGCGCGCTATCTCTCTTGGCGCGCGTTCCGAACGATACCACGGAGCTCTTTTTCTTCATTCCCAAGGTGGAGTGGTGCCGAATTGGCACCTGCTTTGACCTAACGGCATCAGCGTCTACCCCTGTAAAATCCAACAACGCATCTTTCCAGCTCTTGCGTCTATGTAATTTCCGTCGTACGGACCCGTGTTTGCGATCCCCCACCATGCTCAGCGGGCTGACGTGTTGCAAGTGGTCTTTCTGCGATGCTAACTCATGTATGCCCGGAAGATTACCCGAGGATTGCTCCGAGCGCAGGACCTGGAGGTTCTCAGGCGACATCCATGAGGTAAAATTGAAGTCTAGCGCTGCATAGCTCAGCACAAGCGCGACAGGTGCAGGAAGAGGAGCTGTGATAGCAGGGAGCGCGGCATTGTGCTGTAAAATCTTGATCATCACGCCCACCACAAGTGTTGCACCGCTAAATCACCGTGAATGAGCGGTATGCAACCACATATAAATTGACGTACGCAGAATCTCCTGTCAATATAATGTTAAGTTTCTTCCCAGACATGCCAATGCATCGTCCAGTAGACATGGCAATGGCCCGGTAGACATCGAAACATTCATCAATCGCGAAAGGGTATGGATCTAGTACATTGGTCAGTAAAATGAGGACAGGCAGGCACATTATGTTGATATTACATTCTGGTGCCTTGCCGTAGTCGACGGAGAGCATTGGTTTGCCTGTGCGTAGCGCCCAGGAGCGCAGTCGCTCATCATGATGTTCCGGGGTCATTGCGACAAACCCACCACCAGGGAAGTCGAGTATGAGATCCGTGGCTTGCTGGAGCTGAGGAGCAGGTGGCGCAAAATAAACATGCACCTTTGAAGGACGGTCGTATGTTGACGTAAGAGGCCTCGGCAGTAGAAATTTCTTGCATAGAGACATTCGCGGCGTCAGCGCAATTAAACGGAGCTAGAAATGTTTTAATCATAGAATCCTCAAAGTAATGCGAGGATGACTTACATATGGGTTAGTAGTCTTCTCCCAAGTAGTTCTGAGCATCTCGACTGTCGGAACAGCTCTGTACCTACGGATCTACAGGTATGCATGCTCTGTGAATAGTATTGATATCAGCGGCATGCACAATAAGTACCTTTTCGTCAGCTTCATTGGCGTAGATGATATAATAGATGGAGAATAAGATAGAGCAGAAATCTTTAAGCCATTTAGGGCGTATGGAAATAGCAGTAGCAAATCCAGCATCAAGGCCAATCGCAATCCACGTAGCACGATAGTATGAGGGCGAGTACTGTATTACGATGGTTATGACACTGTCAAACACCAACAAAGGGCAGGGACTCACCAAACGAGCCAGAGGTTCCGGCGCTGCAAGATTTAAAGCTCAGACGAGATGAATCAACTACTTATAGTGTTTCCAGGACTTACCTCCAAAACCAGTGATCTTGTCCAAATTTCGAACGGCATATACCGCAGTGAGTGTACTAACGATGATCTGCCAAGGCGAGAAACGTTCTAAAGGCAGCATAAAATCAGAAATATAGGCATGTATATACCTCACTCACGCAAATGCCTATTGGCTCTTCTGAGCCATAGAAACCGTGGAGCATTAGGGCTACCATACACCAACCGCCAAATCCAGAAGATGATGACGAGAAAGACCTTGTATTCACTGATAAGCCAAGGTATGTACCAGGTTATTGTTGTAGCTACCTGAGTGCGTTTCCAAGATTGACTTGGTCTGCCTAGAAGATAGTCAATCATGATGAGTTGCGAGTAAGGAGGGGTGGGACAAGCATGGACTACCACAAAACCCCCTTTTACATGTGATTTTCTAATTACAGCATTTGCCTTATTTGGTGTACAACCATTTCTACTGTCAAGGCTATTATTAGTCATGTTCGGCTGGTCATCATTATGCAAAGTACCTTTATCGAACGTATGGTGGTCGCACTCACGTCGACGTCCTCTGAGTCTCTTTGTCGACTTTCACACACTGCCTTAGCCTGTACACGTCGTTATCGAGCGCCACAGTCATTAACATAGCTCGTCATCCAAGTTCTGCAGCAAATTAAGGAAATCTTACGGTAAGGCTTTTTCAAAGGTGTGGCATGGGTGACAGTCGCTATCAGATGAGATGACCCCAGTCTGACCTACGATACTCAGGGGGTTGAAGTTATGAAGTGGCCCACCCGGTTGGACAAGTCAGTGACACGTCATGAACTGGATTGACTCGTGATACAGAGAAAAATAATTTACATCAACCAACAGCTGCTGTCGGACACTCGGAAATAGAGTCTAGACTGGTTGATGGTGCTTCTTAAGTATATTTACCCGTTCTTTCTGTCACTTTAATATACAGACCGTAATACCGATCTTGGGAGCATCTCAGAAACAATTAGCACTGGCTAATTTTTAGCTGAAGTTCTGAAAAATGGTGTGAGTACATGTGCATTTTATGAATACTTCTAGTTGGTATCTCGTAAAATCATACAACCCCACTTAGATCGAAACTAGTCTCGCCCTCCTTCCTAGTTGCGACACCCTTCTCTGTGACAATCGCGGTAATTAATTCAGCTGGGGTAACATCAAAGCTTGGATTGTAAATCCCCTCGAGGCCGCTCGGGGTAATCATGACAGTCTCCTGCCTAACCTTTCCTTCGGCATCGAATTCAAAGGGATGAACAGCCCCGCGCACGAGACAAGCTTCGAGGGGCTTGCGGTGCTCGATCGGAATGCTCGAGCCATCTGGGGTATCGAGATCGACGGTGCTAATTGGGGCGACAACAATGAATGGAATCTTATGCCGTGCCGCAAGTACGGCCGCGTTATAAGTCCCGATCTGCAAGGGTAATATTAATAACCCTGACAATTCTGAGTTTGGCTAACAAGTATAACGTACTTTGTTCGCAGTGTCTCCATTCCTTGCTATTCGGTCGGCACCAACCGCTGTGAAGGAAGGGGAAAAATCAAACGATCGGAAGAATTATTGACCTGAAATGGTTCTTACCGACGGCATGGATCTTATGATGCTGAAATAAAGAACCAACCATTGTGTCACAGATCATCACTGAGGAGATCTGCATTGTCTTGAGTTCTAGTGCCGTAAGGCTGTGGGGTGCAAGGCATCAGCGAAAGCTCTTGGCAATAGAATGACCAATCGGCGACTCACCGGGACCCTTGGTGGTATGGAGCGGTTTGGGTATAGTATGCTTTACCTAGTTTCTTTTGCTCGTGGAGATATGTAATTAGCCCAAGCGCTGTACCGTAGCCCTGTAACACAATTGTCGCTGTTAAAAATGGATACATTAACTAAGAGATGCCATACTGATGTCGCAAGGGATCCTGTGTTGCACACGGTGAGAACGTTAAGTTCTTGGCCACTGCCTCCAGATCCCCTGTCAAGTTCTGCAAGCCATTCACCGCCATGCTCTGCCATTCTTTTGTTGCGATCGAAATCTTCATCGGCTATAAGTTTCCCTTCGCTGATAAGGTCCGCTGCGATCAGTCCAACGGATCTTCCAGCGTCTGTGGAAGATTGAAGAACCGCTTTTAGGCGGCGAATTGCTGCCCCTAAATTAACGGCTGTTGGACGTGCACCGGAAAGATAGTCCAGTTTATGGATCACATGGGTGGAAAATAATTCGGTTGACAGGAGGAAGGCTGGTGGTTGAGCACTGTCGAGGCCAGTTTGAATGTAAGCAGCAAAAGCTAGTGAGGCTAACGATGCGATGGCCGGAGCACCACGAATCTATTCTTTATCAGAAACCGTGAAGTGCATATGTATTTTTTTTCCGACCTTCATGTCTTTGATGGCATCATAGGCCTGTTCGATAGAGGTGATTTCTACGTACTTTGTTGTGTGTGGCAAGAGCAATTGATCAATGATCTCGATCTTCCCATTCGATGTCCTGATGGACGTTAGCATATGCATGACTGCGGCTTTCTTTATCTCCCCTAAGACAAGGCGTGGGTAGTACTGATACTGACTGAACAGAAGGAAAGTAATCGTTCTTTCTATAAGTGGCTTTACTTTCGGTGGTACTAGTCAATCACTTACTATATATCACATGTCCTGGCACCCTGCATGCAAAGAAAGTATATGATAGCACAACTTCTTCTTAAAAATAGAGTACAAAAGTATTAACATTAAGCACACGTAGCGAAAGGGAACCAACTCGCGGTTCTACGCAGGCGAACATCATGCAGCTTGATTCTACACACCAATGTGAATGAAAACGATATTCTGCTCGAGCAGCACTTTCTTCTTCTCGATGCACGTAGAATGTCTAGGCCGTCTTCGTATAGTCCATAACATGACCATCTCCCAAATTCTGGAACATCTTCTCGTAGAAAGCTTCTACAACGTGTTTTTCCACAACGTTGTCGACCACTCACAGCGTGTCAATGGAGCTCTTGAACCCAAAAACTGGAGATCAGTTGCGAGGTGAATCATTTTGTCAGGCGTCTCCTCATCGCCGACGGCAGTATGACACGCCGATAAGAATGTGTACTCGGCGTGCAGAGTGTCATTCTCCATGATGTCAAGTAGCATGACGGGTTTGTCTCCCACGGCGAAACGTGTACCATAAGGTTGCTCAAGTGTCACAAAACTTCAAGGGGATCTGATTGTGTGGCTTCATTGGAACACAAAATAATAGCGTTGTCCTTCGATAGAATGGGTCCACAAACAAGATGGAGTTCGTTGTCAGTACTGTTGAGCAATTTACTTTGCCCTCCACCTTGTTGACATTGTCCAATCGCCACAGAAGACGAGGCTACACGTGTCTTCATCGTCTGTCAAGCTCTGATTATAGCCGAGAGCGTCGGCGTGTCAAAAAAATGTAAATATCCTCCAGGCATGGTTCCCGCCCACATCAGTGTCGTAGTAAACATGATAACGAGTCATGGCCCATGCAAGCTTCCTGAAGCGATCCAAAGCGGAAAAAGCAATTCGGGTGACCGAAGGACAATGAACGGAGAGCCTCTTGACAAGGTTCGACTGAGAACCTTGAATAGTACGATCGATATGGTTCCGATTTTGTCTTCCAGTAGAGAGCGTACGACTCGTGTGCTGCATCAAGGATGCCACCAACCTCGCACTGCAAACAAGAAAAGATCGACGATGGACCTCTAGGTTACTGTCCGCAGTGCTACATCGCGGAGAGTCAGCACTTGTAGAAGTTGAAGTCGGAATGTAGGCAACGGTAGGGACGATGGAGTTATAGTACATGATACATTTCAGCGCTTTTGGTCCATCCGGGGAGAAGCGATCAATTGAATAGCTATTAGAAGGTTAGGTCGCGACCGAGTGCTGAGCGCCGAGATTGGATATAGCGCACATAGCAGTGGAGGTATGTGTCCTGGTGAGGACTGGCGAGGCCATTTTTTCGTGAAAGCAGTTTTTGGCAACCTAACTCGAATAAGTACAACCCTCAAAAGCTTCGACATCGTCCTATGGGCTACATGAGAGTAGGAGAAAGGGTGATGCGACTACGGCTCATTGAGAAGAAGGTGCGGCAGATGCCGGCGAGCCGCGACCTCCCTCAACCTTCTTAGAAGCAGGCACAACACTTAACTCAAACCAATTCCAGACCACCAACTGCTTGCAGGGAAGTCGAAGAAAGGAAAACCGATATGGCCTCAGAATATTTACAACAAATGAGAATAAAAGATAATAGCACTCGATCGAAATCCGAATTCCACCACTGACACATCCACTAGCATTTCTTCGCTCGCCCCTTGATCGTCATCCTACGCTGCATAATAGGAATCCCAGACGGCTTCTCAGGACTCGCATTCTCGCTCCCGTCACGAGAACCCAAGTTCCGAAGCTTTCGTACGAAGCTCTCAGGGCTCGGCGACAGCCGTCTTATGATTCCCCCAGGGTTGCGCATGGAAACCTTGAAGGCATCCGGACTAGTATCAGGGCTGTGCAACTGTCTCCATACAGGAAGCTTGCTTCCACTGGATGAGGGTGTACTGCTTCCCGTATCTGGTGTCTTGCTCGGCGTAGTAGGTCCTGTTGTGGGAGTCTGAGTAGACATGAACAGCGAGTCCTTGCTTTCCCCACTGGTGCCGAAGAGTCCAGGGGACCTCGTAGTGGTGGAAGCCGTAGTGTTGAGTACAGCAAGTGAGCCAGTGGAGTTCATCAATCCCAAGGAATCCGCAGAGTCAAAAATAGCAAGGGATCCGGTCGAGTACTCGTTGATATGCTCGAGGAAGCGCGAATTCCTCCCAGTGTTTACGAGCGTACTAGAACATCTGTGCCTGTCGGAGTCCGTTGGGGTGCTGCCGATACCATAGAGTAGACTGTGGAATGCGGAATTGTCGAATGGCACGTCGGAGCTGAGGCTACAAGCAGATGTGGGTATGCCCATCGAGGCGCCAAGAGAGGGGTGGGCGGGTGTGGAATCGGAGAGGCGGGACAGAATACTTGACCTCGACACGGCCGATGAGTTGCGGCGGTGTCGGCGTCCAAGAGCGACACGGTTCAAATTCTGTTGGCGTCACCATCACTATCTTTTAAATGTTGAATGTTTATATTTGACATACCTGGATGAGGTCCTGGCTGAGAGTTGCCGTAGGGCGTGCATTCTGGTCGTCAAATTCATCCCGTTCTGGATCCTCTGGTTCAGACTCCACTTCTGGAGGTCCATCCGATGATTGGGAAATGTTGAGATCAATGTCACCCAGAACCACAGGGGTCGAGCGCCGACGTAGCTCAGATATCGAAAAACGTGCTCTCGAAGGCGGAGTATGTTGCAACTGAACAGTCGATCCAGATGCAGAGGTCTCCGCAGATCCAACGTCAGAAGCAGAAACTGGTATAACCAAACCACCTTGCACAGAAGCCCCACCAAATACATATCTAGCAGAGCCTGCATTTGCCTCTCGTCTACGAGCAATGAGGGAGTCGACAGCCTGTTGACGGGCGGGAGTGAGAGGCTCGCGGACAGAGGATATGTCGGACGAGGACGGGGTGACGGTGTCTGTATAGCGGTCATCTTCCTGAGCGAGGCGTTTCCAGAACTTGGAGACCTTCTTTTGCGCACGGACTTTGCGCCGCACGCTGAGAGTCATGTGCAGCGCAGATTGATACTGTTCTAGGACAGGGTGACCAATGACTGCGGGCTTTAAGCTTGAGAGTAGCGCTTCCGGGTCGTGGATAGCGTCACCTATAGCGTCGACCAAGATATGATCTGCGGTACCGAGGTTAGAATCCAGTGCATCAGAAATCCGCTGAACGGTGAAGTACGGAATGCCAATATCGACAAGAAGGCCAGCGAGGCGCTGAAATCTTGATTCGAGCTTCTGGATGTGGTCCATACCACGCGCAAGCTGGTGCTGGAAGCGGGCAAGTTTGGTCATCTCAGTATAGAGCTCGTTGCGGGTCTGTGAAAGATCGTTGGTGACGTCGGCAAGGTCGGCTGCGAGCTCGGAATTGGTCTGACGGAGGCGGAAAGCATCACTTTCCGACTGGTGAATGTAGTTACCAGTGTGCGTATCCAGGGGACGAGTTTGCCGGGGTTGATAAAGCTGAGTGGGATCGAATGAAGGTAGGGAAGCCTCAAGAGACACAAATACCGGGGCCGCTGAACCGTTGATTAGGCTAGACGATGCAGGCCTGTCGTACTGGATCTGTCGGAATTCCGTTGAGCAAGATAACCCAGCCGACGGTGGTGGAGAAGAAACCATGTGGGACACATCGCCCTCAGACCTTGTACGACGATGCAGCAGCCGAAACGATTTGAAGAATCGCATCCTGGTGGTTGCCTGGTGGTAGAAAGTATAGAGTAACCAGAGCTATGTCGTAAGTATAGTGCTAGGATGCGGCTGACACAAAACAAGGAGCCGCCCATAAAATCATCCAACCTGGATACTGGCAGGCCAATACTATGTAGTCAGTTGTTGACCCGTGACGTATGACACAACAGATATTATGAAGCCTGTCTAACGCAGAATAACAAGTGACTTCAAGAATGCAAGGGCTAAATGACAGACTTCTATGATGCTAAAATAATCGTCCGGGCTCGCTACATTATCAGCTGTATAGTATGGGATAAGGAAGGTATGACAAAAACGAGTGTGGGCGTCAAACTAACGCAAAAGACCATGAGGTGTATAGATCTTGAGGGAGTTGATTTCCCAATAGGCTTCGGTGAATTTGTCGGGATTGTCGTCAACAACTGCGATAATCGGAAATCAGGATTGAGAGCGATAAAAACTAAAGGGAGGCTTACAGCTCTCACAGGTAGAGGCTTTTGCTGCACATGTGGACGCATTCCACACCGACTCGGACCCAGCCCAGTCGCCCTGCAAGATTGATGAATAGGTCAAAAGGACGCCGCAGAACATAGAAGGGATACTCACACATAATGTTAGATCAAAAATAATATTATGTGCATTGAAGTGTTTAGAGTAGTCGCAGTTTTGACTTGTTGGGAAGTATGCATCGGGTATCGATAGAAGCACCAAGTCCAGGGAGGGCTCGCCTCCGAGAAGCAGAAAGCTGTCGCGGGTGATAAACCAGACAGATATGCCCTTGGTACTGCTTTTTTCCATGATATAAAAGCCACCGCCCACTGCGTTGAATTTTTCTCCATAAGAATCTTGCTCAGGAAAAGAGACTCCGCAACCCTGGTTATAGTTTACGGATGTGTCACATGAAGTCGACTCTGTGGACCTACGAACCAACTTGAGCGAATGATACGTATAACGGTTGTAGAAAATCGAACCCTCCCTGTAATCGAACCTCTGGCATAGTGCAATTCGGTGTGGTGTGGAGCGAGGCAAGATTCCGTGGACCGAGATTGACGCCTTCGATGATATCAATTTCTCCACCGTAAGGCCAGGGCCCTTTCGCACTCTTTGTCCACCATGCAGGCCACGTTGCACAACCCTCGGGCATGTGAGATACATCGAGGACGAACAAGGCGTCATCGTAGGCATCCAGCGATTGTATGCGTATGCTGTCTCGCCCGCGGGCAGATTTTGCAACTTTCTTCGTGTCGTCAGCGCGCATGATGAACTTGTAGTCCGAAACTGCAAAAAATTGAGCAAATAAATTGTGCGCGAAAGGAGAGACATACCGAAAGTCAGATTATCCTGGAGAGCAGTAGCTTTGTTGACATAGTTGACACGGCCATGCGTCGGATCGTCCGCCGTCTCCCAAGAAAAATTTCCTAGAAAGTCAAAACCAACATATGAGACAACCAAATTGTAGGTGAACGATGGAAGCAGTGACTGGGCGTTGACCACCACCAAGAAAACGAATACGAGCATAACACATCTAGTATACATCGTTGATAAAGAAAGGACAGGATCTGGTTGTCTGACTTATAGGCAGCGGAAAGGATGCAAAAGGAACAAGAGTCAGAGGGTTGTAAAACTGACCTGGCCCTGATGTGAATGGCACGACCAACGGCCGAACACGAATTAATGACAATGGTATTCAAGCTATACGGCCTTCGGATGAATAACGGCATCATCAAATGGCATTCCGTCAGTCGAGAGCCGAGACTGACATGAAACGGTCAACGTCGACTGATAGACAACTTGACTCTTCTAACCCCAAAAATCAACTTGAGGAGATGATAATCGTGTGCAAGTCATGATATGCCGGGCCTATGGTTGAGATCTGAGATCTCAATACCCGGGGTTCTCGGGCTCGCCGGCAAGTACTCCTCAACTTTTCGGACTTTTCAAATCGATACAGCACTGCCGTGAGGGTTACATGTAGATCATAATTTGCCTCCCACCGTTCTATACTTTTTGACAACACCCCATTGGCAGGAGCAACGACACGTGCTAGATCTCTCATACTTCCTCCAAATGCAGGTACAGAGCTCGTTCTTTTCGGTCGGGACTGATCCTCCAGTAGACCTTGGGAAGTCCGAGTAAGAAATAGGTGCGAGATCTTGGTGTTTTTGAACCGCCATACGCAAAACTCGGGAATTGGCGAACTCCTTGCTCAGATCTGATGAGGAGAAACTGAGCTGTAACAAGCCTAATTACGACTGTGTTCTCGATTTCTTGTTGGTCATCATGAGTAAATAATGGAAACATACAGACCGAGGCAGACAAATCTAGGATGTATAGGAAGATACAGTATAAATCAAGAAAGCTACAAAGAACAAAACATAGAAAGCTTGGTGTAACGAGCTCACGAGATAGAATAAACTGATGAAAATCCTGGTATCACATCGTAGATAGTTGTAAAATCAAGATCTGAAAAAATCAAAAAGAAAACAAGATAAATACACTCAGAATATCGTAGCAGATGAAATAGATGGAGCGACAGATCCGTGCCGCTGGCGCTCCCATAGTTTGTCCTTTGCGCGGATTTCAATATTCTCAAAGGGGGTGTTCTGCGACAATTTTACGCAGTCTCGCGTTCCGAGGACAAGAAGTTCGAAGAAGAACGCAGATGCAGCGCGCCGAGAAGCTTTCTCCGTCATCCTGCGGAAGCTCATGACTCGCTCCTCGTCATCCTCGCGGTCTTCGGGTTTCAGCTCTTTGCGAATAATACCGAGCGCTTTCACTGTATTTTTGCTGTATCCTGTGCCTTCGCCGTCACCAGCAGCCTCCTGAGCCTGAGTGGGCGAGGGCCGCACATCGAAAGACGCGATAGGGCATGTCAGATCAGCATATGTCTCTTCACCTTCTTCACCATCGACGGCCGGCGTAGACGATCGACTTTGTTCCGTTGCAACACCTTTGTCTTGTTCCAATCCTAATTCGTCATGTGCTACCGGGAATTCGCCACCAACGTCCATCTGAAAATCGTCCAGACCGCGTGTCATATCGCCAAAGTCGAAGCCACCGTCAGGAGCCATACTGGCGCGACCGCCAAGAGCTTCACTAGCAAGTGCAATGCTCGGAGCAATACTGGCATCCCGCCGAGCTTGTTCGACCTGGTCATCCTCATGCATGCTCCCCTCAACCCTAGGCTTTTTCCTCCCTGCCTTGTCAGGGGATGCACCCCTCTTTTTCGATGGGGGACCAGTCTGTAGAGGACGCATGAACAGGTCGGATAGTTCTGGTGCTAGTCCAGGGGGACCTGCGAGGAAGAAAGTGCCTTCTGGCGTAATTTTGGTGGGAAGAAAGTAGGCAAGGGGATCCTCGCGGATCTCCATGAGCCGCATCACAATTGCGGAACGAGGAAGAGATGGATGTTCTGCAAGGATATCACTGACATCCTTGATAACGGGCGCGCCTAGACCACGACCAGCTCTGGCTCCGGGGCCATCGGTGAGCTCAGTAACAGCATCAATGATTTGCTTCTTTTCTTTGGGCTTGCGCTTGGCCTTCGCAGTGATTGCATCGTCAGCTAATTCTTGTGCAGCTGCCTTTGGTGTGAGGAGAAGGTCAGGCGGCGGTGTTGGCGGAGGCTCGGTGAGCGGAGAGGCTGTTTGATGAACGTCAAAAAGTTAAGCGGAAAATATAGAGGCACGGCGTACACATTCGAGAAGGAGACCTGGTTTGTCCGGGAGTCTTTTCACGATCGCTCAAGGGGCGGTCCCCGAAATCGATACCCAAATCAATGTCCATACCTCCCATGTCTGGACCAAAACTCATGTCCACATCCATGTCGGCGCCAAATGGATGTTCGGAAGGTTCTCTACTTCTGTTCGAGAAGAAATCTTCACCCTCTCCGCCCTTTCCCATCATTCTAGAATCCAACGACTCTCTGGCACTTCGTGGAGTTGGGGCATCACGACCAACTTCTACGCTCCCGTCGATCACACTGACCGGCCCGTCTCCAAAGTCAAGACCAAGGTCAAGCTCCCCGAAGTCCTGCGAACCGATACCATCTGATGGACCAAGATCAAAACCGTAGCCAGGATCGTCGAGGTCAAATTGCAAGTCGTCAGCGGTTTGAAGGGTAATATCTGCCTGCCGTGCAACATGATGACCTTGGGGTTCAGCAATACGGTCCTCAAAATCGATATCCCTGGCTCAGCGCATGAGTCGGGATAAAAAACGAGAGAACGTATAAGGATCTCACCAATTAATATCTGGAAGTAAAACGTCCAGGTCAAGATTGCCAGTTTGAAGTGTAATGGCATTGCGGTTGACAGCCAGTTGATCTTCCGTCATATCAACAACACCCGGGCGGAATGCCTGGAACGAGGTCAACATTTATGTGACACCAAAAGCACAAGACATCACCATCTTGATTTTGAGAAGCGCTTCGTTACAATCATCCAATAGATATTTCGCCTTACGACTGTAGATCCGAACAACACCAAGCAATAACTGCCCGCTTAGACGTAGTGCCATGACTTCAACCTCCTGTCCCATGATGGCATCTGGGATGAACGTAGAGTGTCAATTAACGCGTCAGAAACATATCAGATAATGACGCACCAGCCGCCTGCTCAATATCCGTCTGTAGTGTCTGTGTTTTGGAGAGTTTTCTCTCCATATGCGCGGCCAGCCATACTTTGGCCAGTGGCCCACGGCGTGATAAAATAGCTTCTGAGTAAAACTTTCTCGGAGTGAGTCACCGCTGAGCAGTTGCAGCAGTACTGACAATACGCACCATGGTAATCCAAGCTTTAGATGATATACAAGAAATGAAATGAGAAGATGTTGACCAGGCACCCGGTCGCGGTTTCGAACAACTTGGTTAGGCGGTGGCTGTGTCGTAGTGGAAGGTTATTGAACTGTGTTTGGCTAATTGACCTTTTACAGATTTTTGTGGAAGCGGCCAAAGTCTAAGATGCTGGCTTCCACATCGCGAAACTCTCTCAAAAGAGTTTCCAGGAAAGCTGCTTTATGGTCATCCCAGTCTGAGTGCACTGGAGTGCTGCCTGTGACCTTTTCCCGTGAGTCAATCCTACCACTCGTTGGCAAACGCGGTTTTGAACCCCCACGTAGGATGTCAGAGTACGAAACAAGTTGCAGCAAAGTCTGCTCCACGTTCGAGCTCGTCTACAATTCGGAATAAACCATGGTCCTTCGTTCCCGACCAAACTTTTCAAGGAACTGCACGTAGTAGTGCTATAGCGCGTTACCAGTTCAGGTCTACAGGGATCGCCAACTCTAAAAAATCTGTAGAAGCTCTTAGAATGTGCAGAGAAATGAAGAAGGAGGGCGTAAAACCGGATATCATCATTTATAATAATTTGCTGGCATGTCTTGCGGAAGATTGTCAGGTGCTAGAGGCTTGGGCTGTTGTCGAAGATATGAATTCTATGGGGATTGCACCTGATCGAAACACATTCCATCACCTCATGCATGTACGTCCATGTTCATTTGGCCACTGTATTTTACCTTATCGTTTCACTATTGAATCCAGGCATCACGTCGATTGCAGTCAGCAGCTATGTGGGATATCCTCGAGAAGATGGATGCAGAAAATATTACTCCGAACGAACAGACATTCCAGCTAATGATCCAGCGCTTCACAACGCCAGAGAGAAAAAATCTCGAATTCGCACTGCAATGTGTTTATGAGATGGGGACCCGGGGGCTCGTCCTTGAGCTCACGATCGCTCAAGATGTGATAGGACTAGCAGCAGAACTCGGCTTTCCCCGACTCGCACTTGACCTGGCAGAGAATTTCGAAGCAACCTCCGTCCGGAGGTTAAGCCCGGAAACATGGATGAGGTGTCTAGCATCATCTGCTGAAATTCTCTACGTATGTGGTATTTCTATTTTGTATCATTTCCACCTGACATTCGATTGGAAGGCTGAAGGTGCTCAACGATGCTGGGAAAAGGTTGTAGGCGACCTTAACGTCACTCCAGACGAAGGACTCTGCCTCGATGTTCTCCACACTGCTGCACGTCACGGACTCTCTGACCTAGCAACAGATGTTATTCGTGTGCTCAGAATTCTGGGCGCTGACTGGCAAGAGCACCACTTTGCACCCCTTGTGGAGGCATTGTGTAAAGCCGGAAAGCTAAAAGATGCCTTCGGCACACTCGACTTGATGCGAAGTAGTAACATCTTCCCTACTGCGGTAACGGCCCGGCCGATATACGACTTCTTGAAGCAGGATATTGACAAGGTTGATGGCGCTTGGGCACTGCTTGACACGCTGCGAAGTGAAGGAAAGACAATCGACAGGACCGCCATCAATGCCATCATCCGCGCTGCCATATCACTTTCAGATCTGCAGCGTGCCGTGGGTGCCTACAAGGCTTTCCCCGACTACAAATGCGTTCCTGACATTGACACATTCAACTCCCTCCTTTCTGGCTGTATCGTTGCCAGTCACCGTGAACTCGGAAATAGACTGCTCCTGGAATTGAAGGAGTTGGGCATCAAGCCAGATGCAACGACCTACGAGCGGATCATCGTCCTTTGCCTAACACAGGCCACGTATGAAGACGCGTTCTTCTACCTCGAGGAAATGAAAGCGCAAAAGTTCGTACCGCCACGGAGCGTTTACGATGCCATCATTCGTACTTGCATTGCCGCTGGTGATTCGCGGTACACGCTAGCATTGGACGAGCTGAAGCAGTGTGGATATACCGTTTCGAATAGCTTACAGACGTTCATCGATTCTGGAGGACGAGAGTCAAAGCCAAGGTCATAGTGTGCATGCGTCAAGTTACATTTGTCATTGATAGGTAGCTTAGCTATATCTACGTAATTTACCTGCTAGGATGTGGGGTTTAGAATTGATGCTTGCACCTCTCTACGGGCCTACGCGCGATTCCGAATGCGTTGATCGTATATCAACCACTCTACATTTGTACGACTGCCTTGCCTCTGCATAGGAGAGTACCTAGTAGCCAACGTGTCGGATTGCAAGATAGCAATTGCGCCCACGTATAAGTCAATAACCCCAGAAATAGGACTTTTGGCTGTCAAGCTTTCAAGACTGAGACATTGCCATTTCTGCTGATCGCCCTGACTGGTTGTGGCTACCTGCCGAAGAAAACGGTTCAACAGATTCGTGCATTGCGATATATATATATATATATATCAAACGAGCAGGTACTTGAAAAACAGATACAGTTACTCCACCCACCCCTTTTTTCTCTACTGCGACACCTACCCCCGCCATCCCAGGACGACTCAACATCATGGTTTGTACAAATTTCCCCCACCCCATTCGCCACACGCCATCTACCTCCTCTTGCTCTCTCCGCCTGTACTCACAGAGTCAGGTTCTTCGTCCTCCCACGGGCTGAAGTTGGGCTTCCGAATCAACGGAAGCGACTGTAGCCACGCAGGTAAAACAGCCCCCTTCCCCCCAAACGCTTGCACCGGCTGCGCCTCAGCATTAGTATGCACCGGAGAAGATGGAATACTTCCGACGTCGCTGAGGCTCGGCAGACGCTCGAGGCTCGTATTAGTCGACCCACCAAGCGCACGCTGAAGTACTTCACGTTCTGCTCGAGAAGGAGCAAAGGCGCGAAGGAGTGCAGATGGAGTCGAGGAGTTGCTAGTCATGAGCCCATTCGGGTTCAGCGCATCATAGCAAGCTGTAGGAGGGGCGCTGGTATGTTCAGATGTAACCGGAGCTTGTCGTCGTGGAAGCCTGAAAACTTTGGCATCAGGATTGAGGCCCTTGCGTTGCTTATCCTTGGCAGATGTTGAGAACCACCTGCGTGGTCCAGATTCCAACCCCATGGTAGCAGCATCATTGACAAGCGTGTTGTCCAATGCGCGTGCGGCGGAGGGATCAGAGTTCGTGCGGTGAGGCATGCTCATTTTGTCATACATGGCCTGAGTGTGGTGGCGAACTTCGAAAGGATCATACTCGATGCTCATTTCCCGTGTGGGCGAAGGTCCAGTGAGGGACACAGGTGACGCATTGAGTGTGCTTCCAGCTCTTCCAATGCCACGCCAGTCTCCAGAAGGGGAGTCTAGCACGCTAATGAGGCTACTTGGGATGAATGCTGAAGACGGTATTTGAACGTCAAAGGGAGAGAATGTTGAATTTGTATGGGGGGAGAAATGACCGTGAGTAATTTGACCAGATTGTGATGGTTGCGCGAGGGAAGCGATATCGTCATCAAAAATGGCATACCCCTTGGAGCGACGCGAAGTAGCACCCGTTTCACTTGCATTGGGGCTGAAATTTGATAGTGATCCCAACGAGAGTCGTGGAGGTCTCGGAGAACGTGAAATGTCTCCTGAATCAAGACCACTCTGTGCGCGTTCCGAAGACCCTGGCGAAGAATGGATGTCCAACGGTTCATCAAAAGGACTGAAAGCTGAAGACCAGGATGGTGCATCTGCTTGACCCATGTCATAATCATTTGTATTGCCGTGACCGTTGGTATGACCGTATTGCTCTTGCATGGAGGTATGACCGCTGCTCAAAACCTGCATAGGGACGAACAGTGGTTCAAGTTTCAGAACCTCCGTCCGCTCCCTAGCGGCTCCAAGTCGCTCGCGAGCCTCTGTGATTTTAGCCTCGAGTTCCTTTGCACGTGTACTGAGTGCGGCAACAACGTCCTCAGCAACCCGAACCTCCTTCTTCTTCGCCTCGAGCTCCTGCTCCAGTTCCTTTACCAGTCTGGCGTCCTCGATCTCAGCTGCTTCAAGCAAAGTTGCTCGGTCTGTCTCGATTTGATCCCTTAAACTGCCAATTTCGTTCTCCAGTTCCTCAATGCGCCTCACAGCGCCTTCCTTCACACCACGGGCAGCCTTCAGTTTCTTCTCGGCATCTCTTCTCCCTGTTTCAGCAGAGCGCCGTGCATCCTCGAGCATTTTAGCACGAGTTTTCCCTTCAGCTTTGCGTTGATCTTCATCGCGCTTGCGTATGCGCAGCTCGGCCAATTCAGCCTCCAGGGCATCATGGGATGCAGTTGCCGCTGTTTGGGCCTCGCGAATTTGGGTATCCAGTTCTGCCACGAAAGCTTGCTGGGCAGTGATTTGCCTCAAGACCTCCGCAATCATCGGGGAGTCATCGATGGATACAGATCTCGAAGGGCCGCATGAGATGGTTTGAGTAGCAGGCGGTACGTATACGCTAATACAGGTCTGGTCGGAAACCGGTTGAGATACAGGAAGGTTGTGCTCGTGCGTTCGGTGATCCGTGTGCAGAGGAAGCGAAGCTGACTTGGGAAGTGGCGGAGGTGTCGAGTTACGGCGAGGAATTAATCCAAGGCGCGGCGCGAAACGTTCACGATTACGCAACCTAGGTGGGGTGCCACGTGAAGGAAGCCTGGGACAGGGAACCGACTTTGCAAACGGTCGACCTTCTTTCTACATTAAGATGGAAGGACAGATATGATATCGAAAGAACATACTGTTGAATTCGTTGAGCTTATCGAGAGCCTTGAAGCCAAGTATACCAGAGCTCCAGCCTTCAGCATCCTTTGATCCGATCATGGCATCGTGATACCACGAATCAACAAGACCGCCGCGCCACCAGTGACCAAACGCTCCAATAAACCAAGAATCTGAAACTACCGATCCATCGTGATCAACACCCGACAAATTCGCATTACCATGTGGACTATTTGTGCTTGAACTGCGTCCATGAGCTCCAGCAGCTCCGCGGGTGGTGGCAATCGTGCAAATGCCAATGCTATGGAAGATGTGCTTTGGAGTGCGTAGAGATACTGAAGCACGGTTTGCAAAGTGAAACGGAAGGGGCGTACGGTCGGTCATTGTATTGCGGTCCACAGGACGTGGAGAGTATTGGACATCGATATCAGAAGATTCGTCTGTGGTATCATCAAGATGGCTGAGGTGTTGGCGGAAGGATTGTTCGGTTAGATAAGCGCGGAATGATGTCTCTGAGGGATTGGTGAGATAGGCTGGAGATTTGTAGGTTCAATAAGGATGTATCGGGTAGACGATCAAATGCAGTGAACCATGATAATACAAGAGAAGCAGAAATAAAATGGTCAATATGTGGAATCAAAGAGTTTGAACCATATTTCTCACCAAGGATCAGCACTACAGCGACAAAAACGAGAAAGAAGACGAAAGACCTGAATTCACTACGAACACGGGCGGAGTCATCCCAGAAATACAAGGGGGTCCATAGGGAGATCAAGCCAAGCCCGCCGAAAGATAGGCTCATTAGCAAGATAGTGGATGGTCTTGATGACTTTGCGAGCTTGTGCACGCTGGGATGAAGATTACGAGTAGGGTGGGTGCGATTAATGGCAGACACTGTTGCAAAGGGACAATGACGTCCCCGTATTCAAATTGAAATGTACCTGTGAAAAGTGAGTTCAGTTAGTGAGTTGAAACTTTATGATAATGAACTTGCCGTCGTTTTTAGGGATAGAGAACGTCGCCAACGATGATCACGTTGAGGAACGTTGAGAGTTTAGGAAGAAGAACAGCGCCCGCAATCAAAATACCGGAGTCGGAATTTTCGTTATGTAAATCAGTGCCACAGTTTTACAACCAAACTAAATTCGCTACTAATCTCAAATCCATCATTTACACAGCTTGCCATATACTTTCCTAATAGTTTTTCCTAGACAAGTGTAGCTGCCGGTACCGAAAATTATACACTTTTTACTTTTTTAAAAATTTTCGATCTAAGCTGTTATCCATCGATAATAACGTTACCCGACGATGGAGAACAATGCCCTCGTTTTTACTTACATTGGTTTTATGACATACGACCACGAGTTGGACAACGTGTTGCACCATTTATACGTACACGAAATTTGCCCAGTGGTCTAAGTATGTCCAGACTCCACTTCGCATGTCTTTCATTCACACATCCACCCTGCAACGACGACCCTGCACGATATTCTACTCGTCTACATATCCCCCTAATATCGACATGGCAATTTACCAGTCCGCACGGTATATGCCAGGCCTCTTGATGTCACTTCCTGAGGTATGTATGAGTTTACATGACTAAATTTATGCATTCTGTACTACTGTTCAGAAGGAAATAATGTGCCAAGATCAAGAAACTTCTCACCCGGGACCGCATCCCGAATTTTGATTGGCTCATGTATGTCTTTTTACAGTAATACTTGCTCAAGTAGAGCATGAAATTTCCGTGATTATGTGGTCATCTGTTGCGTTGTGTCACGAGTCGGTCTAGGAGAAATTCACGCTAGTGGCCGATTCAGTTCGAATCTCGTTGGTAGTAAGGCATTGACTCATGTTAATGTTGGAGCAGAAGACCAGTAGCAATTGCTTCTCCTGGCGCCCGAGTCCTAAACAGTCAAGTTCTTCCGTGCAGTTTCCATTACCCCACTAGGTATGTGCCTCCACTCAACTACCTTACTGGAACGTGCTTCGTGCATGTAGTACTTAAGGGGGATGTCTTCGACAGACTTGGTTGGTTTTAGCTTTTTT
>Ga0310811_10001702_pt1 | contig 27408 bp, 25 predicted proteins | sample YCmetagenome_FD_207642 | JGI IMG/M metagenome (GOLD analysis project Ga0310811, IMG submission 207642) | Soil microbial communities from experimental microcosm in Duke University, North Carolina, United States - YC | ecosystem: Engineered > Artificial ecosystem > Soil microcosm > Unclassified ... | reverse complement strand
TTGGTCAGCATCGCGTCGCGGGCGTTGACCGCCAGATTGACCACGACCTGTTCGAGCTGGCCCGGATCCGCGCGCACCGCGCCAAGGTTGCGGCCGTGCCGTACCTCGAGCTTCACGGTTTCGCCCATCAGGCGCTTGAGCAATTGCGAGACTTCAGAGATCACGTCGGGCAATTGCAGGATCTGCGGCCGCAAGGTCTGCTGGCGCGAAAAGGCAAGCAATTGGCGCGTCAGGCTAGCCGCGCGGTTCGAGTTCGCCTTGATCTGCTGGATGTCGTCGTAATCGCTGTCGCCGGGCGAATGGCGCATCAGCATCAGGTCGCAATGGCCGATGATCGCGGTCAGGATATTGTTGAAATCGTGGGCGACACCACCGGCGAGCTGGCCGACCGCCTGCATCTTGGTCGCCTGGGCGACTTCGCGCTTGAGGCGAGTCTCCTCGCCATTGTCCTTGAGGCTCAGCAGTACCGCGGCATCGCCCAAGCCCCGCGCGCCCGCGATGGTCAACGCCACCGGCTCGTCGGGATGGTCCTTGAGACGGATCGCCATGTCCATCGAATGGGTCGCGCCATTGGCGAAGCGGCGGATGGCGTCGGCCACTGCCGCCTTGTCCTCGCGCACCACCAGATCGCCCGGATAAAGCGGCGGCTGCGCCTGGTCGACCTGTGCCGCGCGGACGAACGGATCGTTCATCTGGACGAAGCGCCCATCGCGATCGACCAAGGCGAGGCCGACCGGGAGCAGCGAGATCAGGCTTTTGACATGCGCGGCGGCCGATCCGCCGATCGCCGGCTGGCCATGTTCTTCCTCGTCGAGCAGGACGACAAGGATCGGCGCGTCCTCGCCGTCGAGGAAGGGAATCTGCAGGATGCGAAGCGGCGTGCCGCGCGGGCCCTCCCGCTCGAACCGTACCTGACCCTTGTCGTCGGCGATCAGGAAGCGCGCGAAGTCACGGCCGACGACGACGCTTTCCTCATGCCCCATCGACCGTTCACGCAGTACGCGATTGGCGGCGAGCAGGCGGCCTTCGGGCGCGATCAGCGCGGCCATGATACCGGCCGCGGCCAGCCGATCGCCGGTCGGCCCGGCGATGATCGACTGAACGTTGGTGGCGAGGTCGAGCCCCTGCGCCTCGTGGAAGCGCCAGACCAGCATGTCCTCGCTCTCTCCGGCGCGCTCGATCGCCACCGCAAGCGGCGCGCCGCGCGTCGTGACGCGATCGAGTTCGGCCGATCCGTCGCGCCAGGCAATGCGTCCCGCCGCCGCCAGTTCGCCCGCGCCATTGTCGTCGAGCGGCAGCCCGGGGGGCGTGGGATAGCCGGCAAAGCGGGCGCGATAACGCTCATTAGCGCAGATCAGCCGCCCTGCCCGGTCGGTCACCGCTATAGCATCGTCGCTCGCCGCGGCCAGCGCACGGGCCACGCTCCAGTCGGTTTCGCCGGGCGCCTCCGATGCCGCGGGCGCGAACCGCGACCAGATGACGACGGCGCCGACCAGCAACAGCATAGCGGCGGCGAATCCTCCCGCGATGACGAAATTGTGGAGGACCATCAGCACGATCAGCGCTGCCCCCACGCCGCATGCGGTCGCGACGATCAGCGCCTGGCGCTGGCCAGGCGCGCGTACGTCGTTCGGAAGGGGTCGGGAAGCCATCAGTCCCTTGTGGCGCGGTCACGAGGCAGGTCAAGCATCGTCGGAAATCTCCGACCTGCGCCGACGCCTCTCCACCGCATCAGCCGATATTATTTTTTCTCGGGAGTGCTCGGCGCAGTCGGAGTCGTCGTTGCGTCGGTATTGCGCTTGGGGACCGAGAAGACGCCGGTCACACGGCCACCCGATTTGCTCGTGCCGACCTTACCGCCGGCATCGAGCGACGCGGCATTATTGTTGAGGTTGATCAGCAACCGGCCGCCGCGCACGACATTTGCGCCGCGGTGGAGGACGACGTTGCCGATCATCGTGATCGTCCGCTTGTTGAGGTCGTAAATGGCATACGCGCCAGACGCATTTTCATCAGGGCGCGTCACGACGACATTGCCCGATGCCCGGATCTGCGAGATTTCCGGCGGAGCGCCGCCCGAATCGACGATGCTCGACGAATAGAGCACTTCGGCGCGGTCGGACGTCACCGTCATCGTACCCTGGCGCGCGCGCACCTTGCCCTGGAACAAGGCGCGCTGAGTCTTGTCCTGGATCTCGATATGGTCGGCATCAACGCTCAGCGTCTCGTTCCCGCCCGCCTGGAATGCCGAGACGCGCGCGCCGAGCAAGGTCGCTGCGCAAGCGAGAAGAATGAATGTGGTACGCCGATGAGCCATGAATTTTGCCTACAACAAGGTTTCGCGGGTTGAAAGCGCCGAACCGCGCCAAAAAAGTATCGTTGTACTCCTGACGATGAACCGCCGCTGATGAACGAACGCCGCCGGTGGATGTCCACCGACGGCGCCTTCAGTCGTCTACCTTCAAACCTTACCAGATGCGCACGCGATCGGCCGGAGCGAGATACAGTTTTTGCCCAGGCTGGACTTTGAACGCGGCGTACCACGGGTCCATGTTGCGAACGATACTGGCGCGCGCTTCCGACGGCGCATGCGGATCGGTGCGCAGGCGCTTGAGCAATTCGGGTTCGCGATAGCTGCGGCGCCACACTTGAGCCCAGCCAAGATAGAAGCGCTGATCGGCCGTGTAGCCGTCGATCACCGGCGGCGCCTTGCCGCCGAGCGATTTGACGTAGGCGTCGTGCGCGACAGTGAGGCCGGCGAGGTCGGCGACATTCTCGCCCAGCGTCAGCTTGCCCTGGACGTGCTGGCCCGGCAGCGGCTCGTATTTGTCGTATTGCGCGACCAAGGCGTCGGTGCGCGTCTTGAACGCCGCGACGTCGGCTGGCGTCCACCAGTCGGTCAGCTGGCCGCTTTTGTCGTACTTGGCGCCCTGGTCGTCGAAATGATGGCTCATCTCGTGCCCGATCACCGCGCCGATGCCGCCATAATTGATCGCCGGGTCGGCATTGGGATCGAAGAACGGCGGCTGCAGGATCGCGGCCGGGAAGACGATCTCGACCATGCCGAAATTGGCATAGGCATTCACTTCCATCGGGGTCATGCCCCATTCCCAGCGCTGCAGCGGCTTGCCGAGATGCGCGATATTGTCGCGGCGGCTCCATTCGTTGGCGCGCCATTCGTTGCCGAAAGCATCACCCTTTTCGATCTTGAGCGTGGCGTAATCGTGCCATTGCGACGGATAGCCGATCTTGGGACGGAACGCCGCCAGCTTGGCGTGCGCCTTGACCTTGGTCTCGGCCGACATCCAGTCGAGCTTGTCGATCCGCGCGTTCATCGCGGCGATGACGTTCTTGACCAGTTGATCGGCCGCCGCCTTGGTCGCCGGCGGGAAATATTGCTGCACGTACAATTTCGAGACGTCGTCCTCGAGCGCGTTGGTGGTAAACTCCACCCCGCGCTTCCAGCGTGCTTGCTGCTCGGGCGTCCCCGACAGCGTCTTGCCGTAGAAGTTGAAATTCTCCTCGTCGAACGCCTTGGGCAGCACGTCGGCATAATTGTCGAGGCTGCGCACGACCAGCTGATCCTGCAGCACCGTCATCGGCGCCTCGGCGACCAGCTTGACGATGCCGGTGATCGCCGATGGCTGGGCGACCAGCAATGTATCGACGGGCGCCCCGATCCCCTTGAAATAGGTCGGGAAGTCGAAGCCCGGCGCCTTCGCCTGGAGGTCGGCGACCGACATCTTGTTGTAGCGCTTGTTGGCGTCGCGGCTATCGATCCGCGACCAGCTGACCGCGGCGATCTGCGTCTCCAGATCGACGATCGCCTTGGCGCGGGCATCGGCATTCGCTTCGCCCGCCAGGGTCAGCATCTTGGCGATGTGCGTCTGATACCCCGCCTTGGCGTCGGCGAACTTGGGGTCGCTGTAATAATCGCGGTCAGGCAGCCCGAGTCCGGCCTGGCGCAAGCCGAGGATATAGGTCTCGGGCGCCTTGTCGTCCTGACCTACCCCGGCCCCGAACGGCCCCCCGATGCCGCCCATCGACGCTTCGGCCAGCAGCGCCGCATAGCCTGCCTTGTCGGTCGACTTGATATGATCGAGCCAGGGCTTGATCGGCGTCAGCCCCTTGGCCTCGATCGAGCCGGTGTCGAGATAGGTCGCGTAGGCAGTGCCGATCTTCGAATTCGGGTCCGCCGCGGCCTTTTCCAGGATGCCCTTGGTCCGCGATTCGGACAAATCGGCAAGCAGATTGAACGCGCCGTAATTCGACTTGTCGGACGGGATCGGGGTGTTCTTCGCCCAAGTGCCGTTGGCGTAATTGTAGAAACTGTCGCCCGGCGCGACCGCCTTGTCCATGCCGGCTTCGTCCATGCCGAACGTGCCGAAGGTCGGCTTGGCCGACGACGCGGCCACGGTCTGCTGTGCGAATGCCGCGGCGCCGAGCGCCGTCGCCGCAAGAAGTGCGAACGCGAAGGGTTTCATGTTGGGAGGGTCCTTTCCGAAGTGGAGGAGCGGACGCTCGCGAGGCAAGCCGCAGCCGTCATGATCCCCCTTATTGATGGCGTGTGTTCTACCCCGGCGACACGCCCAGTCAATCGAGGGTCAATCGTGTCAGCCGTGATCCCGCATGATGCGGCCGGCGTCGCGCTTCCACTCGCGCTCCTTGATATGCTCGCGCTTGTCGTGCGCCTTGCGCCCCTTGGCCAGGGCCAGCTCGATCTTGGCGCGACCGCGCGCGTTGAAATAGACCGTGAGCGGCACCAGCGTCATGCCGTCGCGCGCCACCGCGCCGTGCAGCTTGTTGATCTCGCGCGCATTGAGCAGCAATTTGCGCGGCCGCTTGGGCTCGTGATTGAAGCGATTGCCGTGGCTGAATTCGGGAATGTTCGAATTGACCAGCCATACGCCGCCATCTGCGGTCACTTCGGCGTAACTCTCGGCGATCGACCCTTCGCCCGAGCGCAGGCTCTTCACTTCGGTCCCGGTCAGCGCGATCCCCGCCTCGAACGTCTGCTCGATGGCATAGTCGAACCGCGCGCGCCGGTTCTCGGCAACGATCTTCTGCTTGTCGAACGTGGCAGGTTTGGGACGGGCCATGGGCCGGGCGATGTAGGCGCGCCTGCCGCCAAAGGGAAGCTTTAGTGAAAGGGCGGCTGCAGTGGGTCGTCGCCGAACCGGTTTGGCCCGACCGTGCCCGGCAGAACGAGAAAGACGATCATCATCACCAGGATCGCAAAGCCGAGCAGGTTGACGAGCGATATCATCGACATGGATTGCATCGCCTGCTGGAACGCGGGGTTGGTCATGTCGGGCGGGCTGCCGGGCTTCGCTGCTGTCATCGATGCCATTATCGTGAAATAGCGGGGAAAGAACGACGCCATGATAACCGGTGATACGATCTGCATCACGTAATAAGGTGCTGACCACCAACCGGAGCGGTCGCTGTCGTGCAGCCGGCGCACAACCGCGGCCGCCGTCAGAACGAAGAACAGCAAGGCGACCACCATGGTCATCATGATCATGTTCTGCATCATCGGCATCATCAGCCGGATCGTCGCCTGCGGATCGTTGTCGAACCGGTGCGGATCGCTTTGCATCATCGGCATCATCTGGTCGAACCAGGACGTAATGAGCGGGATCATCGCGATCGCCATGGCGACGAACTGGACGATGTAGACGATAAGAATCCATAACCAGAAGGGCTGACGATTTTCCCTGCCCTGCAAATCCAGGAGTCCGGTCAAATGACGGCCCAGCAGATTCATGGCGCTTTCCCCTCGCGTTATGAAGGAACCTAGCTCCCGATATCGGCCGAGGGAAGTGCTGGCGCCGTCAGAGCCCGGCCGTCGCCATCGCCGCATCGACCGCCGCACGGCTGGCATCGCTCGGCTCCGTCATCGGGAGGCGGAGATGCAGCGGCCAATCCGGCTTGATCTTGCCCAACGCATATTTGACCGGGCCGGGCGAGGCATCGGTGAACATCGCGACATGCAATGGATAAAGACGATCGTGCAGCGCCAGCGCGGTACCATGGTCACCCGCCGCCCAAGCAGCCTGGAACTCGGCGCACAGGCGCGGCGCGACGTTCGCGGTGACCGAGATGCAGCCGACCCCGCCCATCGCGTTGAACGCCAGCGCGGTCTCGTCATTGCCCGACAATTGGACGAAATCCGGACCGCAGCCCAGCCGCTGCTCGGTCGCCCGGCCGAGACTGCCGGTCGCGTCCTTCACCCCGATGAAGACGTCGGGGAACGCCTTCACGATGCGCACCATCGTCGCCGGCTGGATATCGGTGACGGTGCGCCCCGGCACGTTGTAAAGCACGATCGGTAGCGGCGTTTCATGCGCGATCGCCTCGAAATGGCGGAAAATACCTTCCTGACTCGGGCGGTTGTAATAAGGCGGCACCATCAAGGCCGCATCGGCGCCGGCGGCCTTGGCGGCATGGACATTGGCGATCGCAACGCGCGTGTCGTTCGACCCCGCGCCGGCCAGCACCGGCACGCGGCGATTGGCCTGCTCGACGCAGACGCGCACCGCATAGAAATGCTCGTCGGCCGTCAGCGTCGCCGCTTCGCCGGTAGTCCCTACCGGCACCAACCCGGCCGATCCCTCGGTGATTTGCCACTCGACGAGTTCGCGATACGCGTCCTCGGCGAAAGCGCCATCCGCCGCGAACGGCGTGACCAGTGCGGGGATCGATCCCGAAAACATGCTTAAACGCTCCCGCGTGGCGGCGATCCGCCGTTTTTTCGTTGTTTTATATCCTGACAGATAGGCCGCGAGGGCATATCCTGTCCACATGCTTGCGTTGTTCAAAAGCGGGATCGCCGCCGCCGCCCTTTCGGGGATGGCGGCGACGGGTATGGCGTTCCAGGACCAGCTCGAATGGGCCAAGTCCAAATTGATGGGCGCGCCCAGCGCCGACCCCAGATCGGTCAGCGCCTTGTCGGCGGCGATCACCGAATGGCGGTCGCTCAGGCAGACCAATAACGCCCCGTTCGAAAGCTATGCCCGTTTCCTGCTCGAGCATCCCGGCTGGCCAGGCGATGTCGCGATGCGCCGCGCCGCCGAAAGCTCGCTTTCCCAGCCCGGATGGTCGCCGTCGACCGCGGTCGCTTTCTTCCGTCGCTATCCGCCGCAAACCGGCACGTCCTGGGTCCGCTTCGCCGAGGCGCTGACCGCGACGGGTTCGATGGATGACGCGCGGACGGCCGCACGCAATGCCTGGGCCCAAGGCAGCCTGACGCCGACCGACGAGAGCAAGGTGCTGACGACCTGGCCGGACGCGCTGTTGCCCAAGGACCAGGATGTGCGGATGGACCAGTTGCTGTGGCAGGGCCAGACCACTGCGGCGGCGCGCCAGCTCGCGCTCACCAGCGCGGCACGGCGCCCGCTGTTCGCCGCGCGACTGGCGCTGCGCACCAACGCCCCCGATGCAGGCAATGCCGACGCGATTGGCGCCGGCGATCCCGGCTATCTGGCCGACAAGGCGATCTGGCTGACCAATACCGGCGCCGCCGCATCGGCGCGTGCGCTGCTTGCCCGCCCGCACAATTTCACCAGCCGGCCGCTCGATGTCGACCGCTGGTTCGACCTGTTGCTGCGCAATGCCCGCGCCGCTGTCGACGCGGGCGACTATACGACGGCGTACAATATCGCGAGCCAGATCGACGACGCCTATCCCACCGGCACCGACATCGAGTTGCGTCCGCTTGCCGAGCGCGATCCCTATACCGACCTGGTCTGGCTCGCCGGACAGACCGCGCTCAAGCGGTTGGGGCGTCCGGCCGACGCGATCGGCATGTTCGTCCGCTATACCGGCGGCTCGCGGTCGACCGCGCTCAAGTCCAAGGGTTTCTATTGGGCGGGACGGGCCGCCCAGGCCGCCCGGCAGAATGATGAGGCGACTCGCAATCTCACCGCGGCGGCACGCTATGGCGATCAATTCTACGGCCAGTTGGCGGCCGAACGCCTCGGCCAGCCGCTGCTCGCCCCCGTCGAGCCGACGCCGCCGCCGATCCCGCCCGCCGAACGCTCCGCCTTTTACAATAACGAAGTGGTTCGCGCCGCGCAGTTCCTCGGCACGGTCGGCGCGCATGAGGATCAAAGCCTTTTCCTGCGTCAGATCGCCAACCTCGCGAGCACCGTCGACGACCATGTGCTGGCAGACGAACTGGCAAGGACGCTTGGGCGGCCCGATCTGTCGGTGATGGTCGGACGCAGCGCGCTGTTGAACGGCGTCACCGATTATAGCCGCTCGGGATTCCCGACGGTCAACATCCCGGCATCCTCGGCATCGAGCTGGACGATGGCGCATGCGATCATGCGCCAGGAGAGCCAGTTCGACCGCTCGCTGATCAGCCGCGCCGGCGCGCGCGGGATGATGCAGCTGATGAACGGCACAGCGCGCGAGCAGGCGGGCAAGCTCGGCCTTGCCTGGGATCAGGGCATGCTGCTCAGCAGCACGGACTATAATATCGAGCTCGGCACCGCCTATTTCCAGCGGCTCTACAATCAATATGGCAGCTACCCGCTAGCGATCGCAGCGTACAATGCCGGCGGCGGCAACGTGAACAAATGGCTCGCGGCGAACGGTGATCCGCGCACCGGCGCGGTCGACTGGATCGACTGGATCGAGGCGATACCGTTCGACGAGACCAAGCGCTACGTCCAGCACGTGCTCGAAAACGCGGTGGTCTATGACCTGATCAATCCGCAGCGCGCGCTGTCGACCGGGAATGCACGGCTGAGCTGGTATTTGGGCAACAAGCGGCCGGGCTGAGCCATAGTCTCGGCGAAGCCCTCCGCCGTCATGCCAGCGAAAGCTGGCATCTCAGGCGGTATCGCTTCATCTCATGAGATCCAAGCTTTCGCTGGGATGACGGTTGGGGCTATCGAGAAGGGGTGAACGACCGCCCCAATTACATCACCCCTGCAGGCTTCGCTGCGCTTCGTGCCGAATACGAACAGCTGTTCGCCGAGGAGCGCCCGAAATTGGTCGACACGATCGCCTGGGCGGCGGGCAATGGCGACCGCTCGGAGAATGGCGATTATATCTACGGCCGCAAACGGCTGCGCGAGATCGATCGCCGGCTCGGCTGGCTGTCTAAGCGGATGAAGGCGGCGAAGGTGGTCGACCCGGCGCAACAGCCCGACCGGGGCCGTGCATGGTTCGGCTGTACGATCACGATCGCCGATGAGGACGACAATAACCGCACCTTGACCCTGGTCGGCGACGACGAGGCCGATGCCGGCAAAGGCCTAGTGGGGTGGAACGCCCCCCTCGCCCGCGCGCTTCGCGGCGCTGCGATCGGCGATTTGCGCCGGGTCACGCTGCCGGCGGGCGAGAAGGAATATGAGGTAATGGAAATCGCCTATCCGTCGCTCGACGAGCCCAAAGCGTAACGGAGCGTTTCCTTCGCTTGGCTGGTCGCCGCTGGCGTTGCGCTCTAGGTCGGGGTCGTAACGAAGAGGAGATTGCCATGCCCATTCCCGCCCGCTGGTCGTCCCAGCTTCAGTCCTTGCTGCGCATCGTGACCGCGCTCGGTTTCATGCAACATGGCGTGTCGAAGTTCTTCGGCATTCCGCCCTTCCCCATGCCGCTTAATCCTCTCCTCTATACTGCGGGCACGCTCGAACTGGTCGGCGGCAGCCTGTTCCTGCTTGGGTTGTTCACCCGACCGGTGGCGTTCGTCCTGTCGGGGATGATGGCGATCGCCTATTTCATGGCGCACGCGCCGAAGAGCTTCTTCCCGGCCGTCAATGGCGGCGAGCCGGCGATGCTCTATGCTTTCATCTTCCTGTTCTTCGCCGCGGCGGGCGCCGGAGCGTGGAGCATCGACGCGCTGCGCAGTCGGTCGGCCGCTCGGTAGCGCCCTGCCCCAGGCGCGATTGCGCAAGCCGCGTCAGGCCCGCTATCACCGGCAGCATGACCGACGAGTCTCATGGCCGCAACATCGCGTTACTGATCGACGCGGACAATGCCTCGTCTCAAACCCTCGATCCGGTGCTGACGATCCTTGCCGAACTCGGCACGGTCAACATCCGTCGCGTCTACGGGAATTGGTCGAAGCCCGCGCTCAAGGGATGGCGCGACCAGACGGTCCGCTACGGCATCGAGCCGCAACAGCAGTTCGACCTCACCAAGGGCAAGAACGCGACCGACATGAAGATGACGATCGACGCTATGGACCTGCTCTATCGCGGCCGCGTCCACGGCTTCGGCATCATGTCGTCGGATTCGGACTTCATGCCGCTGGCGATGCGAATCCGGCAGGACGGCCTGCCCGTTTACGGGTTCGGCACGTCGAAGACGTCCGAGGCGTTTCGCCAGGCGTGCACGCGGTTCATCGACGTCACCGCGCTCCGCCCCGCTCCGGCCCCGGACACCGTCAACGGCAACACGAGTGCCACCGCCGCGGGCAAGACCGCCATGGATCCCGAACTGCTCAAGTTGCTGGTCGACGCCTATGATGCGGTGAAGCGCGACGAGCGTGGGTTCGTCAACCTATCCGAACTCGGCGAGCGCGCGGGCAACCGCTCGAGCTTCGACGCGCGGAACTATGGCTATAAGCGTCTCTCTGACCTTATCGAAGCGGTGCCCAATTTCCAGACGGAGCGCCGCGACGGCGGCCGCATCTACGTCAAGCGGGTGCGATAGCTCCTAGATCGCGCTCAGCCAACGGGCCGCCGCGCACGCATCGCTTGGGCGAGCGTGCCCTCGTCGAGATAATCGAGCTCGCCCCCAACGGGCAGGCCGTGCGCCAATTGCGTAAGCCGCACCGGAAATCGTTCGATCCGCTCGGCGATGTAGTGCGCGGTGGTCTGCCCTTCGAGCGTAGCGTTCATCGCCAGCACCACTTCGTCGATGCCGCCCGCTTCGACCCGGCCGACCAGTTTGGCGATCGCCAGATCCTCGGGCCGCACGCCGTCGAGCGCCGACAGCCGCCCGCCGAGCACGTGATAACGCCCGGGAAATAGCCGCGAGCGTTCGAGAGCCCAGAGGTCGGCGACGTCCTCGACCACGCATAACGACCGCTGATCGCGGCGCGGATCGGCGCAGACCGCGCAGGGGTCGCTGGTGTCGACATTGCCGCAGACCGAACAGGCCGCCAGCCTCTGCTCGACCGCTTGGAGGGCGGAGAGCAACGGCCCCAGTGCCGCCTCGCGCTTCTTGAGCAGATGCAGCACCGCGCGCCGCGCCGAACGGGGCCCGAGTCCGGGGAGCCGGGCCAGCGCTTGGGCCAGCGCTTCGATTTCCTGCGATGCCATCGGGAACAAATAGGGGGTTGCGTGCCCCCCTGCCAAGGGGCGAAAGGCGAACCCCATGCGGATCGTCTTCATGGGAACCCCCGATTTCGCCGTTCCGGTGCTCGACGCCTTGATCGGCGCCGGTCACGACGTCGTGGCGGCATACAGCCAGCCGCCGCGCGCCGGCGGGCGTCGCGGCAAGGCGCTAACTCCCTCTCCGGTCCAGGCGCGCGCCGAAACACTTGGGATCGAGGTGCGCACGCCCCTGTCTTTCCGAAAGGAGGCGGGCGCGGTCGATGCGTTCGCGGCGCTGGAGGCCGATGTGGCGGTGGTGGCGGCTTATGGGCTGATCTTGCCGCAGGCGGTGCTGGATGCGCCGCGACTGGGCTGCCTCAATGTGCATGGCTCCTTGCTGCCAAGATGGCGTGGCGCCGCCCCGATCCAGCGTGCGATCCTGGCCGGCGATGCCGAAACAGGCGTTGGCATCATGCAGATGGAGGCTGGACTGGATACAGGTCCCGTTCTGCTTGAGGAAAGCACACCAATCGACGGAAAGACTTCGGGAATTCTGTCGGCTGAGCTGGCCGCAATAGGCGCGCGGCTGATGGTGCGCGTGCTCGAGGATCCCGCCGCGTTCCCGCCCCGGGTCCAGCCGGAAGATGGCGTCACCTACGCGTCGAAGATCGACAAGGCCGAGGCGCGGATCGACTTCGCCCGCTCCGCCGCCGAAGTCGAACGTCAGATACGAGCGTTTAACCCGGCGCCGGGCGCGTATTTCGAATATGCGGGAGAGCGCATCAAAGTACTCAGCGCCGCCGTAATGGAGCTGTCGGGCGGGCCGGGTGAGGTTCTCGACGGCCAACTCACCATAGCCTGCGGCAAAGGCGCGATCCGTCCGCTTGCGGTGCAGCGCGCGGGACGTGGCGTCATGACGTCAAACGAGCTTTTGCGCGGCTTTTCCATCGACATAGGCGCGCGCCTGTGACGCGCTTCGCGCTGACGGTCGAATATGACGGCCGTCCCTTCATGGGTTGGCAGCGGCAGGATCACGGACCCAGCGTGCAAGCCGCGATCGAGCGTGCCGCCAAGGAAATCCTGCAGGAAGACGTAACCGTGCATGCCGCCGGCCGTACCGATGCCGGCGTCCATGCGCTGGGCATGCGCGCGCACCTTGACGTCACGCGGACGATCACCCCGTTCCGCTTGATGGAAGCGCTCAATGCGCGGTTGCGGCCCGATCCGGTGGCGATTCTCGACTGCGAGGTAGTGCCCGACGATTGGCATGCCCGCTTCTCGTGCCTCGCCCGCCATTACGAATATCGCATTATCTGCCGCCGCGCGCCGCTGACGTGGGAAAAGGGGCTGGCCTGGCGCGTGCCGCAGGAACTGGACGCCGCGGCGATGCACGATGCCGCGCAAATCCTGGTCGGGCGGCATGACTTCACCACCTTCCGCTCCGCGCACTGCCAGTCGGACAGTCCGGTCAAGACGCTCGACCGCCTCGACGTCGTCCGCGACGGCGTGAGGATCAGCATATTCGCCTCGGCGCGGTCGTTCCTGCATCACCAGGTGCGGTCGATGGTGGGATGTCTGGAACTGGTCGGCCAGAGCAAATGGTCGAAGGGCAACCTCAAGGCTGCATTGGACGCGGCGGATCGCACTGCTCTGGGGTTCAACGCACCACCGGATGGTCTGTACTTCCTGCGCGCGGACTATCCGCCTATCGGCTGAACCGCGCCGCCAGCTCGACATGGGTCGACCAGCGGAATTGGCCGACCGGCTGGATCCAGTCGAGGCGATACCCACCCTCGCAGATTACCTGAGCATCGCGCGCAAAACTGCTGGGATTGCACGATACATAGGCGATAACCGGTGTCGTCGCTCGCGCCAGGCCGGCCGCTTGGTCGCGTGCCCCCGCGCGCGGCGGGTCGAGCACGACCGCGCCGAAACGACCGAGTTCCTCCACCGTCAGCGGGCGGCGATAGAGATCGCGATGGTCTGCGAACACTTGGCGTCCCGCACGCGCTGCGGCGCTCTTCAACGACATGATGGCGTCACGCCCCGCCTCGGCCGCATAGACGCGCGCCGGCGCTAGCGAGAGCGCGAACGTGCCGAGCCCCGCGAACAGGTCGGCGATCGTGCCTGCCTGCCCCACCGCCTCGCGCACCGCAGCGATCAGCGCCGCCTCGCCGTCGCGCGTCGCCTGGAGGAAACTGCCCGGCGGAAACGGTACTGCCACGTCGCCTAAAGTGATGGTGACCGGATCGGGCTCCCACCGCGTCTCGGGTCCCATGCCGTCATCGGTGGCGAAGCGCGCAACCTTGTACTGCTGGCAAAACGCGATGATCGTCTCCGCCGCCTCGAGTCCGTCGAAGCTCGCGCCTATCAGTAAATCCACCCCCTGATCGCATGACGTCATCTGGATATCGGCGCGGCGGCGTTTCAGTCCAAGACGGGCCAGTAACTTGCGCAACGGTGCCACCAAGGCGAACAATTCCGGTGCAAGTATATGACATTCCTGGATATCGACGATCGCGTGACTGCCCGCCTCGGCAAACCCCAATCTTATCCGTCCACCCTTGGCCTCGGCGTGGAGCGAGGCCCGGCGCCGCGTGTTGGGCGGTGAGACGATCGGTGTACGAATATCCGTTTCGAGTTCGTGCGCGGCGAGCGCGCCCGCGATACGGTCCGCGATGAATGCTGCGTAGCTCGCGTCGTCGAGATGCTGGAGCTGGCACCCGCCGCAGGTCGGGAAGTGACGGCAAGGCGGTAGCTGGTGATGCGGGCCGGGCGTGACCGTTCCATCGGCGTTGAGTACATCACCGGGCGCCGTCAGCGCTGCATGGCGTCCATCCGCCGTGACACCCTCGCCCCGCGCGGCGACGCGGATGATCGTATCGGCGGTCATCGCAGGCACTCCGCGATCGAACGCGGCAGGCACGGGATCAGATCGTCGGCAGCGAAAGCCGACCCCGCGAGCTGCGCGGCACGGCCGTGAAGCCAGGCGGCCGCCTCCGCCGCCGCGAGTGGCGCCACGCCTCCGGCCAGACGCGCGCCGAGCAGGCCGGCGAGCACATCGCCGGTACCGGCGGTCGACAACCACGATGATCCGCCGGAATAGACCCGCACATCGCCCTGAGGCGTCGCAATGACCGTGTCGGCGCCCTTGTGCACTATCACCGCCCCGGTTTCAGCCGCGGCCGCTAGGGTACGATCGATCTTGCTGCCCTCCGCCTTGCCGAACATGCGGTCGAACTCGCCGCTATGCGGGGTCAGGCAGGTCGGCGCAGCGCGGCCGCGCAACCGGCCGATATCGCGTCCGATCAGGCTCAGCGCATCGCCGTCGAGCACCAGCGGTCGCGCCGAGGCGATCGCCGCGTCGAGCCTCGCACTCCCGTCTCCGTCGCGTCCCAACCCGGGGCCGATCACCACCGCGCCCGTACGTTCGTCCTCGAGCAGCTTTTCGATCTCCGTCACTGGCCGATGGACGATCGCGTTCGGTCCCTGGCCGTCATCGTCGCCGACGCGCACGACATAGCCGGCGCCGCCATGAAGCGCCGCATTCGACGCGAGCCTGGCGGCACCCGGCATGCGGCCTTGCAGGACCGCTACCAGGCCGCGCGTATATTTCTGGCTGTGCGGGCCGGGAGTGCTCAGCCGCGGCATCGCGACCGTCCGCCAGGTCGTGGCGATCGGGATGCCGATATCGTCGAGCAGGACATGTCCGCAACGGTCGAGACCTTCGCCTAGCAGATGCGCGGGCTTGAGCGCACCGAGCGAAAGCGTGACCGTGGCGCCGGCCGCCCCCAAACCGCGGCCGAAGTCGGTGTCCATTCCCGAGGGTAGATCGATGGCGAGGGTGAAGTGCGCTGCGCTCACCAACCGCTGCAATTGGCTCACGATATCGGGCGCGAGTGGGCGAGTGAGGCCGGTTCCGAACAATCCGTCGACAACGATCGGCCGCGCCGGTGCATCGGCAAGGTTGACCACCCTACCGGTCCATTTCGCGCGCATCGCGGCGGCCGCGCCTTCCTTTGGCTCGCCTAGCGCCGCGACCATGACGTCATGCCCACTTTCGTCCAGCAGGCGCGCGGCGACCATCGCATCGCCGCCATTATTGCCCGGACCGGCGAGCACCAGCACCGGCCGCCCCATCGCAAAGCGGGCCGCCTCGCGTGCCACGGCAGCGCCGGCGCGCTCCATCAATTCGGCTTGCGGAACCCCGCTCGAGAACACCGCTTCTTCCGCCGCGCGCATCGCCGCGGCGGTGAGGATCGGTAAGCCTTCATTCGAAATCATTTGGCCGCTTTAGCGCCCTTGCCCTTCATCGTCGCGGGCAAACGGAAGCGGTCGCCGCCGATCGCTACTTCGATCTGATGATCGGCGACGATCGTCACCTTGGCCGGCTCCGCACCGTCGGCGGCGACGACGCCACGCCCGTCCTTTACTACCAACAGGCGGTGGAACCCGCCGTCAGGCTTGTGCACGGTCAGGATCAGCCCCTCGGCCGATTGGACGCGGTCGAGCGTGCATTGGCGCGAGAAGGCGGCGTTGCCCGCAGGCGCGCAGACGATGCGGCCATCGTCCTCGGCATCCGAGCTCGCTTGGGCGAGCGCGTTGTCGAACTCGCGGTTGCCGTTGCCGGCGGACGGCTGCCGATCGCCCGAACAGGCGGCGAGCATGAGAACCGAGCCTACCGCGAGAGCGATTGGTATGCGGTCGCGTCGCTTTTGCCTAAAGGCGGTTCCCACTTTCCGGCGCGCCGCTCTAGATATCCGCGTAGACATGGGTTTCGGCCGCCGCTCCGGGATGGGTAACGGCGCCCTTATAGGCAGGACCGACATTCTGCGCATAGCGCCACAAGGCGCCCGACCCATAATCGGACACGCGCGCTTTCCACGCCTTTCGGCGCTCGGCCAGCACATCCTCGCCGACGTCGAGATCGATCGTGCCCGCCTCGGCATCGATCCGGATTATGTCGCCATCCTCGATCAGCGCGATCGGCCCGCCTTCCGCCGCTTCGGGCCCGACATGGCCGATGCAGAAGCCGCGCGTGCCGCCCGAGAAGCGGCCGTCGGTGATCAAAGCGACCTTCTCGCCCATGCCCTGCCCGTATAGAGCCGCGGTGGTCGATAGCATCTCGCGCATGCCGGGGCCGCCCTTGGGCCCTTCATAGCGGATGATCAGCACCTCGCCTTCGTTGATCCGGCGCTCCTCGACCGCCGCGAAACACTCCTCCTCGCAATCGAACACACGCGCCGGGCCGGCGAACTGCAGGCGATGCATGCCCGCGACCTTCACGATCGCGCCATTGGGCGCCAAGGTGCCGCGCAGCCCGACCACGCCGCCGGTCGGGGTGATCGGCGTCTTGGCGTCATAAATGACCTTCTGATTGGGATTCCACGTAACTTCGTCGATATTCTCGGCCAGCGTCTTGCCCGTCACGGTCAGGCAATCGCCATGGAGGAATCCCTCCGCCAGCAGGGTCTTCATCAGCATGTAGACGCCACCGGCCTCGTACATGTCCTTGGCGACATATTGCCCGCCGGGCTTGAGGTCGGCGCAATAAGGCGTGGTCTTGAAGATTTCGGCGACGTCGAACAGGTCGAACTCGATCCCCGCCTCGTGTGCCATGGCCGGCAGATGCAAGGCGCCATTGGTCGATCCGCCGGTCGCGGCGACGATTCGCGCGGCATTCTCGAACGCCTGGCGGGTGCAAATGTCGCGCGGGCGGATGTTCTTCGCCAGCAGCTCCATCACCTGGGCACCGGCGGCAACCGCTACCTGTTCGCGAGACGTGTAAGGAGCCGGCGCCATATTGCTGTTCGGTAAAGATAAACCGATCGCTTCGCCGACACAGGCCATGGTATTGGCGGTATATTGTCCGCCACAGGCGCCGTGACCGGGACAGGCGACCTTTTCGAGCTCGTGTACTTCGGACAGGGGGCAGGCGCCGGCGGCATATTTGCCAACCACCTCAAAGACGTCGACCACGGTGACGTCGCGATCGTGGAACCGGCCCGGCAGGATCGACCCGCCATAGACGAAGATCGACGGCACGTTAAGCCGCAGCATCGCCATCATCATGCCCGGCAGCGACTTGTCGCACCCGGCAAAGCCGACCAGCGCGTCATAGCAATGGCCGCGCACCGACAGTTCGACCGAGTCGGCGATCACTTCGCGGCTGACCAGCGAGGACTTCATCCCCTGATGCCCCATCGCGATACCGTCGGTGACGGTGATCGTGTTGAAGCGCCGCGGCATGCCTCCACCCTGCTCCACGCCGCGGCGGCAGGCATTGGCCTGCGCGTCGAGCGTGGTGTTGCAGGGCGCTGAGTCGTTACCTGCGGAGGCGACGGCGACGAACGGGCGCGCGATCTCCTCCTCGGTCAGGCCCATGGCGTAATAATAGCTGCGGTGCGGGGCACGCTCCGGACCGACCGAGACGTGGCGGCTGGGGAGCTTCGATTTATCGAATATGTGGGTCATGATACGACCGCCTATGTCGCCGGAAGGGCGATTCGCGCAAGAGTATTGCGTAGGCGGGTGTGGCGGGGAGCGGCCGAAGCCGCTCCCACGACCGATGACGTCCGGTTTTTAGCCGGAGACCATGCGCGGGCGCGGCGTGGAGACGGACCTGCGTGGCGTTCGCTCAGCAAGTTGAGGGCCAGTTGAGGACTCGTGCGGATGACGATGGTTAAGCCTCTCGGGGCGGTCCCGCGCTGGCACGCCAATCTGTCACGCGAGTGTCGATTCGAGACACCACCAGCTAGGTCGAGCGGCAGCGATCGCACGGCGCGCGGCGCTTCTCGTCTCTTCGTTTTCAAACAATGCGAAGCAGGTGGCACCCGACCCGGACATCCGCGCGAGCGTGACGCCAGGCTGGGCGGCGAGCAGGTCAATCACGGCGCCAATCGTAGGCGCGATAGCGCGGGCTGGCGCCTCGAGATCGTTGCGGCCTCCTATCGCGATCTCCAAGGACTCCGTCATGCCGGGCTCGTCCCGGCATCCACCGTGCACCACAGCCCCGTCATCGGGGGTTTGCGGCACAGTGGACCCCGGCACAAGGCCGGGGTGACGGTGGAATAGGGGGCCGCGATCCGCGCCATCCCAGCCGCGAAAGACGGCGGCTGTGGAAACGGCGACGCCAGGGTTTACGAGCAGGACCGGTATCCCGTTCAACCCCTCGATCGCACTAAGCCGCTCGCCGCGCCCGCCGCCCACTGCGCTTCTGCCCAGCAGACAGGCCGGAACGTCCGAACCGAGCGCTAACGCGATATCCGCCAATCCGGCCGGATCGATCCCCTGCAACCGCGCCAGCGCGCGCAACGTCGCGGCGGCATCGGCCGACCCGCCTCCGATCCCAGACGCGACCGGCAAATGCTTGTCGAGCGTGATCGAAAGCGGCGGCAACGGCCCATGCGCCGCGGCGAAGGCATCGCGCGCCGCCAGGACGAGATTATTACCCTCGCCGCTCAACGCCCCAGCGAACGGACCCGTCAGCGCGAATTGGTCCCGATCGCTTTCCTCGATAGTCACGGTGTCGCCTTCGCGCAGGAACGCGAACAACGTCTCGATCTCATGATAGCCGTCGGCGCGCCGGGCGCGGACGTGGAGCGCGAGGTTGATCTTGGCTGGCGCCGCTTCGACGATTGTCACGAGCGCGTCATCGCCAGGCCGTTGAGGATCTTGGCGTCGAGCCGAGTGGTCGCGTCGGGTTTTGCCACCACCCGCGCCGCCTTCCAGGCGTAACGCGCTTCGTACCGACGCCCGACCGCCCAATAGACGTCGCCGAGATGCTCGGCAATTTCGGCATCGGCGGGGGCCGCGGCGCCGGCCGATTCCAGCAGGGGCAGCGCGCGCTCGGCGTCACCGCGCCGGAAATAGGCCCAGCCGAGCGAGTCGGCGATGGCGGGCTGGTTCGGTGCCAGCGCATTCGCCTTTTCGAGCATCGCCACCGCCCGCGCCGCGTCGCCGCCATGCTCGAGCAGCGAATAGCCGTAATAATTGAGCGCGACCGCCTGGTCGGGACCTAACGCGACCGCTCGTTCGAGCGCGGCACGCGCCAGTTCCCAACGTCCGGCCTTGTCATAGGCAGATCCGATCTGCAGCCAGACCGCCCAGCCGGCATCGTCGCCGAGGCGGTCGCGCGCCTTTTCATACGCTACCGCCGCCTCGAGCGGCCGGTCCGCGATCAGCAGCATATTGCCATAATGCTCGGCGCTGTCGGCATCACCGTCGGGCGCGTCGGCAAGCGCCTTGGCGGTGGCGATCGCCGCCGGCACATCGCCCTTGGCGCGCAGCACCTCGACGCGGATCGACTGGGCAAGCGTGTGATACGCCGTACCCGACGCGATCTCCCCCAATACTGTCAGCGCGCGGTCGTGCGCGCCCTGGCGCTCGAGCGCCGCGGCAAGCAACAAGCGGGCACGGCCGTCCTCGGGGTCGAGGATCAGCGCCGAGCGCGCCAGCGTGATCGCGATCGGAGTCGTACCGGAATCGGTCAGGTCGGCGGCAAGGCGCGTGTAGAGCCGCGCGATGCCGATCATCGGTGTCGCCTTGACGGCACGAAGACGGCTCCGCACCGTGGCCACTTCGGGATCAGGGCCGCTCAGCAAGTCGAGCGCGAGAGCTTCATTGCCCTGTCCCATCAGCAATTCCGCGGCCGAATAACGCAGATCCAGGCCTCCGCTGCTGCCGCGCAGTTCCGCCGACAGCGCCTTGGCAGCACCAGGAATGTCGTTCCGTGCGATAAGGATCAGCGCGCGCTGTTCGAGCAGGATGTGCTGGATCGCGCCGGTGCGCGCGGTCGCCGCGAGCCCTGCGGTGGGATCGCCGCCGCGGCCGAATTCCTGCCAGGCACGGACTGCGGGCACGAAGAAGTCGAACGGCGTCTTGTCGAGCGATGCCAATGCCTTGTCGACGGTAACCGGGCTGCCGTTCTTCACCGCGTCGGCGAGGAGCAGCAGCTTGGCATCATTCGGTGCGTCGCTGCCCAGGGCCGCCACGGCACGACGCGCGAGCGCCAGATCGCCCGCCGCCATTGCCTGGCGAAACGCGCGGTTGGCGACGGTGGGATCGCGGGGAGAAGCGGTCAGCGCGATGCCATATTGCTGGGCGGCGACGCCAACATTGCCATTCGCCGCCGCGATCCGGGCGCGGCCGAACGCGCCATAATCGTCAGCCTGCGCGCTCGCCGAAAGGAACGCGGACGCCAGCGCGGCGCAGGCGACTAGGGCGGGCTTACATATTGGGATAGTTCGGTCCTCCGCCGCCCTCCGGCACCACCCAGACGATATTCTGGGTCGGGTCCTTGATGTCGCACGTCTTGCAGTGGACGCAATTCTGCGCGTTGATCACGAAGCGCGGATTGCCTTCTTCCTGGCCGACGATCTCGTAAACGCCCGCCGGGCAATAACGCTGCGCCGGCTCGTCATACATCGGCAGGTCGTATTCGACCGGGATGTTGGGGTCCTTCAGCGTCAGGTGGACCGGCTGATCCTCCTCGTGATTGGTGTTCGAGATGAACACCGAGGACAGTCGGTCGAACGTCAGCACGCCGTCGGGCTTGGGATAGTCGATCGGCGTGACCAGATCCTTACGCCACAGGGTGGTATGATCGGGGTGGTGCTTCATCGTATAGGGCATGCGGATGCCCCAGCTTTCGAGCCACATGTTGATGCCGGACAGGATCGTGCCGAGGAACTGGCCATATTTTTCGACCAGTGGCAGAACGTTGCGGACGACCGACAATTCCTTCTTCACCCAGCTCGCGTCATAAGCGTCCGGATAGGCGGAGAGCTCGTCGCCTTCGCGTCCCGCCTGGACCGCGTCGAAGGCAGCCTCGGCGGCCATCATCCCCGATTTCATTGCGGTGTGCGTGCCCTTGATCCGCGGGACGTTGAGGAATCCCGCGCTGTCGCCGATCAGCGCCGCGCCGGGCATAACCAGCTTCGGCACCGCCTGATAGCCGCCATCCGAAATCGCCCGCGCGCCATAAGAGACCCGCTTCGCGCCCTTCAGGATCTCGGCAATCGCCGGATGCGTCTTCCAGCGCTGCATTTCCTGGAACGGCGACAGATAAGGATTGGAGTAGTTAAGCCAGGTGACGAAACCGAGCGCGACCTGGCCGTTCGCCTGGTGATAGAGGAACCCGCCTCCGTCCGAGCCGGTTTCGCTGAGCGGCCACCCCTGGGTGTGGATGACGCGGCCCGGCTGATGCAGCTCGGGATCGATGTCCCACAATTCCTTGATGCCGAGACCATAGACCTGCGGCTCGCAATCGGCGCGCAAATCGAACCGGTCGACCAGTTGGCGCGTCAGATGTCCGCGCGCACCTTCGGAGAAGAAGGTGTATTTGGCGTGGAGCTCCAGTCCGGGCTGATAATCGGGCTTGTGTGATCCGTCGCGGGCGACGCCCATGTCGCCGGTCGCGACGCCCTTAACCTTGCCGTCGTCGCCATAGAGGATCTCGGCCGCGGCGAAGCCGGGGAAGATTTCGACTCCCAGCTCTTCGGCCTGCCCCGCCAGCCAGCGGCACAAATTTCCCAAGCTGCCGGTATAGGTGCCCTTGTTGTGCATGAAACCGGGCGTGAACAGATGCGGCATCCCGAACCGCTTTTTCTTGGTCAGGATCCAATGCTGGTTGTCGGTGACCGGGGTCTCGGCCATCGGACAGCCCTTGTCCCGCCAATCGGGGATCAGCTCATCCAGGCTGCGCGGGTCGACCACAGCACCCGACAGAATGTGCGCGCCGACCTCCGAGCCCTTTTCGAGTACGCAGACCGAAATCTCGGCGCCCTTTTCGGCCGCGAGCTGTTTCAGGCGGATCGCCGCCGACAGGCCTGCCGGCCCGGCACCGACGATCACCACGTCGTACGGCATCGACTCGCGTTCGCTCATCCCTTTTCCTCCCTTGGGACCTTTTTCGGACCAGTCATCGTAAGACGACAACGGTCTGTCGGCGAATGCGGTGCCAATGAATTGACCCCGCGGTCAAGCTGGGACTCTATGTCGACAGCTATGGGGGCTGACCAGAATCACGATTGGCGGGCAAGTATCGCCAGTGCGCTCGAATGGTGGCGCGACGCGGGAGTCGATTGCGAGATCGACGATTTGCCGCGCGACTGGCTTGCGCGCGCCGCCGCGCCATCCGCCGCCGAGCGGCTGCCCGCGCAAGTTGCCGAGGCCTCCGTCGCGGCGCCGTCGCTGCCGGCGACGTTGGAGGAGTTCGCCGCATGGCGGCTTGGCCCAGCGGCACCCGAAGCGGGCTGGCCGGGCCAGGCGCTCGGGACGCAAGGCGAGGTCGCGAGCGGGTTGATGATCGTCGTCGACATGCCCGACCGCGAGGACGACCCCGCCGGCCAATTGCTGTCGGGAAGTGTCGGCGCCCTGTTCGACCGCATGCTCGCCGCAATCGGCCGCGACCGGCAGTCGATCTATCTCGCGGCGCTGGCGGTGAAGCGTCCCCCGGCCGGCCGAGTGAGCGAAGACGTGGGTCAAAAGCTTGAGGCGCTGCTCCGCCACCATCTCTCGCTCGCGCGGCCGAAACGGGTGCTCGCGCTCGGAAATGCGGCGAGCCGTGCCATCACGGGGCTGGATGTCGCCCATGCCCGTGGAAGTTTACGTCAGGTTAACCATGACGGCGGGACAAGTGAGGTGGTGGCAAGCTTCCATCCTCGCTTCCTGCTGGAGAAGCCCGTCGCCAAAGCAGATGCCTGGAAAGACCTCAGAGTGTTGATGGGGGGAATTGAGTGAAAGTCGCGCATCTTCTCGTCGCCTCGGCGCTGGTATTTGCCCCTGCCTTTCCGGCCTTTGCCGTCGGCGACCCGCCACCGTCCGCGGTGATGGTGCGCGGCATTCCCGCCCAGCTCGATTCGGATCAGCGCACCGGTTACGCTGCGGTGTTCAAGGCGATCCACGAAAAGCGCTGGAATGACGCCCAGTTGCAGCTGACGGCGATGAAGCCGGGCCCGCTCCACTCGATCGCACTCGCCGAACTCTATACCGCCAAGGGCTCGCCCAAGGTCGAGAACGACCCGTTGCTCGCGGTCGTCACCGCCGCGCCCGAACTGCCCGAGGCGCCGAGCATCGCGCGAATCCTGGCCTCGCGCGGCGTGACTGCGCCGCCGCTCCCCTACCAGCAGCGGCTGGTCTGGAATAACGGCGCCTCGACCCGCGGGCGCGCCAAGGCGACCAAATACGACCTCGCCGCCGCCGAACTGGCGCTCAAGATGCAGCCGTTCATCAAGAACGATGACGGGCCTGCCGCCCAGGCGCTACTCGAAGGCACCACGAACCTAACCCCCGAGGCCCAGATCGAATGGCAGCAGCGGGTGGCGTGGATCTATTATCTGCAAGGTGACGATGCCAATGCGCGCCTGATGGCCGCCAAGGCCCGGGTCGGTTCGACCGACTGGGCTGTGCAGGGCGAGTGGGTCGGCGGCCTTGCCGCCTGGCGCCAGGGCGATTGCACCGAGGCGGCGCGTGCCTTCGTCAATGTCGCGGCGCGCGCCAGCGACATCGAATTGCGCGCGGCGGGCCTTTATTGGGCAGCGCGCGCCGACATGAAATGCGGCCGGCCGCAATTGGTCGAAGCGCGGCTTAAGAACGCCGCGCAGCTCGACGAAACCTTTTATGGCATGCTCGCCCGCCAGCAGCTGGGCATCAAGGAAAAGCCACCGGTTCCGGACGAACTGATGCTCGCCGACTGGGACAAATTGCAAAACCGCCCGAATGTCCGTGTCGCCGCCGCGCTGGTCGAGATCGGCGAGACCGATCTGGCCGACGACGTGCTCAAGCAACAGGCGAAGATCGGTCCCAAGACCGAATATGCATCGCTGGTTCGGCTGACCGAGACGCTCAACCTGCCCGAAACGGTGATGTGGCTGGGCAACAATTGTCCGGAAGGCACCAAGGCGCCGACGATCGCCCGTTTCCCCGCGCCGAAATGGGCGCCGGCCGGCGGGTGGACGGTCGACAAAGCTTTGGTTTACGCCCACGCGCTGCAGGAATCGCGCTTCCGCAAGGACGTAATCAGCCCGGCGGGCGCCTATGGCCTGATGCAGATCATGCCCGCCGCCGCGGTGGATTATGCCCGCGAGCGCGGCATCACCGTCGATCGCGGCGCGCTGTCGCTCCCTTCGGTCAACATGGCGGTCGGTCAGCGCACGCTCGAGCGGCTGAGCAGCCAGGGCTTTACCGGCGGTTACCTGCCCAAGGTGATCGCCGCCTATAATGCCGGGCCGGTGCCGGTCATGGAGTGGAACGGCATCGTCAAGGACGGTGGCGATCCGCTGCTCTACATCGAGTCGATCCCCTATTGGGAAACGCGGGGCTACGTCACCACGGTGCTGCGCAATTACTGGATGTACGAACGCAAGGACGGCCGCCTGAAATCGCCGAGTCGCGCGGCGCTGGCGCAGGACATGTGGCCGAAATTCCCGGGCCTGCCCGGACCAAGCGCGGTCAGGCTGACGCCCAGCCGCTAACTGCCTCGTTCGAAGCGCTGCGGGATCAGTCAGGGCGCTCCTTGGCGAAGAAGTACCCGCGCGTCGGCCATGGCAATCTTGAGCTTCGGTATAAATCCTCCCCGTCACCCCAGCGGAAGCTGGGGTCTCGTGGTTACGAAGCGATCGTGCAGTCGCATGAGATTCCAGCTTTCGCTGGGACGACGGTTTGCGGTTAGACATCACCGAATCAACACGGAACGGGAGCGGTGAATGCCGATTGACGAAAGCCGGGCCTTCGTACCGGTCAGGATCGCGGTTCTGACCGTCTCCGATACGCGTGGGCTAGCCGAGGACCGGTCGGGCGACACGCTGGTCGAACGGCTGACCGGTGCCGGCCATGTCCTCGCCGATCGCGCGATCGAGCGCGACGAGCTTGACACGATCATCGAGCGGCTCGCGGCGTGGATCGAGCATCCGGAGATCGATGTCATCCTCACCACCGGCGGCACCGGCGTGACGGGCCGCGACGTTACGCCGGAAGCGGTCGAAGCCGTCGCCGAAAAGATGATCCCCGGCTTCGGCGAACTGTTCCGCTGGCTGAGCTATCAGACGATCGGCACCTCGACGATCCAGTCGCGCGCGTGCGCCTGCGTCGCAGGCGGCACGTACGTCTTCGCGTTGCCGGGATCGACGGGCGCGGTGAAAGACGGCTGGGATCTAATCCTCCGGGACCAACTCGACAGCCGCTTCCGCCCCTGCAATTTCGTCGAACTCATGCCGCGGTTGCTGGAGCGGTAGGTGCCGCTCACCGTCAATCGTGTGCCGGTTGCATCGCCGCCAATTCGTTGCCGTTCGGATCGCGGAAATGGAACCGGTGTCCGCCCGGAAAGGCGAAGATCGGCTGCGTGATCGTTCCGCCGGCAGCTTTCACGGCTCCTTCTGTCGCTTCGAGATCGTCGACCTGGATCACGGCGAGCGGCGCTGCCGTCCAGTCGGCGCGATCGCCCTGCAGTCCCAGGTCGGTCTCGCCGTTCATCGTCGCCGCATAGGTCGGGCCGAAATCGGTGAAATCCCAGCCGAACGCCGCGGCGAAGAACGTCTTGCTGCTCGCAACGTCCTGTACCGGCAATTCGACATAATTCAGCTTCGCCATCTCATCTCTCCATTGTTCTTGATATGTTCTACAGTGGGACGTAGGGTCGGGCAATGGCAAAAGCTCGTCCCGTACGCGGCGCGACGGTCAATCGCGAAAGCACCCGTTTCAGTCTGCCCGAGCGTCTCGCCGATGGCGACTGGCTGGACGCGCTTGAGGATGTGGACGGCGCCCTACCCCCGCTTCGGACCAGCGTCACGGTCGAGGCTCCGCGCACGATCATCACCCGTAACCAGTCGCCGGACATCGGCTTCGACCGCTCCATCAACCCGTATCGCGGGTGCGAGCATGGCTGCATCTATTGTTTCGCGCGGCCGACCCATGCCTATCACGATCTCTCGCCGGGGCTCGATTTCGAATCCAGGCTGTTCGCCAAGCCGACGGCGCCCGAACTGCTCCGCGCGGAGCTGATGAAGCCGGGTTATACCTGCCGGCCGATCGCGTTCGGCACCAACGCAGATCCCTATCAGCCGATCGAGGCGGAGTGGAGGATCACCCGCGGCTGTATCGAGGTGCTGGCGGAGACCGATCATCCGCTCACCATCACCACCAAGTCCGACCGTGTCGTGCGCGACATCGACCTGCTCGCGCCGATGGCGGCGAAGGGCCTGGCGGCGGTCGCGCTGTCGGTGACGTCGCTCGATGCGAAGGTCGCGAGGACGGTCGAGCCGCGCGCGCCGCATCCCGAACGCCGGCTGACCGCCGTGCGACGGCTCGCCGATGCCGGCATTCCGACGATCGTGTCGATCGCGCCGGTCATACCGGCGATCACCGACCACGAAATCGAGCATATCGTCGAACGCGCAGCCGAAAGCGGCGCGCGGACGATCAACTATCTGCCGGTCCGCCTGCCGTTAGAGGTCGCGCCCTTGTTCCGTGCCTGGCTCGACGCACATTTCCCCGACCGCGCCGGCAAGGTCATGGCGATCATCAATTCGATCCGCGACGGCCGCGACAACGATCCCAATTTCTTCACCAGGATGCGCGGCTCCGGGCCTTGGGCAGAGCTGCTCCGAACGCGCTTTAAGATCGCGATGAAGAAGCACGGCCTGAACCGCGAGCGGCTGAGCGTTCGTACCGATCTGTTCCACGCCCCACGTGGGCCGCAGGGGGAGTTGTTCTAGGGCCGATCGGCACCCGGTAGTTGGTGCCCCGGGGAACGCTATCCGCGCTTGTTCACGCCTTGACGAGATGCGTGATCTTGCGCGTCACGAACCAGCTAACCGGCAAGGACAGGACGAACCCGGCCAAAGCGGCGATCAGGATTGGCCGCGCGGTGCCGTGGCCCGAGCTCAGCGTGGCGGTCACGAATATGCCCATGATCGTCGTGCTGATCATGAAATGGAGGCCAAACATCAGCAGTCTCTGCATAACCGATCTCCAGCGGACTGGACCGATTCTGATGGAATTGCGCGGTCGTTACCTTGATCGCGCGCAACAAAATGGCGACTCGGCTCCGGCGGGCGGAGGCGGAAGCTGCTTCAAGGGGTCGGCGTTGCGGGTCGGACGCGCGGAGGCGCGCTGCCCAGCAAGGGAAGCGCGAGTCCAA
>Ga0310811_10001701_pt1 | contig 27415 bp, 22 predicted proteins | sample YCmetagenome_FD_207642 | JGI IMG/M metagenome (GOLD analysis project Ga0310811, IMG submission 207642) | Soil microbial communities from experimental microcosm in Duke University, North Carolina, United States - YC | ecosystem: Engineered > Artificial ecosystem > Soil microcosm > Unclassified ... | reverse complement strand
TTCAGCGAGCGGATGGCGCCCAAAAGTTCCTCGCGCACCGGATCGTCATGGCCGTCGGCCAGTATGTCGTGCTGGTTGTCATCAATGGCATTGGAGCCCTCATCGGGATCGGTGTCGCTTTCCTTCACGTCATATTCGCGCGCCTTCAGGATGATGAAGCTCACCTTGTCGAGCGGCAGATTCAGTGTGGGTTCCTGAGGCCGGCGGCCGCGGCGCGATGGCGAGGAAGGAATAACGGAAGCCATGTGTTTCCTGCTTTTCTTCAGCTTTGGTGAAAACGCCCACCAGCCTTGCGCGTTCCGTCACCAATTTCGCGTTGACGGCCGGGAGCCCCTTGCCTATATCGGCGGCGGGCCACGCCTCCCCAACGAGGCGCTATCATTCTGGAAGGAATGAACGGTATGACTGAAGTTGTCCGTCCGGCTGTGCGTCCCGCGCGGCCTTTTTTTTCGTCCGGTCCCTGCGCCAAGCGCCCCGGCTGGACCCCTGAAGCCCTCAAGGGCGCGCTGGTGGGACGGTCCCACCGCTCCAAGCCCGGCAAAGCCAAGCTGAAGGACGCCATCGAGCGGACGAGGCTGCTCCTGGGCGTTCCCGCCGACTACCGCATCGGCATTGTCCCGGCTTCGGACACTGGCGCCGTGGAAATGGCCATGTGGTCGCTGCTCGGCCCCCGCGAGATCGATATCTATGCCTGGGAAAGCTTCGGCGAAGACTGGGTCACCGACACGGTCAAGCAGTTGAAACTCAAGGCCGAGGTGCGCAAGGCGCCCTACGGCCAGCTTCCCGAGCTGAAGACCACAAAGGATCGCGATGTGGTCTTTTTGTGGAACGGCACCACCAGCGGCGTGAAAGTGCCCAACGGCGACTGGATCGCCGCCGACCGCGAGGGCCTGACCATCTGCGACGCCACCTCGGCCGCCTTCGCCATGGACCTGCCCTGGGACAAGCTGGATGTGACCACCTTCTCCTGGCAAAAGGTGCTGGGCGGGGAAGCCGCGCACGGCATGCTGATTCTCAGCCCCCGCGCCGTCGCCCGGCTTGAAAGCCACACGCCGGCCTGGCCGATGCCCAAGATTTTCCGCATGACCAAGGGCGGCAAGATCGTGGACGGCATTTTCGAAGGCGAGACCATAAACACGCCGTCCATGGTGGCGGTGGAGGATTATCTCGACGCCCTCACTTGGGCCGAAAGCGTGGGCGGGCTGAAGGGCCTGATCCAGCGTTCTAACGACAATCTCAAGACGCTGGAGGACTGGTCCGCCAAGTCGGACTGGTGTGGTTTCCTGGCTGAGGACAAAGCCGTGCGCTCCAACACCAGCGTCTGCCTGAAGGTTACCGATCCTTGGTTCGCCGCCCTCAGCGACGAAGCCAAGGCCGATGCCGCCAAGAAGATCGCTTCGCTGCTTGAGAAGGAAGGCGTGGCGCTGGACATCGCCGGTTATCGCGCCGCCCCGCCGGGCTTGCGCATCTGGTGCGGCGCCACCGTGGACAAGGCCGATATCGAGGCCCTGACGCCGTGGCTGGATTGGGCCTGGTCCCAGGTCAAACAACCGACCAAGGGCTGACCCGAAAGCCGAAGGGAAGACGCCATGCTCTTCATTCCTGAAAATGAACTGGAGCGGGCCCTGGTCAAGGCGGTGAAAGAACCCGCCGCGGCGCCCGACTTTTATCGCCTGCTGCTGGAGAGCGATCTTCTGGTCTTAGGGACGGCGGAAGGCCGGGAAGGCGCCACCGAGGTCTTCACCCTGGCGCCGGGCAGCAATCTCAGGCTGGTCGCGGGCCTGAAGGACGGACAGCAGTATCTGCCCGTCTTTTCGTCCGTCCTGCGCATGCAGGACTATGTGAAGCAGGAGAGCAAATATCTCAGCATCAACGGCCGCGCCCTGCTGGACCTGACGCGCGGCGCCCCCGTGATCCTCAATCCCGCCTCCGAATATGGCAAGGAATTGACCGCCGAGCAGGTGGGGCAGCTGCTTGGTCCATCCCGTCCCGCCGGGCCCCAACGCACCATCATCGGCGAGGCAGAATATCCCATGCCGCTGGTGGAAGCCCTGACACGCGTCTTTGCCGCCAACGCCCTCGTGGAAGCGGCGCGGATGATCCAGGTCACCTTTGCCGATCGCGCCAAGGAGCCGCATCCATTGGTGGGGATCGAGGCCAGCCCCTCGATCGATTTCCGCAAGCTGGTGGATGTCATCCAGCAGGAAACCGAGAACGCCGTGCCCGGCACGGTGTTCGATGTCCACCGCATAGACCGCGCCGCCCCCAACAGCGTGACCGACGCACTGTTGCAGGCGGAGCCTTTCTATGTGCGCGGCGCCCGCCACAAACTGAACTGAAAATTTCCCTTTTGAATTCTCAAGGAGCTCCCATGCCCAAGGTCCTTATCGCCGACAAACTCTCGCCCGCCGCGGTCGCCATCTTCCAGGAGCGCGGCGTGGAAGCCGACGTCAAGACCGGTTTGCCCAAGGAAGAGCTGATCAAGATCATCGGCAATTATGACGGCGTCGCCATCCGCTCGGCCACTAAGCTGACCGCCGATGTGCTGAAGGCGGCCAAGAACCTGAAAGTGATCGGCCGCGCCGGCATCGGCGTGGACAATGTGGACATTCCCGCCGCCACCGCCGCCGGCATCATCGTGATGAACACGCCCTTCGGCAATTCCATCACCACCGCCGAGCACGCCATTTCGCTGATGCTGGCGCTGGCCCGCGAGCTTCCCGCCGCCAATGCCTCCACCCAGGCCGGCAAGTGGGAGAAGAACCGCTTCATGGGCGTGGAGATCACCGGCAAGGTGCTGGGCCTGATCGGCGCCGGCAATATCGGCTCCATCGTCGCCGACCGCGCCAAGGGACTGAAGATGCGGGTGATCGCCTACGATCCCTATCTGTCGCAGGAACGCGCCAACGATCTGGGCATCGAGAAGGTGGAGTTGAACGATCTTCTGGCGCGGGCGGACTTTATCACCCTGCACGTTCCCATGACGCCCGAAACCAAGAACATCCTGTCGGCCGACGCCATCGCCAAGACCAAGAAGGGCGTGCGCATCATCAACTGCGCCCGCGGCGGCCTGGTGGATGAAAATGCCCTGAAGGCGGCGATCGACAATGGCCATGTCGCCGGCGCCGCCCTGGACGTGTTCGAGAGCGAGCCAGCCAAGGAGAACATCCTATTCGGCAGCGACAAGGTCGTGGCGACGCCGCATCTGGGCGCTTCCACCACGGAAGCGCAGGAGAATGTCGCCCTGCAGGTGGCTGAGCAGATTTCCGACTATCTTCTCACCGGCGCCATCACCAATGCCCTGAACATGCCGTCCATTTCGGCCAGCGAGGCGCAGAAGGTGCGGCCCTGGATCAGCCTTGCCGAAAAGCTGGGTTCTTTTGCGGGCCAGCTCACCGGCACCAGCCTGACGGGTGTGGAGATCGTGTATGAAGGCACGCCATCGCAGCTCAACACCCGCGCTTTGACCCAGGCGGCCTTGAACGGCCTGCTCAAGCCCTTCCTGGAGGAGGTCAACATGGTCAATGCGCCGGTGATCGCCAAGGAGCGTGGCGTGAAGGTCAGCGAGACCCGCCGGGACGCCCAAGGCATCTATGAGGGCTATATCAAGCTGGTGGTCTCGATGAGCGACGGCACCACCCGGCGCGTCGCCGGCACCGTCTTCTCCGACGGCCGGCCGCGCCTCATCCAGATCAAGGACATCAACCTGGATTCCGGCTTCGCCCCGCACATGCTTTATGTCGTCAATGAGGACAAGCCGGGCTTCATCGGCAAGCTGGGCACGCTTCTGGGCGATGCCAAGGTCAATATCGCCAACTTCACCCTGGGCCGCAGCGCCCCGGGGCAGGACGCCATCGCCCTGATCGAGGTCGACGGACCAGTCCCTGAGGCCGTGGCCCAGGCGGTGGCAAAGCTGCCGCAGGTGAAACATGCCAGGCCGCTGGCCTTCTAACTAGGCTCGAGCGCCGCACATCGCGGCGCGACGATCAGCATCCGCCAGCTTCCTTCCCCCTCATGGCGAAGCCATTGGAGGGGGAAGGTGTCGCAGCGAGGTGTCGGCAGAGCCGACCCGAGCTGCGACGGATGGGGGTAAAACAAAAAAGGCCCCGGAACCGTGCTATAAAGTCTCTTCATGGGGGCGGGCCGGGATGAGCAATCGCAGGCATTTCATGTCCTTGATGGGCGGCGCCGTTGCCGGGGCCGTTGCTCCGGGCGCGGCCCTTGCCGATCCGCAGGAACCGGACCTCATCGTCCATAACGCGCGCGTCCATACCGTCGACAATGCCGTGCCCAAGGCGCAGGCCTTTGCCGTGCGCGCCGGCCGCTTTGTCGCCGTCGGCGGCGAGGACATCAAAAGCCTGGCCGGCAAAAAGACCCGCAGCTTGGACGCCAAGGGCATGATGGTGGTGCCAGGCTTCATCGACACCCACAATCATGCGGGCGCAGGTGGTATCGGCAATGGGTACGCCGGCGGCGAGGGCCTGCTCTATGACGTGCATGTCGGCAACCCTTACGAGGTCGAGCAGGTCAGCATCGCCAGCATCATCGCCAAGCTGAAGACCAAGGCCGCGACCTTGCCGCCCGGCACCTGGGTATTGGGAAATTTCCTGGACGACACCAAGCTGGCCGATAAGCGGCCGCTGAATGTCCACGACCTGGACAAGGTGTCGGCGGACCATCCCGTGATGGTGGTCCATCGCGGCGGTCATACCATCTTCGTCAACAGCAAGGCATTCCAGCTTGCCGGCGTGACCAAGGCCACGCCCAATCCCTTCGGCGGCACTTTCGACAAGGATGGGAATGGCGAGTTGAACGGCCGGGTCACCGACCGTGCCAGCGCGGCCCTTCTCAAGGTCGGCAAATGGGAACAGTTCACCCCGGCGCAAAAGGAAAAACGCCTGCTGGAGGGCGTGGCCTTCATCTCCGGCAAATTCGCCCAATACGGCCTGACCACCGTCCACCACAATGAGGACGGCGCCCTGGAAGCCATTCAGGAACAGCGGCGCAATGGCAAGCTCAAGCACCGCGTCAGCTATGAAGCCAGGGGCGACTTGCTGGAAGCCATGATCCGGAATGGCATGGAAAGCGGCTTCGGCGATGAATGGGTCCGGCTGGGCGCCACCGCCGAACATGCCGTGGACGGCTCGCTGTCAGAACGCACCATGGCGATGCGCCAACCCTATATCGGTATGCCCGCCAGTTATCACGGCAATCTCACCGAGACCCAGGAAGACCTGAACGCCTGGTGCGAGCGGGTGCATCGCGCCCATATCCAGCTCAACTGCCATGCCAATGGCGACATCGCGATCGACCGCACCCTGACCGCCTATGAGCGGGCCCTGAAGCTTTCTCCCAGAGCCAATGCCCGTCCCAAGATCACCCATTGCAGCCAGATCAATCCCGACCTGGTGCGGCGGATGAAGGCGCTGGACGTGGTGCCGTCCATGTTCAGCACCTATCCCTATTACAATTCCGACAAATTCCATTTCTACGGCCAGGAGACGATGCAGCACATGATCGCCTTCCGCACTTTGCTGGATGCGGGCATCAAGGCGGCGGCGGGTTCGGATTTCGGGCCGGGCCCTTTCTCGCCCCTGATGGCGCTTCAGGCCATGGTGACCCGCACGGGCTGGAACGGGGAAACCTGGGGCGCCAGCCAGAAGATCACCCTGGACGAAGCGATCCAGGTCAACACCATCAACGGTGCCTACAATTCACGCGAGGAAAAGGACAAGGGCTCCATCACGGCCGGCAAGCTCGCGGACTTTGTGATGCTGGCCGACGACCTGCACGCCATCGCGCCGGAAAAAATCAAGGACGTAAAGATCGTCCAGACCGTGGTCGGCGGCCAGGTGATGTATCAAGCTTGAATGGCGCTCTATTTATTTTGACTCGAGCGGCGCAGGCTTAGCTTTTCTTATGAGCGAAGCGAATTAGAAAAGCTTGCCCTATGCGAGCGTAAGCGAGCATGTTTCGCGCCGCGACGAGCAGCATCCGACAGCTTTCCTCCCCCTCACGGCGGAGCCGTTGGAGGGGGAGGATGTCGCAGCGAAGTGTCTGCAGAGCAGACCTGAGCTGCGACAGGTGGGGGTCGCAAAATAGGAACGAGGCGCTTCTCAGCCGCCCATTACTTAAGCGCGGCTCTTCGCAATCGCCTCGTGATGGCGAATGACTTCTTTCACGATGAAGTTCAGGAATTTTTCCGCGAAGTCCGGATCGAGCTTGGCGTCGCTGGCGAGCTGCCGGAGCCGGGCGATCTGGGCGGCTTCGCGTCCCGGATCCGCCGGCGGCAAGTTATGGGTCGCCTTGTATTCGCCCACCGCCTGGGTGCACTTGAACCGCTCCGCCAGAAGATGGATCAGGGCGGCGTCGATATTGTCGATGCTATCTCGCAAGCGCAGCAGTTCCGGATCGGTCATAGGCGCCTCCTTCTGCGGCGTCGCACAATTTCCAGGCAAAGTCTGTTTAAGCGAAACCGGCGGATGGCGCCAGCAAAGTTCCAAATCGCGGATTATTTGGCTTCTAGGTAAACGCCACGACGATTGTCCCTTCCGAAGCCTCGCTCCTGGTGGTTAGCTTTGTCCGTAATGTGGGGGCCGGCGACATGCGAAAAGCAGCGCCGGGGGACAGATGGGGAAGATGCGGGCGGGAGCCCTGGCCCTGACCTGGGCTTTGACCTTGGCGGCCGCCGGCTGCGCGGGTCCGGGGCAAGCCGACCCTGACACGGTGACGGTCAGCGACCCGCTGGAGAATATCAACCGCTTCTTTTTCGACCTGAACCAGCGGCTGGATCGTAATGCCGGTGTTCCGGCCGCTACCGCCTATAAAGAGACAGTGCCACAAACGGTCCGCGGCGGATTGCACAATGTGCTCGACAATCTCGGCGGACCGGTGACCGTCGCCAACAGTCTGCTGCAGGCCAAGTTCGAAAGCGCCGCCACCGCCATGGGGCGCTTCGTGGTCAACACCACGGTTGGCGTCGTGGGCATCTTTGATGTGGCCACCGGCTGGGGCATGCCAGGGCGCAACCGCGACTTCGGTGAAACGATGGGCACCTATGGTGTGCCGCCGGGACCGTATCTGGTGCTGCCGTTCCGCGGCTCGACCGATGTGCGAGACTTTGCCGGCAATTATATCGACGGCTATGCCTCGCCTTTGCATTACGTGCGTTATGAGGGCAACAATTATGTCGGGTTGGTGAAGTCTACCCTGGGCTCGATGGACAACCGGTCCAACAACATCGTCACCTTCCGCGATATCCAGCGCACCAGTGTGGATTACTATGCCACCATGCGCACCCTCTATATGGAGCGCCGGGCGCGGCTGATCGAGGACAAGCCGGTCCGCACCGCCGAATTACCGGACTTTTAAGCGGCGGGCAAAAATGCTCTAACCCGGCCTTATGACGGTCGTTGAGCGTATTGTTGCCCTGTGCTGCCGCTTTCCCTGGGCGGTAATTGCGGTATGCCTGCTGCTGGGGGGCGGTGCCGCCTGGTACACCAGCCAGAACTTTGCGATGAACACCGACAGCGAACAGCTGATCGACGCAAAGGTGGGCTGGCGCATGCGTCAGGCGCGCTTCGACGCCGATTTCCCGCAACAGAGCAACATCACCGTGGCGGTGATCGACGGCACCACGCCCGAGCTGGCGGAATCGGCCGCGGCCCGGCTGACCGAGAAGCTGGCCGCCAACCCCAGGCTGTTCACCCATGTCCGCCGTCCCGACGGGGGGACCTTCTTCAACCAGAACGGACTTCTGTTTCTCCCCCTCAAAGAAGTGCAGGACACCACCCAGCAGTTGATCAAGGCCCAGCCCTTCCTGGGGTCGATGGCCGCCGATCCCAGCCTGCGCGGTACCGCCGGTACGCTTTCGACCGCGCTGCTCGGCATCAAAACCGGCGATGCCAAGCTCGCAGACCTGGATGCGCCCATGGTGCGCTTTGCCGAGGTGTTCGAGGCGGCGGCCAAGGGCGAGGTGCGCTACATGTCCTGGCGGTCGCTGATCAGCAACGCGCCGGCTGAGCCCGATACGTTGCGCCGCTTCATCATGGTCAAGCCGCGCCTGGACTTCTCCGCCCTCGAGCCGGGTCTGGAAGCCGACAATGCGGTCCGCGCCGCCGTGAAAGATCTGGGCCTGACACCGGACCATGGCGTGCGGGTCCGGCTGACCGGCCCGGTGCCGCTATCGGATGAGGAGTTCGCCACCCTCACCGACCGGGCCGGATTGATGGTGGCCGCCATGATGGGAAGTGTGCTTTTGATCCTGTGGCTGGCTCTGCGCAGCTTCAAACTTATCTTTGCGATTCTGGTCACCCTGTTCGTGGGGCTTGCCCTCACCATGGGGATCGGCCTGTTCCTGGTCGGCGTGTTCAACATTATTTCCATCGCCTTTATCGCCCTGTTTGTGGGCCTTGGGGTGGATTTCGGCATCCAGTTCGCGGTGCGCTACCGCCATGAGCGGCACAATCAGGAGCGGCTGGACCTGGCGCTGGAGCAGGCGGGCCGCGGCGTCGGCATTCCGCTGGCCCTGGCCGCCGCCGCCACCGCCGCCGGCTTTTTCTCCTTCCTGCCCACCACCTATACCGGTGTGGCGGAGCTGGGGAAGGTCGCCGGCGTCGGCATGATCATGGCGTTTCTTCTCTCCATCACCATGCTGCCGGCGCTGCTGATGCTGCTCAACCCGCCGGGCGAAGAAGAAGATGTCGGCTTTCAGTCGCTGGGGCGCCTTGACGATCTGATGACCGCCCAGCGCAAGAATGTGGTGCGCGTTGCCGCCGCCGCGGGTGTCGTTTCACTGGCGCTGATGGCTTTCGTGCGCTTCGATTCCAATCCGCTGGACCTTCGCAGCCCCAAGGTGGAATCCGTTTCCACCCTGTTCGATCTGATGAAGAACCCCCAGACCTCGCCCAACACGATTGACGTGCCTGCCCTGTCGCTGACCGATGCCGACGCCGTGGCGGCCCGCATCGCCCAGGAATCGCTGGTGGCCCAGACGTTGACTTTGTCCAGCTTTGTGCCGGACCAGCAGCAGCAAAAGCTGGCGCTGATCAGCGACGCCAACTCCCTGCTGGATTCGACCATCAATCCGCTGGATGTGGCGGCGGCGCCCAGCATCGCCGACGATGCCGCGGCGCTGACCGCGACCGCGCAGAAGCTGCGAGGAGCGGCAGGCAATGCAAACGACAAGCCCGCGCGCGATGCCCGGCGCCTTGCCGAGGCGATGCAAGCTGTGGCGCGTGGCGGCAAGGATGCCATCGGGCGGGCTCGTCTCGCCTTTGTGCCGGGGCTCAAGACCATGCTGGGGATGGTTTCCGAGTCGCTGAAGGCTCAGCCGATATCCATCGCCACCATGCCGGCGGACTTCAAGGCCGACTGGATCGCGGCTGACGGCACCGCCCGCATCCAGGTCTTTCCCAAGGACACCAGCAACAATCCGGAGGCGCTCTCGGCCTTTTCCGATCAGGTGCTGAGTGTGGCGCCGCAGGCCACCGGTGCACCCATCTCCATCCGGGAATCCGGCAAGACCATCGTGGGCGCCTTTGCGGAGGCGGGTGTGCTGTCTTTCCTGGCGATCAGCATTCTTCTGGTGCTGGTGCTGCGCAGCCTGCACGACGTGCTGATGACCCTGGCGCCGCTGGTCCTGGCCGGCCTTCTGACTCTGGCGACCTGCGTGGTGCTGGGGCTGAAACTCAATTTCGCCAATGTGATCGCCCTGCCGCTGCTCTTGGGCATAGGCGTCGCCTTCAACATCTATTTCGTGGTGGCCTGGCGTCACGGCCAGCGCTGCTTCCTGGCCTCCAGCCTTACCCGGGCCGTGATTTTCTCGGCCGCCACCACGGCGTCCGGCTTCGGCACCCTGTGGCTATCGGTGCATCCGGGCACCGCCAGCATGGGCGAACTTTTGATGATCTCGCTGGGCTGGGTGCTGGCGACGACGCTGTTCCTGTCGCCGGCTCTGCTCGGACCGCCGCATCACACGCTGCGAATGCACGATCCGGAAGTTTAACTGCCGGTTCCTGCGATACGCAGCTTTTTTGATTCAGCCCCATCCGTCACAGCTCAGGTCGGCTCCGCGTTCGGAAGGCTTGGCCGCCTTCCTCACCTTCGCTGTGACACCTTCCCCCTTCCTGGCGCTTCGCGCCAAAGGGGGGAAGGAAGCTGGTGTGCGCCGATGGTCGCGCCGCGATGTGCGGCGCTCGAGATGCGGGGCGCTAGCCGAGCATTTGGTCAGAAAGTGCGTTAATCCGCTTGGTCAGGGCCCCAGGACCGCCGGAGGCCAGGGTCGCGGCGAAGTCGGAGCGCTTTTGCGCCATCTGGCTGATATTGCCGGCCAACAGCACGTCGGTGATCTTCCAGTCCGAACCCACCTGATGCAGACGGTAGTTAAAGGCGATGGTCTCGTTGGAGGTCTTCATCGTGCTTTTCACGAAGTGATCGCTGCCGCGGACGATCGAGGCCGGCTCGACAGTAAATTTCTCGCCGTTGTAGGAATCGAAATTCTTGGCATAGTTGGCGATCGTCATGCGGCTGAAGGCATCCAGCAGCGCCTTCTTGTCGGCGTCCGACGCACTGGCCCAGGCCGGGCCCACCGATGCCGCGGTCATGGCCTGAAGGTCGAAGCCCTTCTCCACGGCGGGCTTGAGTTTCTCATAACGGGACTTGGCGCTGCCGCCCGCCTTCATGGAAGCCTGCAGCGCGTCGTAAAAGCCCTGCACCTGGGCCACGGCCGGATCTGCGGCCTGCGCCTGGGCAGGCTGAAGCGGGGCGCCGGCCAACAGGGGCGTAGCTCCCAACGCCAGAGCAACAAAAAGCGATTTCCAAATCGGCTTCATAAAAAACTCCTTTGCCCTCGCGGGTAACGCATGAAATGGAAAAATGATCGCAAAAGGCGGCACTTTTTGGACTGACCCTGCCATCCGCCGTTAAGCCCCGGTTCAGCAAAAACCTAGGAGGTTACGCGTCCCGATTTAGCAGAAAAAACGGCAAGGCCGACAATTCCGGCGACCGCGCGGCATAAGGGCCCAAGGCTTCCACCGCCCGGCGGGCGCGCTTCTCCGCTTCTGCCCGTGCGCCTTCCAGTCCCAACAGGGTAACCAAAGTCTGCTTGCCCATATCGGCATCCTTGCCGACGGCCTTGCCCGTCTTCTCGGCCGTCGAGGTTACATCCAGCAGATCATCGGTGATCTGGAATACCACCCCCATGTCCTCGGCATAGGCTTTGAGCCGCGCACGGGTTTCGGCGTCTGCCTGGCCCAGGATGGGGCCGGCCTCGCAGGAGAATTCGAACAGCTGGCCGGTCTTGCGCCGCTGCAGGTCGATCACGTCTTCGACACCGAAGCCCCCGCCTTCCGATCGTAAAGTGTCCGCCAGCATGTCGATGATCTGGCCGCCGATCATGCCGCTATGGCCCGCTGCTTCCGCCAGCCGCGCGATCAGGGCGCAGCGGACATCGGCGGAGGGATGGGTGCGGGCATCAGCCAGGATCTCGAAGGCGATGGTCAGCAGCGCATCGCCGGCCAGCACCGCGGTCATCTCGTCAAAGGCGATATGGGTGGTGGGGCGGCCGCGGCGCAGGTCGTCATCGTCCATGCAGGGCAGATCGTCATGCACCAGGCTGTAGGTGTGCAGCGCCTCGATGGCGGCGCCGACCCGAAGGCTGCGCGAATCATCCACCCCGAACAGCCGGGCGGAATGCAGCACCAGAAAGGGGCGAAGCCGCTTGCCGCCCGCGGTGATGGCATAGCGCATGGCTTCCTGAACCCGCGCCTGGGGTCCCGCCGGCCGGGGCAGGACGGCGTCCAGGGTGGCGTCCACCGCCCTGGCGCTGGCGGTGATCGCCGGCGGCAGCAGGCTGGTATCGGGCGCAAGCGGCGCCGCATTGTGCGGTTTGCTGGACATGGTGCCCCATTTGGTCCCGCCGCCCGGCCGTGCCCCAGAGCCGAGAAGCAGGTGATCTCGGCCCGCTTTTAGCCCTGAAGGCTGCGGTTTCGCCAGCCCGCAAAGGCCGGTTCCCGTTACATTTCAGAAGGTTTCAAGCCGGGCATCAGCCATGCGGCGTGATGCGGGTTGCGCCCCCTATCCCGAACGGGGAAAATGACTATGTTGCGGTGCCAAAGCCGCCTAGACGAACCCTGCCGGGGGCGGCGGGCCGTGGAGCGAATAGGACCGATATGCGTGTCATTCTTGCCCAGCCGCGCGGCTTCTGTGCCGGGGTCGTGCGCGCCATCGATATCGTGGAGAAGGCGCTCGATAAGTATGGCGAGCCCGTCTATGTCCGCCACGAGATCGTCCACAACAAGCATGTGGTGGACAAGCTCAAGAACAAGGGCGCCCGCTTTGTCGAGGAACTGGACGAAGTGCCGGAAGGCGCCGTCACTGTATTCAGCGCCCATGGCGTGCCCCAGTCGGTGGTGAAAACTGCCCAGGACCGCGGCTTGCCGGTGCTGGACGCCACCTGCCCGCTGGTTTCCAAGGTGCACAATCAGGGCAAGCGCTATGTCGCCCATGGCCGCCGCCTGATCCTGATCGGCCATGCCGGCCATCCCGAAGTGGAAGGCACCATGGGCCAGGTCGGTGCGCCGGTGACCCTGGTGCAGCATGAGGCCGATGTCGCCACCCTGGACATCCCGCCGGAGACGCCGGTCGCCTATATCACCCAGACCACGCTTTCGATCGACGATACAAAGGGCATCATCGCCGCGCTCAAGAAACGCTTCAGCGACATCGTCGGCCCCGAAACCAGTGACATCTGCTACGCCACCCAGAACCGCCAGACTTCGGTGCGCCAGCTGGCGAAGATCGCCGATGTGATCCTGGTGGTGGGCGCGGCCAACAGCTCCAACTCCAACCGCCTGCGCGAGATCGGCATCGAGGAAGGCGTGCCTTCCTATCTGATCAATGACGGCAGCGAGCTGAGAGCAGAGTGGGTGCAGGGCAAAGAGGTGGTGGGCCTTACCGCCGGCGCCTCCGCTCCGGAAGAACTGGTGCGCCATGTGATCGAGGCACTGGGCCGCATCGAGGACGTTGAAGTCGAACAGATGGACGGCAAGAAGGAACATATCGAGTTCCGCCTTCCGGCCGAGTTGAGGGCTTAAGATGGGTTTGCCGCTGCGTCAGGCCGCCAAGATCGGCGCCTATGTGATCAAGAAGCACCTCTCCGGCGGCAAGTATCCGCTGGTGCTGATGCTGGAGCCGCTGTTCCGCTGCAACCTGGCCTGCGCCGGCTGCGGCAAGATCGATTATCCGGACGAGATCCTGAACCAGCGCCTGTCGGTGCAGCAATGCATGGACGCGATTGACGAATGCGGGGCGCCGGCCGTCTCCATCGCCGGCGGCGAGCCCCTGCTTCACCGCGATATGCCCAAGATCGTGGAAGGTTATCTGGAGCGCGACAAGTTCGTGATCCTGTGCACCAATGCGCTGCTGCTGGCCAAGAAGATCAACCAGTACAAGCCGCACCCCAATTTCACCTGGTCCATCCATCTGGATGGCGACAAGGTGATGCATGACAAGTCCGTCTGCCTGGACGGCACCTACGAGAAAGCCGTCGCCGCCATCAAGATGGCCAAGGAACGCGGCTTTCGCACCCAGATCAACTGCACCTTGTTCGACGGCGCCGACCCGGAGCGCACGGCCGCCTTCTTCGACGAGATGATGAAGATGGGCGTGGACGGCATCACCGTTTCGCCCGGCTATGCCTATGAGCGGGCACCCGACCAGCAGCATTTCCTGAACCGCGAACGCACCAAGACCATGTTCCGCGAGATCCTGAAGCGCGGCAATGGCGGCAAGAACTGGGAGTTCACCAACTCGCCCCTGTTCATGGACTTCCTGGCCGGCAACCAGACCTATGAATGCACGCCCTGGTCCATGCCGCTGCTCACCGTGTTCGGCTGGCAGAAGCCCTGCTATCTCTTGGGCGAAGGCTACGCGAAGACCTTCAAGGAGCTGATGGAAGGCACCGAGTGGGAAAAGTACGGCGTCGGCAAGTATGAGAAATGTGCCAACTGCATGGTGCATTGCGGCTTTGAAGGCACCGCCGCCACCGATGCGATCAAGCATCCCTGGAAGAACCTGCCGCTGATGATGCGGGGCGTGAAGACCGAAGGCCCGATGGCGCCGGAGATCGATCTCTCAAACCAGCGGCCCGCGGAATATGTCTTCTCGCGTCACGTCGAGAAGAAGATGTCAGAGATCCGCACCGGCAAGTCCGACACCACAGAGATCGCGGCAGCGGAGTAATTCCGCAAAGGCCCTGTTCGACGCCCGCGCCGTGCGCACCAGCGCCGGCACCTGCGCCGGCTTTCTGAGCAACGAACCCAGCACCCGGCCCAGCGCGATGCCGCCATCCGGCTTCATCGCCACCAGGGCGGCCGGCGGCAGCACATGGCGCGCATCGTCAGAGATCACCCGCAGGGCGGCCAGCGGCAGATTGCGTTTGGCAGCGAAGCGGGCGGCGACCTGGGATTCCATGTCCACCGCCAGCGCGCCGGTCGTGTCGTAAAGCCCGGATTTGGTCTCAGCCTTCCAGATGATCACGTCACTGCCGAAGATCTGGCCCTGATGGGCGCCAAGAACATTTGAAGACAGGCGCGACAGCAGGCGGACGCGCCAGCCTTCATGGCAGTCCCAATTTTCCAGCCCAGTCATGATCTGGTCGGCAATCACCACATCGCCCACTTTCAGGTGCGGCGAGAGCGCGCCAGCCAGGCCGATCGAGATCACGGCCTTGAGATCGCCATGCAGGGCATCCAGCTTTTCGGCGAGGCTGTCGCTGTCACCGCCGCCCGCCACCGCCACCACATCGGCGACACCGACGATCTTGGCTTCCTTGGCAAGGCCGGTAACGGCAATGATGGTCATGCGAGCTTGTCATTCCCGGCCGAGCATTGCGACAGCAATGCGAGGGGAAGGGATTCCAGGTGGCAAGATTGGGTCCGGTCGTTCCACCTGGGTCCCCTTCCCTCACGCCGCGCGATGCGCGGCGTTCGCCGGGGATGACAGATGGTGCTGATCACAACCCATACTCCACCCTGCGGCTGTTGCTGGTCTTGAGATTGCGATACCGCGCCAGGGCCCAGAGCGGGAAGAATTTCGGATAACCGTGATAGTTCAGATAGAACACCCGCGGAAAGCCGCCGCCGGTGTAATGCGGCTGGCTCCACAGCCCGTCAGCTTCCTGCGTGGCTTTGAGATAGTTGACGCCGCGCGCCACCACCGGATGATCCACCTGACCCGCCGCCATCAGGCCCAGGAGCGCCCAGGCCGTTTGTGACGCTGTCGACGGCGCCGGCTCATAGCCTTTGTAATCCAGCTTGTAGCTGTCGCAATTCTCGCCCCAGCCGCCGTCCGAATTCTGGATTTCGACCAGCCAGTCGGCGCCCTTTTTCATGGTGGGATGATCGGGACTTAAGCCTGCACCATTAAGCCCCGCCAGCGCCGACCAGGTGCCATAGATGTAATTGACGCCCCAGCGGCCCCACCAGGAGCCGTCGTCGCGCTGTGTCCGGATCAGATAGTCCACCCCGGCCTTCAGACGCGGATCGTCTTTCGCCGCGCCGAGTTGCGCCATCATGCCGACGCAGCGACCCGACACATCCTCGGTCGGCGGGTCGAGCAGCGCGCCATGATCGGCAAAGGGGATATTGTTCAGATAATAATAGCTGTTGTCGGCATCGAAGGCACCCCAGCCGCCATCGCGGCTTTGCAGTCCCTCCACCCATTCGCGGCCGCGCGCGATCGCCACATCGTCGTGAGCGACGCCGGCGCGATCGAAGGCCATCACCACCACCGCCGTGTCGTCCAGATCGGGGTAATAGTCGTTGCGGTATTGGAAGGCCCAGCCGCCGGGCCGCACATCGGGCTTTTCCTCGGCCCAGTCGCCTTTCACATCCAGCACCTGCAGCGGCTTCAGCCATTCCAGGCTGCGCGCGACGGCTTTTTCCGCCGCTTCGTCGCGCGTTTCCATCAGGGCATGGGCGACCAGCGCGGTGTCCCACACCGGCGAGACGCAGGGCTGGCAATAGGCTTCCGTGTCCTTGACGACCAGCAGGTTTTCGACCGACTTGCGCGCGATGGCGCGGTCGGGATGTTCCGGCGGATAGCCGATCAGGTCATACATCATCACGCTGTTGGCCATGGCGGGATAGATGGCGCCCAGGCCGTCCTCGCCGTTCAGCCGTTCCGTAGTCCAGCGCACGCATTCGGCAATCGCCTTCTCGCGTGTGCCTTTGGGCCAGGGCACAACTTTCAGAATCTTGTCCAGCGCCCCGAAAAAAGCCGACCAGCCGGCGCTTTGGTGCGGGGCGCGCGGCGACGCCGCCGGTACGCCCGGCACGAACAGTTCATCCACATGAATGCCGCGCGGATTCCTCGCCAGCGGCCGGCGGGCGCAGAGCACCAGCAGCGGCACGATCACGGTGCGCGCCCAATAGCTCATCTTGGACAGATGGACCGGAAACCAGCGCGGCAGCAGGATCAGCTCTGGCGGCACGGTCGGCACGTCGTTCCACGAACATTGCCCATACAGCGCCAGCAAAATACGGGTGAAGACATTGGCCTTGATGGCGCCGCCGCGCTTGCGGATTTCCTCGCGCGCCCGCGCCATGTGCGGCGCGTTGATGTCGTCGCCGATCATCTTCAGGGCGAAATAGGCCTTCACCGTCGCCGAAATGTCGAAGGCGCCTTCGTGATAGAGCGGCCAGCCGCCATGGGCGCCCTGGATGCGGCGCAGATAGACCCCGATCTTGCGCTCAAGCTCCAGATTGGGCTTTTCCGCCAGATAGTGGACCAGCAACACATATTCCGCCGGAATGGTGGCGTCGGCCTCCAGCTCATAGACCCAGTGACCGTCCGGCTTTTGCTGGCCGAGAATGGCAGCGGTGGCGGCGCGGATGGCGCCTTCCACGTCTGTGTATGCCGAGGGGCTCATCTGGTTCATCACGCCCACTATAAAGACAGATGGCGGGCGGCCAAAGCAGCCGCCTTTTCGCCCGAGCGCAGGGCGCCCTCGATGGTTGCGGGCAGGCCGGTCCGGGTCCAGTCGCCGGCCAGGAACAGGTTGCGCCACGGGGTTTTGGCCTCGGGGCGCCTGGCGTCCTGGGCGGGCGTGGCGGCAAAGGTGGCGCGCTTTTCCTTGACGATCTGCCAGGCGGGCATGTCGGCGCTGATCCCCAAGGCCTTGGCCACATCGCACCAGATCAGGCGCGCCAGTTCTTCCCGGTCCTTGTCCACGATCGCATCAGCGCCGGAGACGGTGACGGAAATGCGATCGGGAAAACTGAATATCCACTCCGCGGTGCCGCCGATCACGCCCAGCATGGCGGGACTTCCGGCAGGCGGCGCAATGCGGAAATGGGCGTTGACGATGGCGCGGAAATCATTGGGCACTGCCAGGTCCGGCACCAGTTCGCCGGCCACCCAGGGCGGCACCGCCAGCACCACGACATCGCGCCCGTCAACCGGCTGGACCGCCTCGCCCGTTTCCAGCGCCATGACATGGCGATTGTTCAATGTCAGGCCCCGCAGCCGGGTGCCCAGACGCACCTGCGCGCCTTTGCTCTCCAGATATTTGAGCGCCGGCTCGATGAAAGCCGCCGCCAAAGTAGGATGGGCAATACGCGGTCGGTAATGGCGTCCGCCCTTGGCCAGGGTCTCGCGGAGCACCGCGCCGGCCAGGGCCGCGGAAGACTCTTCAGGTTCGGTGTTCAGTACCGCCAGCAGAAAGGGGCGCATCAGCCGCTCCCACAGCGCGCCGCGCTCCTTCACAACTTCGTCGATGCGCGTTCTAGGCCCTGCCCACAACAAGGGCAGAAAACGCAGATATTCGCCCATGGCCGTGCCCGGCACGCGCTGGGCATCTCGCGTGACCCAGAGCGGCAGCGGCCCTTCGCCGGGCTTCAGCCGCCAGCGCTTGCCGTCGCGCAGATCCACGAAATCGAATTCCGCATGCGCCGGTCCCATCAGCGCGTTCCGCGCGCCGATCCGCGCCAGATAGTCATGCACCGCGCGATTGCCGGAGAGGACCAGGTGATTGCCGTTGTCGATCACCCCGCCGATTGCGGCGTCGAAATAGGAGCGGCAACGGCCGCCCGCCTGGCCGGCCGCTTCCAGCAAGGTGACGGGCGCACCGCGGGACGCCAGGATGGTGGCTGCCGAAAGCCCTGCAAGACCGCCACCGACGACAAAGACCTTGCGGGTCATCCGACCAAGGCCTTCATGAAAAAAGTCCTTGCCGCAACACCAGCGACACCAGCCTGCTTTTGGGCAGGGAGACACGGTGCCGCGGTGGGGCAAATCCTTGCGCCTCGCTGGCGCGCAGGATTTCGGAATAGACCGCGCCCATCAGGCGCGGCGTCTTGATGCGGCCCTTGGGGCGGGCGGACAGAATGCGGTTTGCCTCATCATAATGATGGTGGGCCAGTTTGGCGACCTTGCGGCACACCGCATCGATCTCCGGCCTGTTCACCACCGCCGCCGGATCGAGCGAACGGCAGCAATTCATTTCTTCCAGATATTCGCGCGGCAGATAGAGCCGGCCGATGGCGGCATCCTCGTCAATGTCGCGCAGGATGTTGGTGAGCTGCAGCGCACGCCCCAGATGATGGGCAAGCTGGAAGCCCGGCCCTTCCTCCATCCCAAAGACCTTGATGGAAAGCCGGCCCACGGCGCTGGCGACGCGGTCGCAATAAAGATCGAGCGTCGCCAGATCGGGCGCGACGATATCCTCGGCCACATCCATGTCCATGCCGTCCAGCACGGTCAGAAAATCTTCCAGTCTGAGACCATAGTGTTCGACAGCCGGCGCCAGGAAACGCACCTGTGGCGCAGCGATACCGGCATAGAGCGCGCGCAGATCCTCCCGCCACCGTTCCAGCTTTTCGTGCCGTTCGGCGCGGGTGCCGACGCCATCGTCGGCAATGTCATCCACCTTGCGGCAGAAGGCATAGATGGCGAACATGGCGTCGCGCTCTTCCGCCGGCATCAGTCGCATGGCGATATAGAAAGAGCTGCCGCTCGCTTTTTTCTTCACCGCCTTGGCGGCGGGGCCGCCGATATTTTCTGCGTTGGTCATGAGGCTCTGGGACGTTTGAGGCGCATCAGCGCGAAGGAAGGAAAGCGTTTCACGAACAGGGCCGCCACATCCAGCTTGGAATGATGCACAGGCTGTGACAGCGGATCGCGATGGATCAGCAGGCGATTGAGGTCGTCGGCAAGAGTCTGGATAAGGTCCACCTCCAGCGCCAGGCGGCCGTCACGGAGACGTGCGGCAAAGGGGCGCGCGATGTCCAGCAATTCGGCATTCTTGCGCGCCAAAGCAGAGATCACGCCGGCCAGGGCGGGATTGGCCTTGTCCTCGCCCAGCGCCGCCACGGTGATTCCGGCCGCGGCGAGCATGGGCTCTGGGATATAGACCCGGTTCAGCTCGCGATAATCCTTGGCGCAGTCCTGCAAATGGTTGATCACCTGCAGCGCGGCGCAAAGCGCGTCATTGGCCGGCCACAGGCTTTGGGATTCGCCATGCACATCCAGCACAAAGCGGCCCACCGGCATGGCGCTGTAGCGGCAATAGTCGATCAGGTCATCCCAATCGCGATAGCGCAGCTTGGTGCAGTCGCGGCGAAACGCTTCCAGCAGATCCAGGGCATGCACCGGTGACAGGGTGCGCTCTTTTAAAACTTCGCGCAGGCGCACGCCTTCGGGCACCGCGTCGCTCTGGCCTTCCAGGCTGGCGCGCATCTCATCCAGCAGGCGCAACTTTTCTTCGGCCGGAGCCGTCGGATTGTCGGCCACATCATCGGCGGCGCGCACGAAATTGTAGAAGGCCAGCACCGGCGGCCGGTTCTGGGGCGCGATCAGGAAAGAGGCGACCGGGAAATTCTCGTTCTTGTGTCCCTTGCCCGATTGCAGGTCCGCCACGCCGCTCATGCGCCGGCCTCGTTAGCATTGGCTTGCGCCCGGCCCTTCCACATGCCGCCGCGCCCGCCCCAATGCTGGATGGCCGACTCCAGGGTGAAAGCGGCATAGAAAACCCCGATCAGGGGCAATGCCAATCCCCACAGCCAGGACAGGCGATAGAAGCGCAGCATCGGCACGTACATCGCAGCCATGATGATCCAGGCCAGCCAGCCGGCCATCTGCGAGACGCCCCAGCCGAACAAGGCTGCCGCCACCGGCGCCAGATAGACCAGTGCCAAGCCAAACAAGGTGCCAATCAGCATCAGGGGCGAATAACCGAGCTGGGCATAAGCACTGCGCGCCACCATGTGGCGGATGTCGGCGATATGGTTGTAGGGCCGCATCGAGACCGCGCGATCGGTCAGGCCCAGCCAGATCGGTCCCTGCCGCTTCATCGCTCGGCCCAGGGCGCAATCGTCAATGATATTGTGGCGGATGGCGGCGATGCCGCCGGCCTTCTCCAGCGCCTGCCACCGCACCAGCATGCAGCCGCCGGCTGCGGCCGCGATTGGGGAATGTGTGCTATTCACCGCGCCGAACGGAAATAGCATGTCGAAAAAGTAGACGAAGGCCGGGATCAGGAAATGCTCGGCTGCGGTGCCACAATGCAGCCGCGCCATCAGCGACACCAGCACCTTGCTGCCATCTTCGGCCCGCGCCACCAGCCGGCGCAGATTGTCCGGGCTATGGCTGATATCGGCGTCGGTGAACCAGAGAAATTCCGGCTGGGTCGCGACGGCCTGCTCCACGCCCTGGTTCATCGCCCAAAGCTTGCCAGTCCAGCCCGGCGGGCGCGCCTCGCCCGAGAGCACGGTCAGCCGGCTGTTGTTCAGGGCCCGCGCTCGCTGGCCGGTGCCGTCATCGCTCTGGTCGTCCACCAGCACGACCTGGAAATCGCCGGGGTAATCCTGCGCCAGCAGGCTGGAGAGGCTCATCTGGATCACATCTACTTCGTTGCGCGCGGGCACGACCGCCACAACGGAGGGCCATGCCGCGGGCTCGGCGACCGGCGCGGCGTCGCGCTCCTTCAGCCGCCAGAAGCCGTGATGGAACAGCAGCAGATAGAGCCAGATGGCCAGCGGCAGAAATCCGCACAGAATCCCCGCGATCATGCCCAATACCTCTTCATGAGAGGTATCCGTGCGCGCCGAACCAGGCCAGCGCATCCTCGATGCCTTTGCGATAGGCGCGCGCCTGATAGCCCAGTTCGCGCCTGGCCTTTTCCGAACTGAAGAACATGCGGTAGCGCGACATACGCAGCGCATCGGCCGTGAGAAGCGGCTCCTTGCCTGTGATCCGGGCAAGGGCTTCGGCGCCCCAGGCGATGGGAAAGAGCGGTGCCCGCGGCAGCTTCACACGAGGGGCGCGGCGGCCCGACAGGGCGGCGATATCGCCCAGCATGGTTTGGAGGCTGACATCCTCGCCGCCCAGAATGTAGTTCTCGCCGATCTTGCCGCGGTCCAGCGCGGCAAGGTGGCCTTGGGCGACGTCGTCCACATGCACGAGGTTCAGGCCGGTATCGACAAAGGCCGGCATCTTGCCGGTGGCGGCCTCCACGATGATGCGGCCGGTGGGCGTGGGCTTGATGTCGCGCGGACCGATGGGCGTGGACGGCGCCACGATCACGGCGGGCAGTCCTGCTTCCCGCACCAAACGCTCGACTTCGCGCTCGGCCACCAGCTTGCTGCGCTTGTAGGCGCCGATCACGCTTTGCGGTGTATGGCGCGAGGTTTCGTCCACCGCCACAGGTCCCGGTTTCAGCGCCGCAACCGAGGAGGTATAGACCACGCGCTCCACACCGCATTTGAGCGCCGCCCCCATGGAGGCTTGCGCGCCCTTCAGATTGTTGCGCTCGATCTCGCGCGGGTCCGGCGCCCAGAGGCGATAATCGGCGGCGACATGGAAGAAATAGCGCGCGCCCTCCATGGCCGAGACCATCGAAGCCTCGTCGCGCATGTCACCCAGCACCGGTTCGCAATCCAGGTCCGCAATGTTGCTGCGGGAGGCGGTGGGGCGCATCAGCACCCGCACATGAAGACCACGCGTCAGCAGCGCCCGCGCCACGGCGGAGCCGACAAAACCCGAAGCACCGGTCACCAGGGCGATATCAGCCATGGGAAACCCCGTCACCGGCCGCTCTCTCAAGCTCGCGGCGCTCATCGCTCGCTCCGCGAAACGCGGCTCGCCCCTCAACACCCTGCCAATAAAGCAGCGCCGGCACCCCCAGCACGATCTCGCGCGCCCGCTTGAGCAACGACACCGCCACGCCCATTTCGGGCGAGAGGCCGAACAGCGGCGCCAGCACGGCATAACCCCATTCCTGTACGCCGATAGCGGCCGGCACGGGTGCCGCGATACTGCGCAAGGTGCAAAGCAGTGCCTCCAGCGCGATGGCGTTGAGCAGCGGAATGTCACCGCCCACGAGGCGGAAGGCGATCCAGGTGCCGATACCAGCGCCGATCCAGGCCAGGAGATGGAACGCCGAAGACGCCGCCAGGCGCTTTTTGGAATCGTACATTTCTTCGATGGCGGCATGGAAAGACAGGCCCTCACCGCTTTGCGGAAAAAACCGCGCCGCCATGCGCTCGGCAAAGGCCGCGCCTTTTTTCTGCAGGAAGATCAGCAGCGCGATGCCCGGCACCGCCAGCAGCAGCACCGCCAGCATGGCTTGGGTCATCACATCGCCGCCGGAGAGATGCCGGAACTGCGAAACGCCCCAGCCCAGGCCGAAGGCGAGGAACACCACCTGCGCCATCGCCTCGGTGGTGGCGTCGCCGGCGACCGAGGCGCCGGCATAGGCGCCCGGCATGCCTTTCAGGATCAGGAGCCGCGCCGCGGCCACCATGCCGCCGACCGGCGAGAAGGGCGAAATCTCGGCGATGGAATCGCGCACCAGCCGCGCCAGGTACAATTCGCGCAGCGGCCGGCGCTCGCGCGGCGGCAGCAGGAACTGCCAGGCAAAAGCCAGGCTGACGAAGACCAGCAGAGCAAAGACGCACAGCAACGCCAGGCCGCCAAAGCCGGCGCGGGCGATCGCCGCAAAGATCGGATCAAAGCCGATGGACCAGACCAGATAAACGGCCGCCACCAGCCCGGCTGCGAGCGCCACGGCAACGCCGATCTTCGGGCCCCACTTCATTAGGCAGGAAGCGGCTTGGCGCGGAAGCTCCACAGGCGCATGGCGCCCAGTGCCGTCTCCGCCAGCTGCGGCAGGAAGCTGGGACGCAGCAATTCCTTGTCGAACACGCCCATGCGGCGGCGGTTCTCGGAATAGCAATCCTCCAGGAAACGCCGGAAAGTGAAGCCGTCCAGGAAGACAGAGGCCTGGGTGGCGGTGAATTCCTTGCCGTCGTTCAGATCCTTGCCGCGCTTGGCGGTACCTATCATGCGGCCCAGCGCCCGCATGTAATAGCGGAAATCGGTGAACGGCAGCAGCAGCCGGGCAAGGAAGCCCTTCTGCGCCTGGTTATAGGCCATCCAGTTGACGAAGAAGACGATGTGGCGCGTCTCCTCGTACATCAGGGTCTCGAAGATGGTGAACATCTCCTTGGGCAGGAATTGCGACTGCATGGCGATCTTGAAGACGCCGAAGCCCAGGAAGGAATCCATGCACTCGCCGAAGCCGAAATCCTTGAAGCGGGTTTCGACATTGTCGCTGACGTCTTCCAGCGGCCGCTCGGCGGCGTCGATGCCGTATTTCTCGATCATCACCCGGATCAGCTTGGCATGGCGGGCTTCCTCGAAGCCCTGCATCGCCACGGCTTCCTTCATCACTGGATCTTTGATGGTCTTGACGAATTCGGCCACGATCGCGCCGGCGCGGCGCTCGGTGTAGAAAACCTCTTCCCAGAAGGGCACGGACTTGAGGCGATTGAGCGCAGCCTCGTCCAGTTCCGGCCAGGGCAGCGTATCCGGATCGAACTCCGTATAGGTCTGCATGAAATGGCGACAAAACGTGTCGCGATGCTCGGGCGATCCGATCTTCATGACGTCAGGCCGCCTTCTGCTTGTTTTTCTTGGAGCCGATGAACTTCAGCGCCAACCGAGCCACGAACGGCACAAAGCGCGGCCGCTTCAGGCGCTTGTCATAGGGCGCAAGACGCCGGTCATTCTCTGCCACGCAGATCGCGATCAATTCGCCGACATCGACGTCGGAGCCAAGCTGGCCGGCGCCGCTGACGGTGAAGTTATTGTCCTGTTGGCCGTTGGAGACATCCGAGGCGATGCTCATGCGCTCATAGATCAGGAACAGCCAGACCGCGAAGACCTTCAGCTCAAAGTAGGGCCGGCGCCACCAGGGCATGTTGCGGCGGTGCCAGGCCACCCAGTTCACGAAGAAGAGGATGTGGCGCGCCTCTTCATTCACAACCGGATCGAAGGTCTGGACAAGTTCAGGCGGGAAATAACCCGTGTCCTTGGCGGCCTTGAACAGACCGAAGGCGAAGAAAGAGTCGATGCATTCGCTGTAGCCGGTGACCATGAAGGCCCATTCCGGATTTTTCGGCCGCTCATAAACCGGCTCAGGCGCCAGCTTGATGCCATAGGCTTCCACCAGATTGGCCAGCACATGGCGGTGGCGGCGTTCCTCGAAGCCGTTGAGTTCGATCGCCTTGCGCAGCAGGGCATCGGGCACGCTTTCGGCATAGGTGCAGACATTGAGGCCGGCGCGATTTTCGGTCTGCACCGCGATGTCCCATATGGGCAGCGACGTGATGCGCTTCTCCGCTTCCTCACCCAGCCGCGGCCAGTCGAGCACTGCGGGCTTGTAGGGATCGAAGGTGTCGAGCAGGGTCTTGCAGAAAAGACGCTTGTGCTCGTCCGAGCCGAAACGAATCGGACCGTCACCCGGCCAGATCCCGGTATCGCGGGTCAGGTCGGGCGGGATGGCAAAGGCCGGACTACTCATCGGCAAGCCTGCTCATGAACGCTCCCATTCTCGCGACTGCAATACCCCTTTAAAGGGAGCAATAGAACCCAAAAATGCGCCTGCGCAATTGCGGGTTAAGTTCTTGAAATTATTGGGGAGAAAAGTCCCCAAAGCCGCCACTTTTCACGCCCCGACGAACCAACAGGCTCGCCAGTTCCGGCTGGGTCAAGGCCGCAAGTTCCGCCCCATACTGATAGCCGGGCGCCGACCCCGGATAAGGCCCGGTCGCTGGGTGAGTATAAATCTCCGTGAGCCCCTCGGGCAGATTTTCCAGCAGACCGGCAAGGCGCGGGGCCGTCATGGCGCCCGACCAGGCCAGGCCAAAAACCTGGTCCGGCGCGGCGATGCCGGCCTTGCGGAACCGGGCCTGCAACGCGCGCGCGAAGGGCATGGTCAGCGCCACCACGCCGGACGGTTTGTGCGGCTCGATGCGCGCCAGCACGTCTTGCGGCTCCAGCGGCACCCGCGCCCCTTTGGCGCCATGCGCCTTCGCGCCCTCGACCATGAAACGGGCGATGGTGGGGTGCAGATGAAAATGCTTGTGGGCATTGACGTGATCCAGGGCCAGACCCGTGGCCGCAAAAGCGGCGAACTGCGCCTCGATTTCGCGCCGCAGTTGTTCACGCACCTTGGGCAGAAAGAACATGGCGGCGCCTGCCCGCGCCATGTCGGTACGGAACTGGCCGGTCGAGTCGACAAGATCGGGCACCTTGCTGGCCGGCAGCACCGGCTTTCCTTCCGCTAGCACCAGGTGCAGCCCGACTCGCAACGACGGCAAGGCTTTGGCGCGTGCCACCGCATCGGCCGCGGCAGGTCCCGAGACCATCAAGCTGGCGGCGGAGAGAATACCATCGCGATGGGCGCGTTCGACCGCTTGATTGACCTCGACAGCAGCGCCGAAATCATCAGCGGTGACGATCAATTTCTTCACCGCCCGCCCCAAATGTCATGGCCCGCAAATGCGGGCCATCCAGGCGACGACGGACAGACATCGCCAATCAGAACTGCGTTCTTTTCTGCCAATTCGAGACTGTCTCCAACTGGATGGCCCGCTACTAGCGGCGGGCCATGACAGAAAGGCTCAGGAAACGATCATGTCTTCGCGGTTCTTGAGGAACTGGAAGAACTCCACGCCCTCGCGCAGGCGGCGCACCAGCATGTCGCGTGAGGTCAGCATCTCTTTCACGATCTCCATGATCTTGGAGGGACGGAAGTAGAACTTCTTGTAGAAGTCCTCGACCGATTCGAAGATCTCGGTGTGGCCGAGGTGCGGATAATTCAGCGGCGCGATCTGGGTGCCGTCTTCGGTCAACAGGTCCACGTCGGACGCGAACCAGCCATTTTCCTTGGCCTGCTTGTAGAGGAAGGTGCCCGGATAGGGCGCGGCCAGCGACACCTGGATTGTGTGCGGATTGACTTCCTTGGCGAAGGCCAGGGTTTCCTGGATGGTCTCGCGGGTCTCGCCCGGCAGGCCCAGGATGAAGGTGCCGTGCACCACGATGCCCAGCTCGCGGCAGTCGCGCGAGAAGCGCTTGGCGACATCCACCAACAGGCCCTTCTTGATGTTATGCAGGATCTGCTGATTGCCGGATTCATAGCCGACCAGCAGCAGCCTGAGGCCATTGGCCTTCATCACTTCCAAGGTCTTGCGCGGAACATTGGCCTTGGCATTGCACGACCACACCACATTCAGCGGGCCCAGCGCCTTCGCCAGTTCTTCCACCCGGTCATGGTTGTCGGTCAGGGTGTCGTCGTCGAAGAAGATTTCCTTCACCTCCGGGAAATTCTCCTTCACATACTTCACGTCCTGCACCACGCGGTCGATGGACATGAAGCGGTACTTGTGCCCGCCGATGGTCTGCGGCCACAGGCAGAAGGTGCAGCGCGACTTGCAGCCCCGGCCCGTGTACCAGGACATATAGGGGTGCATCAGATAGCCGCCGAAATATTTTTCGACATTGAGCTGCTTGTAGAGCGGCAGCACCGACGGAAGCTTGTCCATGTCGACCAGGATTTCGCGCTCGGGATTGGAGACGATCTGGCGTGAAGCGTCGCGGTAGGTCAGGCCCTTGATGCCGGCCCAGTCATTCCCACGCGCCAGTTCCTGGATGGTGAAGTCGTATTCGTTGCGCGCGACAAAATCCAAAGCGGGGCATGCTTCCATGCTCTGCACCGGCTCGACCGCGACCTTGGCGCCGATGAAGCCGATCTTGGCCGTTGGATTGATGGCGCGGATCATGCCCGCGGTCTTGCAGTCCGACTTGAAGCTCGGCGTCGAAGTGTGAATGACGATCAGCTCATGCGCCTTCACCTCCTCCTCGATGTCCTTGAAGGAAAGATTGTGGGGTGGGGCGTCGATCAGGCGCGAACCCGGCACCATCGCCGCGGCCTGGGCGAGCCAGGTGGGAAACCAGAAGCTCTTCACTTCCCGCTTCATCTGATAGCGGGCGCCGGCGCCGCCGTCATAGCCGTCAAAAGACGGCGCCTGCAGGAAAAGGGACTTCATCATACCGATCACCTTGAGCCCAAGCG
>Ga0310811_10001700_pt1 | contig 27419 bp, 27 predicted proteins | sample YCmetagenome_FD_207642 | JGI IMG/M metagenome (GOLD analysis project Ga0310811, IMG submission 207642) | Soil microbial communities from experimental microcosm in Duke University, North Carolina, United States - YC | ecosystem: Engineered > Artificial ecosystem > Soil microcosm > Unclassified ... | reverse complement strand
GTGGAGGGATCCCGGGTTTCGCTTCGCTCCACCGGGGCTACGAGCTATTCCGCCGCGGTCACCGGCGCCTTGCTGTTCGCACCATAGCGCTGATCGATATAGTCGATCACCAGTGCCTTGAAATCGGCGGCAATACTCGGTCCGCGCAGGGTACGGAATTTCTTGCCGTCGACGAACACGGGTGCCGCCGGCGCTTCGCCGGTGCCGGGCAGGGAGATGCCGATATTGGCGTGCTTGGATTCGCCGGGGCCGTTGACGATGCAGCCCATGACCGCGACGTTGAGGGCTTCAACGCCGGGATATTGCGTCTTCCAGGCCGGCATTTCCTCGCGGATGAAATCCTGGATCGAGCGCGCCAGTTCCTGGAACGTGGTCGAGGTGGTGCGGCCGCAACCCGGGCACGCCGCCACCAGCGGCACGAAGGTGCGAAAACCCATGGTCTGCAGCAGTTCCTGCGCGACCTGAACTTCCACCGTGCGGTCGCCGCCGGGTTCAGGCGTCAGCGAAATGCGGATGGTGTCGCCGATGCCCTGCTGCAGCAGGATGCCGAGCGCCGCCGACGAGGCCACGATGCCCTTCGATCCCATGCCGGCTTCCGTCAGACCAAGATGGATCGCATAATCGGAACGCGCCGCGAGCACCTCGTAGACCGCGATCAGGTCCTGCACGGCGGAAACTTTTGCCGACAGGATCATCCTGTTTTTGGGCATGCCGAGCTCTTCGGCGCGCGCCGCCGACAACAGCGCCGACTGCACCATCGCCTCGCGCATCACCGCGCGCGCATCGCGTGGCTCCGGCAACGCGGTGTTCTCGTCCATCAGCCTGGTCAGCAGTTCCTGGTCGAGCGAGCCCCAATTGGCGCCGATGCGCACCGGCTTGTCGTTCTTGTTGGCGATCTCGATGATGTCGGCAAATTGCGTGTCGCGCTTGTTCTTGAAGCCGACATTGCCGGGATTGATGCGGTACTTGTCGAGCGCCTCGGCGCAGGCCGGATAATCCGCCAGCAGCTTGTGGCCGATGTAATGGAAATCGCCGATCAAGGGCGTGGTGATGCCGCGCTTGCGCAGGCCGTCGCGAATATGCGGAACGGCGGCAGCGGCTTCCTCGCGGTCGACCGTGATGCGGACCAGTTCCGAGCCGGCGCGCGATAACGCTGCGACCTGCGCGATGGTGCCCTCGATATCGGCGGTGTCGGTGTTGGTCATCGACTGCACGACAATCGGCGCGCCGCCGCCGACGGCGACATTGCCGACCATGACTTGCGTGGTTTTATGCCGGGCGCTGGGGCCGGCGACGTCGTTTTGCGGCGGTTTTTCAGGCTTGTTCATGGTGTCTCGAATATCAGGTTTTGGTGACATTCACCAAGGGGACGATGGCGGGCGCTGAGGCTCCATCGGAAGTGGACATTTTTATCTGTATTATCAATGGCTTATACCTGGCCGTTGCCACCACAGGCAGCCGCGTCGAAGGCCTGCCATTGCTGGCCGCTATATTGGGCAGCAATCGCCGGATTGAAAGGGCAGGCCGCACAGGGCAGCCCGTCTTTTCATGTGACCGCGCCCACCGTAGCATCGGTGAAGATAACGGGAGGCCAGCATGCCAAGGCGCAAGGAACTCATCAGCACCGCGGAACTCGCCGGCATAATCGACCAGTCCGAGCTGCGGCTGTTCGATTGCACGACCTATCTCGAGCCGGCGCCCGCCGGCAGCACGGTTCCCTATCTCGCCGTGCCCGGACAGCACACGTTTGAGATCGGCCATATTCCCGGCGCGGATTTTTTGGACCTGCAGGGGGAATTCTCCGATCAACGCACCGAGCTGCGCTTCATGATGCCGGCTACCGCGCAACTCGAGGCCGCGTTCGGCCGTCACGGCGTCGGTGCGAATTCTCGCGTCGTGCTCTATTCCATCGGCACGCCGATGTGGGCGACGCGATTCTGGTGGATGCTGCGATCGCTTGGTTTCGAGAACGCGGCAGTGCTCGACGGCGGCTTCGACAAATGGAAGGCGGAGGAACGCGCGATCGAGACCGGCGCAGCCAAAGGATACAAGCCCGCGGCCTTCAAGGCAAAACCGAAGCCCGGCTTTTTCGTCGGCAAGGACGAGGTACTCGCCGCCGTCAGGGATCGCACGGCCGTCGTCGTCAACGCGCTCGGCCCGCAATTCCACAAGGGCCTGGAGCCCAGCCGCTACGGCCGGCCGGGCCGGATTCCCGGAAGCTGCAACGTGTCGGCGGCAACGCTGCTCGATCCGGCGACGAGGGTCTTCGTGCCCCTCGTCGATGCCGAGGCGAAATTCGCGACGCAAGGCCTGCGCCAGGACAAGCGGGTGATCGCCTATTGCGGCGGCGGCATCTCCGCCACCATCGACCTGTTCCTGCTGCATCAGCTCGGTTACGACAACCTCACCCTCTATGACGGCTCGATGGGCGAATGGGCCAAGGACGAGGCGTTGCCGATCGAGACGGGCTAGGGATTCTTAGCGGGTGCGGTTTGCGCCCGCGCCGCTTCGGGCTTGTTGACGAGATAGAGCCCGGCGATCACCAATAGCGCCGCGACGCCGAAGGTCACCGTCAGCGTGTCATGCATGATGAAATACGCGGCCACCACGCCGAACAGTGGCGTGATGAAGGTAAAGGCCGACAATTTGCTGGCCGAATAGGTCTTCACCAGCGCGAACCAGATCACGAAGGTGCAGCCCACCACCCAGATCGCCTGATAAGCGAGCAGCGAAATCGACAACGCGCCGGGGATATGGGTGATGGATTCGCCTGATAGCCAGGACGCCGCGCCCAGGATCGGGATCGATACCGCCGCCTGATAGCCCAGCGCCTTTTCCGGCGCCGCCTTGCGCAGGTTGGTGCCCTTCGCGATCAGCGTCGTCGCCCCCCACAGGCCGCCGCCGCCGACCACCAGGAGATCGCCCAGCAATACTTTGGCGTCGACGTTTGCCTGCGGGACACCGATCGCAAGCGCCACGCCGGCAAAGCTCAGGCCCAATCCGGCCCATTGCAGCGCGCGCAGCCGCTCGCCGAGAAAAACATAGGAGCCGAGCGCGACGAAGAAGGGCGCCGTGTAGAGAAACACCGCCGCGCGCGAGGCAGAGGTAAAGACCAGCCCGGTGAAGATCAGCACGAACTCGACGCCGAACAGGACGCCGGCCACCATGCCCGGACCGAACGAGCCGTCACGCTCGAAGAACTTCACGCCGCGCAGCCAGCCGACAAGGAGCATGACCGGCAGGGCACCGGCCGAGCGGATCAGCGCCTGCATCATCGGCGGCACATCGGGCAGCGCGAGCTTCACCGCGATCTGGTTGAAACCCCAGCTCAGGCACAGCATCAGCATCAATGCGATCGCGCCCGGGGTGAGCGCACGCCCGGCGGAAGAGACAATCTGATTGGACGACATCTATCCTCGTGGCCGGCGTGAACGCCATGTTGATTATTGGCATGATCCCGACAATCGGCCTTCCGGTTTTCGGATAAGGATCATGCCGGATTTAAAGAGCCTTCTGACAATGCGCGCAGGTGCCGGCAATCTCGACGACGGAGAGCTTTGGCAAAAAGCCGGAGGCGCGCGCCGCGGCATTCAAGCTTTGCGCGACGGGGCTGGCGGGAATTTCGCCGACCGAGCCGCAATGATCGCAGATCAGGAACGCCACCATCGCGGTGGCGTCATGGTCGTGCGCGCAGGCGAGGAAAGCATTGCGGCTTTCGATGCGATGGACGAGGCCGTTTTCCATCAGGAAATCGAGCGCGCGGTAGACCGTGATCGGCGCCGGCCGCGGCATCGATTTGGCGAGTTCGTCGATCACCTCATAGGCGCCGAGCGGGCGATGGCTGGACAGCAGCGCCTGCAGCACCTGGCGCCGGATCGGGGTGAACTTCTGCGCCCGCTTGGCGCAGACCTGTTCGGCATGGGCGATGGCTTCCGCGGTGCAGCGGCCGTGATCGTGATCCGGCGCGGGAAAAGTGGGTTTTGCCAAGGTCATGTCGGGGTTTTGTAGCATTTTGACGCCCAATCCCAAAGCCCGGCGCGGTTACCCATCCGAGCCATGTCCTGCGAGCGGGGCAGGTAATTGTTAACTTGCCATGCGGAATTCATAAGCTAGCTTATTATATCAAAAGCTTATGGAGGCCAACGCCGATGCGCGGTTCCGTGGACATGAACTTTCTGTTTACGCTCGGCGAAGTGGCGCGGCTGGTGCGCGCCCATGCCGACAAGCAGGCGGCCCGCTACGGCATTACCCGCGCACAATGGGCGGTACTGGCCAAGGTGGAGCGCACCGAGGGCCTGAAACAGACGGAACTTGCCGAACAGATGGAGATGCAGCCGATCACGCTGACACGGCTGATCGACAAGCTGTGCGACAATGACTGGATCGAGCGTCGCGGCGACGAGACCGATCGCCGCGTCAACCGCCTCTTTTTGAAGAAGGCCGCACGCCCACTGCTCGGCAAGCTCTCCGGCCTGCGCTCGGAGCTCACCGCCACCGCGCTGGAAGGCATCAATCCCGCCGATGCCCACCGCCTGCTCGCCCAGCTCGAGGCCATCAAGGAAAACGTTCGCACCGCGATCCAGAATCCGCCCGGCGAACCCAGAAAGGAGCAGCGCGTTGGCTGATCCCGTCCTCAAATTCCCGCCCGAACAAAAGGGCAGTCCGGCTGCGCCCGCCGCGCGTCCGAAACTTGCCGCGGAACCGCGCCGCCGGCTGATGGCCGGGATGCGCCGTTACCGCCGTTTCCTGCTGCTGGTGGTGCTGCCGCTGGTGGCCGCGATTGCCGGTATCACCTTTTATCTCAATGGCGGCCGCTACGTGACCACCGACGACGCCTATGTCGGCGCGCAGAAGGTGCTGATCACCTCCGACGTGTCCGGCAAGATCATCAGCGTCACCGTGAAGGAAGGCCAGCAGGTCTCGACCGGCGATACCCTCTTCCAGATCGATCCGGTGCCGTTTCAACTCGCCGTGGCACAAGCGCGCGCCAAGCTTGAAGACGCCAAGGCCAACCACGACAATCTCGTCGCCAATGTAGCGCTTTACTCGCAGACCCTCGAAATCGTGAACGCCGGCATCGCGCTCAAGCAGAAGGACGTCGAGCGCAAGAATGCGCTGGTCAAGAGTCTCGCCGGCTCGCAGCTTGACCTCGACAACAGCGCCACGGCACTGGTGACCGTGCAGGCCCAGCGGCAGCTGGTCACGCAGCAGCGGTCGAACGCCCTCAATCAGCTGCTCGGTAATCCCGAACTGCCGCTTGAGCAGTTTCCAGCCTACATGCAGGCCAAGGCCGCGCTTGACGACGCCCAGCGCAACCTCGATCTGACCACCGTTCGCGCGCCGATGAATGGCGTCGCTACCCAGGTCGAACAGATCCAGCTTGGCCGCTTCGTGATGGCGGGCGCCCCGGTGTTTTCCGTCATCGACGTCTCGAACCCCTGGGTCGACGCCAATCCGAAGGAATCCGATTTCACCTATGTCGCGGTCGGCCAGAGCGTCACGCTCGACGTCGATGCGTTCCCCAACCACGTGTTCAAGGGCACGGTCGGTTCGCTTTCACCCGGCACCGGCGCGCAATTCCAGATCCTACCGCCGCAGAACGCGACCGGCAACTTCGTCAAGGTGGTGCAGCGCGTCCCGGTGCGGATCTATTTCGACAAGGACGACAAGTTCGTGCGCAAGCTGAAGGCCGGCATGAGCGTCTATGCCACCATCGACACCAACCACCGCCGCTCGCTGGCGAGCCTGCTCGGCTTTTCGCCGGCGGTGGCAAACCAGGACCAGGAGTAAGCCTGGTCATGCCGACGCCGGGCCCGTCACCCGCTGCCGTTCCCGGCCTACGCCGGAACATGGTGACGATTTGCGCCATGACGGCGACCATCATGCAGGCGCTGGACACCACCATCGCCAATGTCGCCCTGCCCTACATGCAGGGCACGCTGTCGGCCTCGCAGGACCAGATCAACTGGGTGCTGACCTCCTACATCGTCGCCGCCGCGATCATGACCGCGCCGGTCGGCTGGATCGCCAACCGGTTCGGCCGCAAGCGCATCTTCATCCTGTGTTCGGGCGGTTTCACGATCGCATCCGTCATGTGCGGACTGGCGCAGGACATCAACCAGATGGTGGTGTTCCGCCTGCTGCAGGGCGTGTTCGGCGCGGCGCTGGTGCCGCTGTCGCAGGCGGTGATGCTGGACACCTATGCGCTGCATGAGCGCGCCAAGGCGATGGCGATCTGGGGCATGGGCGTGATGATGGGGCCGATCATGGGCCCGTCCTTGGGCGCGTGGCTGACCGAAACCTATTCCTGGCACTGGGTGTTCTTCGTCAACCTTCCGTTCGGCATCTTCACCGTGCTCGGCCTCGTCATCTTCATGGACGAGACCAAGAAGAACCTCGAACTGCGTTTCGACTGGTTCGGCTTCACCGCGCTTGCGATCGCCATCGGCGCGCTGCAACTGGCGCTCGACCGCGGCGAGCAGCTCGGCTGGCTGGAATCCAGCGAGATCAAAGCCGAGTTCATCATCGCCGCCGTCGGCTTCTATTATTTCTTCGCCCATTCGTTGACGACGTCGCGGCCGTTCATCCAGTTCGCGCTGTTCAAGGACAAGAATTTCGTCGGCGGCTGCGTGTTCATGGCGGTCATGGGCCTGGTGCTGTTCTCGACCATGGCGCTGTCGTCGCCGTTCCTGCAGAACGTGATCGGATATCCCATCATCACCGCGGGCGTGCTACTGGCGAGCCGCGGTTGCGGCACCTTCGTCGCCATGATGCTGGTCGGCCGCATGATGCGCTTCATCGAGGCGCGCACCCTGATCTTCTGCGGGCTGAGCATTACCGCCTTTTCGCTGTACTACATGACCGGCTGGACCGACCAGACCGACGTCAGCGAAATCGTGGTGATCAGCGTGTTGCAGGGTTTTGGGTTCGGACTGGTGTTCGTGCCGCTCTCGACGGTGGCGTTCCTGACGCTGCCCAACCATCTGCGCACCGACGGCACCTCGATGCTGACCCTGATGCGCAATGTCGCAAGTTCGATCGGCATCTCCATCGTGATCTCGCAGCTGACGGAGGGATCGCGCCGCGTCTACGCCAACCTCTCCGAGCACATCAATCCGTTCAACCACGCCATGCAGATGCCCAATGTACGCGGCATGATCGACATGAACACCGACGCCGGCCGTGCCATGGCGGACGCCATGGTCAAGGCGCAGGCGCAGATCATCGCCTTCTCGCATGATTACCAGCTGGTGTTGCTGTTCATCCTGGCCATGATCCCGCTGACGCTGATGATCGGCTCGACCAAGGCCACGCTGCGCGCGCAGTCGGTCGCGCCGGATCATGCGGTAATCGAATAGCCATCGCGCCGCGCGACCTTATGCGAGCACCCCCCTGAGATCGTCGCAAATGAGATCGGCGGCGGCGGCGGAAGCGGGAGAGATCGCGGTGTAACTGAAAAAGCCGTGGTTTAATGCCGGGAACTCTCGATAGATGACGCGCACGCCCGCAGCCTTCAAGGCGGCGTGATAGTTCACGCTGTGCTCGTAGAGGAAGTCGTAGGGGCCGACGCCTATGATCGCAGGCGCGAGCCCTTTGAGATCAGCCAAAATCGGCGATGCGCGTACGTCGTTGAGTTTCGCTTCGACGTCGCCGCTGCCGAAGTATGGCTCGCGAATGTCCGGATTGCGGTCCTTGCGCACGTCGAACGCGCCGTAGAGCAGCACCTGAGCGGCGAGTTTGATACCGGCGTCGCGGCACTTGATGGCCGTCACGGCCGCGAAATTGCCGCCGGCGCTATCGCCGCCGACCGCCAGCGGCTTGCCCGCTCCACCCAGCCGGCCAAGGTTGGCATGCGCCCATTTGGCGCCTGCGATGGCGTCTTCGACGCCCTGTGGGAAGGGATTCTCCGGCGCCAACCGGTAATCGACGTTGACGACGACGACACGCGCACGATTCGCAAATCGGATCGCGTGGGCCTGGTGGCTGTCGATATCGCCAACGATGTAACCACCGCCATGGAAATAGACGAGCGTGCCAATCGGCGCGCCTTCGACCGGTTGCACGATTTCGATGGTGATGGGTCCGTTCGGACCCGTAATGCTGGTTCTTTCAAGCTTGCCCGTCGGCAGCTTGGGCTTGGGATAGAGAAAAGCGCGAATGTTACGCGCCCGTTCGCGGCTGACCGGGCCATTGCGTCCGGCATATAGATCGGGGATGCCGCTTTCCTTCCACTTGCGCTCTACCTCGGCGAGGGCGGGATCGAGTGGCTGTCGGTTCTGTGTGGTCATGGTATCTCCGCGAGCATGAGTATTATTTTGCAGGTTCGACGTCTGTCAGATCGATCACAACCGATTGGCCGATCGACGGTGTCTTGATGGCGTTCGAGGCGAAGTAGGCGACATGGATCGCCGCAACGGGCGCGAGCCACGCGAGTTCGACGACGTGGCCATATACCTTCTTCCAGGCGTCCTCGGCCTTGTCTACCGGCAGGTTCGAGGCTTCTTCCATCAACCTGGTCAGCGTGTCGTCCGTGTTGCCGTAGTAGTTGAAGCCACCCTTGGCATCGAGCACCTGAAACTTGGCGAGGTTCGGAATGCCCGCGTTCGAGTTGAGGATGGTGGCCGAGAACGCCTTGTTGTCTCCCATGCTCCGGAGAACACCGAAGTGCTGGGCTTCCATGCCCTTGACGGTAATGCCGACCTTGCGAAGCTGGGCGCCGACGGCCTGTTGCAGGAACTGGCTCATCGAGTTGTTGACATAGGCGACCGTCAGTTCGAAGCCGTTCGGATAGCCCGCAGCCGCGAGCAATTCCTTTGCCTTGGCTGGATCATAGGGGTAGCGCTCCTCGAGCTTGGGGTCGTAGCCGACAAAGCCGCGCGCCTGCAGTTGCGCCGTCGGCTCGGCAAATTTTCCGAACAGCGCCTGAGACATCAGCTTGCGATCGAGCGCATGGTTGATCGCCTGGCGGACGCGCACGTCCTTGAGATAGGGTTGCGGACCCTCGCCATTGCGATCGCTGAGGATAAGTCCGGTCCAACCGACCGGCTCGGACACAATCCGCAGGTTGGGCGGCAGGCTAGCCGCGTTCGAATTGGCGGTGAGCGGATCGGAGCTCAGCAGCATCAACTGGCCCGCCTTCATGGCCTGGATGCCCGCGTTCTGATCCTGGAACACCGAGATGACGACCTTGTCCCACTTCACCCTGCTCTTGTCGTAGTAATGCGGGTTTGGAACATAAGTATAACTCTTCCCGAGAATGGTCGCGGCGGGATCGAGCTTGTAGGGACCGGCGCCGAATGTCTCCTTGGCGAGATTGTCCGGATTGTCGACCCCCTTGGGGCTGATCAGCATGCCGCCATTCCAATAGGCTTCGAACAGGTTGACGAGAGCCGGTTGCGGTTCCGACATGTTGACGCGGAACCGATAGGGCCCCAGCACGTCGATCGACGTCATGGTTTTCAGATTGGCCGCGAAGCCGCCACCCTTGCCTTTGAAATACTCGATGGATTTCCTTGCCGCTTCCGCCGTGACCGGTTCGCCATCGCTGAATTTGGCGCCCTCGCGCAGCGTGAACGTCACCGACTTGCTGTCGGGGGCGATTTCCCATTTGACGGCGAGAGCGGGGCGAAATGAGCCATCGGCGGCGACGCGCACCAGCGGCTCATACGCAGGCCCGATCGCCATGCCGGCGCGGCCGTTGCCGCTCAAGGCCGGGTCCAGGCTGACCGGCACAAACGCGCTGCCGACCGTCAACACCTTCTGCTGTGCGGAGGCGCCGGTCGCCGCGGCGAGCGATGCGGTTGCGAACGCAGCGGCAAGAAAAAGCCGCCGGGTGGCCAAAAGATTCTTCATGGTTGGTTTACCCCTGCCTCGGATGCAATCATCTCTCTTTGACGGCGCCACGCCTCACGACGTTGGCGTTGTTCCCTCGGGTCTGGCACAGGCGCTGCCGACAGCAGTGCCTGAGTATACGAATGCCTTGGTGCCTCGTGGATGAGCTGGGAATCCCCATGCTCGACAATCTCGCCCTTGTAAAGCACGACGGTACGGTGGGACACGTGCCGCACGACCGTCAAGTCGTGAGAGATGAACAACAGCGACAGACCCATGCTCTTCTGCAATTCGCTGAGAAGGTTCAGCACCTGCGCCTGGACCGAGAGATCGAGCGCGCTGACCGGCTCATCGCAGACGACAAGGCGCGGTCGGGCGATCACCGCGCGCGCAATCGCGATGCGCTGGCGCTGGCCGCCGGAAAACTGCGCTGGATAGCGGCTGGCCGCGTCGGTCGGCATCCCGACGCGGATCAGAACGTCGCCGATTCGGGCGTCACGTTCGGCGCGCGACAGCGCGCGATCCATCAGCAGGGGCTCCGCCAGCGTGTCGCCGATGGTGCGCGTTGGATTGAGCGAGCCGTATGGATCCTGGAACACCACCTGGATTTCGCGCGCCAGATCCCGTCGCCGCCGCCGCGACGCATGCGTGATGTCCTCACCGTCGAACATGACGCGCCCCGACGTTGCCGATGTCAGGCCGAGAATGACGCGGCCGATCGTCGTTTTGCCGGATCCGGACTCGCCGACGAGCCCGACCGTTTCGCCGGCCATGACGTCGAAGGACACGCCATTGAGCGCGCGAAAAACCCGTGCCCTGCGCTGCGGGAAATCAACGTACAGGTCCGAAACGCTGAGAAGCGGCCTGCTCATCCCGCACCTACCTGAATTGACCGCAGCGTCTCTTCGATGGTCGGCAGCGGTTCGCCCGGCTTCGCGCCATGCGGATTGGCTTTCAGCAATGCGGCCGTATAGGGGTGGCTTGGCTTCTCGAACAGGTCGACGACGCTTGCCGTCTCGAGCGCGCGGCCCTGATAGAGCACCATCGCCCGGTCGCAGAGATCCGCCACGACGCCCCAATCATGCGTCACGATCACCACCGCCATGTTGCGCGAAGCGCTCAGCGCGCGGAGCAGTTCGAGGATCTCGGCTTGCACCGTCACGTCGAGCGCCGTCGTCGGCTCGTCCGCGAGCAATATCCTGGGCTCCGCCGCCAGAGCGCGCGCGATGCCGACCCGCTGGGCCATGCCGCCCGATATCTGGTGCGGGTAGCGACGGGCGACATCTTCCGGGTTGGCGATCCTGACTTGATGCAGCAATGCGATGATCTGCCTTTCGATATCCGTCCTGGAGCCGCGCTTGTGACGCCGGATGACCTCGGCGAGGTGATGACCAACCGTGAAGCAGGGATCGAGCGCAGCCATCGGCTCCTGAAAGATCATCCCCATGGTGCCGCCGCGCAGCGCCTCGAGCTGGCCTTGATTGCAAAGATCGATGGTCTTGCCATCGAGGCTCATGCGGCCGGACGTCATGCGCGTTCCTGCCGGTAACAGGCCTAGCATGGAAAGCACGGTCAGCGTCTTGCCACTGCCGCTTTCACCGACAATTCCGAGCGTTTCGGCATCGGCAAGGTCGAGATTGACGTGGTCGACCAGGATGCGCGCATTTTCACCCTGCCCGCTCACGATGGTCAAATCGCGCAGTGCGAGGACCGTGTCGGCCGGCGCATCCATAATCGGCTCCGGGGCGCGCGCCTGCAGCGTGTGCCTATGCGCGGCTGCGGCCCAGGTTTCAACCGCCGTATCGCGCAGGCTGTCGCCGAGCAGCCCGAAACTGAGAATCGTCAGCGCCAGCACGCTACCGGTCGGAAGCAGCAGCCAGGGAAAGTCGTTGATCGATGCGGAGGCCTCAAACACCATGCCACCCCAACTCGGTGCAGGTGGTGGAACGCCGAGGCCGAGGAAGTTGATACCGGTCTGGATGACGACCGTGATGCAGGCGAAGAGGGCGAGTTGAACCACGACCGGGCCAAAAATGCGGGGCAGTATGTGCGTCAGGATAATACGCGCATCACCAAGGCCCGAGATACGGGCGGCGGCGATGTAGAGTTCCTCGCGGACGCCGAGTACGACGCTGCGTACGACCCGCGACACACCGGCCGAACCGAGAATGCCGAGCGTGACCATGGCAGCCGACATCGACTGGCCGAAGATGCTCAACACCGACAACAGCACCACAATGACAGGGATGGCTTGCAGGAGGCTGACATATTGGACGACGAGGCGATCCCACCAACCGCCGAAATAACCCGCGCTGAGGCCGAGCAACACGCCGATCAGGCTGACAACCGCCAGCGCCTGAACGACGCCAACAAGGCTCGGGGTCGTGCCATGCAGCAATCGGCTCAAGACATCACGTCCGAGCGCATCGGTGCCGAGCAGATGCTCGGCGCTCGGCAGTTGCTTGATCGCGAGCAAATCCTGATCGAGCGGGTCATAGCTCGAGATCTGGCCGGCGAACAATCCGCCGACCACGACGATCGCAATCCAGATCACCGCAAGCAGCGCAAGTGGACGACCGAACAGCCTCGCAAGAAACCCTGCGGGCTTCGGCAGCGCTTTTGGCGTCCGCAGGGTTTCGAGCGCGGACAGGCCCGCGATGGGAGACGGGAGTTCCGTCATGACAGCCGCACCCGCGGGTTGAGCCAGCCGTAGCTGAGGTCGACGATCAGATTGATCGCGACCGCCAGTAAACCGAAATAAAGCGTGGCGCCTTGCAAGACTGCTATATCGTTCTGCTGCGCGGCGTCGACGGCCAGGCTGCCGAGGCCCGGGAGCACAAACACGCGTTCGACGAATACAGTTCCCGAAATGGCGCCGACCATGACGAGTCCGAGAACCGTGATGACCGGCAGTGCTGCGTTGCGCAGGGCGTGTTTCCAGATGATCGAGCCCTCCGGCACACCGCTTGCCCGCAAGGCGCGGATAAAGTCCCGGCGCAGCACGTCGTTCATGCCGTCGCGGGTCTGCTTGGCGATGTTGGCGATCGGCAGGAATGAAACCGAAAGGATCGGCAAGACGAGGCTGGCCAGCCAACCGGCAGGATCCTGCGAAAACATCACGTAACCTGTCGCAGGCAGCCAGCGCAGCCAGACCGCAAACACCATGATGAAGAGGAGCGCGACAAGGAACGACGGCATCATCAGTCCCACGAGGGACAGAACGTCGATCGCCTTGCCGACCCAGCCACCACGAAGCGCACTCAATACGCCGAACAGGAGCCCGAGCGAAACGCAGACCAGCATGACCCCGATCATGATCGACAACGTGACCCCAAGGCGCGGATTGAGCATCGACAAAACGCGTTCCTTGGTCAGGTAAGACGCGCCGAGATCGCCACCCAAGGCGTTGCCGAGCCACGATGCATACTGGATCAAGACCGACCGATCGAGGCCCAGTTCGTGGCGAAGCGCGAGGTACTGCTCCTGCGTACCGTCGGCGCCCAATATCGTCCGCGCGAGGTCGCTGGGCGACAGGCTGTTCAGAACAAACGACACCAGCGTGACGATCAGCAGCAGCGGCACCGACAACAGGAGTCGGGTTCGAATTGTCGCCAGCATTTGCCCTCCCTACTCCCCTTGTCTCTTTCTAACGCGTGTTCACGCAATTGGCTGGTCGATCGCGCCGCCCAAAAAAAGCTGGCCGACGCGGGGATTGCCGAGCACCTGGTCGGCCTTGTCGACCAGGCGGGTTTGGCCGAGTTCGAGCACGATGCCGAAATCGGAGTTCTCCAGCGCCGAGCGGGCGTTCTGCTCGATCAACAGGATCGTAACGCCGCGGTCGCGCAAGTCCTGCAGGATGCCGAATGTCTGGCGGATTAGCAGCGGCGAGAGCCCGATCGACGGCTCGTCGACCAGCATCAATTGCGGATCAAGCAACAGGCCGCGCGCGATCTCGAGCTGTTTCTGTTCGCCGCCCGAGAGCGTCGAGGCCTGCTGCGTTGATTTCCGGCGCAGCACCGGAAATTGATCCAGCGCCGCCTCGATGCGCGCGGGCAGATCCGTGATCTCGCTCCCTGCGACAACCGCGCCGAGTTCGATATTGTCGCGCACCGACAATTCCGGGAAGATATTGCGGCCCTGCGGCACGTAGCAGATTCCTGACGTCAGGAGTTCGCGCTGACTTAAGCCGGTGACGTCGCGCCCTTTGAACAGGACCTTGCCTTCGCGCAATTTCAGCAGACCGAAGATCGCCTTGAACACGGTGGATTTGCCGGCGCCGTTCGGCCCGATCACCGTGGTAATGGTGCCGGCCGGCACCTGGAAGCTGGTGCCGTTAAGGATGGTCATCTTGCCATAGCCGCCGACCAGGCCTTGAACGTCCAGGATGGGTTCGCTCATTGCTCTTTCCACCTAATGGCCAAGATAGGCGTCGATGACGGCTGTATTGGCGCGGATTTCGGCGGGCGTGCCGATCGCCAGCACCTTGCCTTCCGCCATCACCACCACCCGCGAGCACAGCGACATCACGAATTCCATGTTGTGCTCGATCACGACGAAGGTCGCCCGCCGTTCGCGGTTGATCTCGGCCAGTCGCGCTTTGAGATCACCGAGCATCGTCAGATTGACGCCGCCGGCGGGCTCGTCGAGCAGCACCAGCCGCGGCCCGCCCATGAAGGCCATGGCGGCGTCGAGCAGTTTCTGCTGCCCGTAGGACAAGCCGCCGGCAGATTCACCGGCAAGGTGACCGAGCTTGAAGAAGTCGATCATCTGATCGGCGGCCTTGCTTAAACCCGCATCCGACGGGCCGAGCAGCCGCGACAGCATGTTGCCCTGATGCTCCTGGCCGGCGAGGATCAGGTTTTCCCGCACCGACAGTTTCGGAAACACCTGAAGCAGCTGGAAGGTGCGGCTGACGCCGAGCCGGTTCAGATCCGACGGCCGGAACCCGGTCACGACCCTGCCATCGACCTTGACCTCGCCGCCATTCGGCTTGAGCTGGCCGAGAATGCAGTTGAAGAGCGTGGATTTGCCGCAACCGTTCGGGCCGATCAGGCCGAGGATCTCACCCTCCTGGACGTCGAAGCTCACGCCATCCACCGCGGTGATGCCGCCGAAATTCTTTTTGATATCGCTGATCTCGAGAACCGCGGTCATGGCGTGGCCTCCAGGGAGGATTTTGCCACCGCCCGCAGCGCGGACGCCGCCCTGGTGCGGCGCTCGATCAGATAGCGATCGATGATGCCGAGAATGCCGGTCGGCGAGTAGATCAGCAATCCGATCACGGCGACCGCATAGAGCATCAGGTAATAACCTTGCGTAAACCGCAGCCATTCAGGCAGCAGCACCGCGATCATCGCACCGAGGAACGGCCCGAAGAAAAAGCCGGCGCCGCCGACGATCACCATCATCAGGAGATCGAGCGAGAGCGAGAGGTTGAACGGAACCGGGTCGATATATTGCGTCAGCGGCGCATACAGCGTGCCGGCGACGCCGCCGAGCGCCGAGCCGATCGCAAACGCCATCAGCGTGTAGCGCCGTGTATCGATGCCGAGCGACAGCGCCCTTACCGGATTTTCGCGCAACGCCACGAAGGCGCGGCCCCAGGGCGAGCGGATCAGCCACCAGGTCGCCAGCGACACCAGGCCAAGCGAGCCGAGACAGACATAATAAAATGGCAAAGGCCGGTTGGTCGGATATCCGAAAATCGAGGGGCGCGGAATATTGCTGATGCCGTAGATGCCGTTGGTGAGCCAGCTCTCGTTGCGGAACACCAGGAAGGCGAGCGTGGAAAACGCCAGCGTCACGAAGGCGAGGTAGTGATGCTGCACCCGCAGCGCCGGATAGCCGAGGATCCAGCCGATCGCAAAGCACAGGATGATGGCGACGACGAGCGCTGCGATCAGCGGCATCCCATTTGAGGTCATGATCGCCGCCGCATAGGCGCCGATGCCCACGAAAGCCCCCTGCGCCAGCGAGACCTGGCCCGCATAGCCGAGCGTGAGGTTGAGCCCCATCGCAGCGATGGTCATGACCGCCCATTGGCTGAGGATGAACAAGCCGTAGCGATTGAGATACATCGGCGCGACGATCAACGCCGCGATCACGACGATGCCGAGCACGATGCGCCAATATCGCTGGACCAGGCTCATACCGTGCGCTCCTCGGCGCGGCCGAGCAGGCCCTGCGGGCGCAGCAGGATGATACCGATCAGGAGGATCATGGGCACCGCCGCGCGGTACTGGGTCGAAACATAGGCCGCGGCGAGATTGTCGACGACGCCGATCAGCAAACCGCCGGCAATCGCGCCGCGCACCTGGTTGAAGCCGCCGACGATCGCGGCGATGAAGGCTGCCTGGCCCAGCACCTCGCCCGAGGAGAATTTGGCGAGATAGATCGGCGTGATCAGGAGCGAGGCCAGCGCCACCAGGAAGGCATTAATCAGGAACGTCAGCAGGATCATCCGCTCCACGGGAATGCCGATGATACGGGCGACAGTCGGATTTTGGGCCGTCGCCTGCATCTGGTGTCCGATCGATGTGCGGTTCAACAGCGCGGTCAGGCCGATCACCGCGGCAATGGCGAGCGCCAGCACGCCGAGGCTCTGCACGGAGACCTGGCGGCCGAGGATCGCGATGTCGCCAGCCGGCACGATCGACGGGAACGGCGAGGCTTCAGCGCTGAAGAACTGCTTCACCGCCTCCTTGATGCCGATCGCGAGCGCCATGGTCGCGATCGCCAGCGGCAGCACGCCATGGCGGAGCATCGGGTCGACCAGCAAGAGCTTGAAGCCAAGCCCGAGCAGGAGCATCGAGGCCAGCATGCCGATGATGATCGCAAGCCAGAACGGCACGCCGGCGTGCATGGCGGCCAGCATCAGGAACGCCGGCAGCATCACGAATTCGCCCTGCGCGAAATTGATGGTTTGCGAGGTCTGCCACAACAGCGTGAAGCCGACGGCGACGATCGCATAGATCGCCCCCGTCGCCAGTCCCGATATCAGAAGATCGAGCAGATTGGACATGCCTTACCCGACCAAACGATCAGTTCAGTTTCGGCAGCACCTTCTTGATGACCTGCTTGCCATCGACGATCTCGACCAGAAAACCCTGGCGGTCGATGTCGCCGTTCGCGTCGAAGGTCACGTCCATCAGGATGCCCGGCTCGCTGGCCGCCTTGATCGTGAGACCATGAAGATTGTCGGCGAACGCCTTCGAATCGACCTTGCCCATCTTTTCGGTGGTGGCCTTGATCATGTAGATCGCGAGATACCCCTTGAGGCCATTGTGATCGGGCACGTAATTATACTTCTTGGAGAATTTCTCGCGGAACGCCTTGATGAGATCGACCGGGGCATCGGTGGTGAGACCGACATGGCCGCGGGCGCCGTTGGCGGCATCACCTGCCAATTCGACCACCTTCTGGCCGATCAGCGTGGTCTCGCCGACCAAGGGCACCGTGACGGCCTGGCGCTTCAGTTCTTTGAGGATGCGCGCGCTTTCCTCCTCGTTCAGATAGACGAAGACAGCGTCGGGCGCGGCGGCCTTGATCTTGCTGACATCGGCGGCGAAATCGGCTTGTCCCGCTTCGGTCGAGAGATCGGCGGCGACCTTGATGCCGTACTTGCCGAATTCCCTGGTGATGACGTCGCGGCCGCCCCGGCCGAAATCATTGTTGACCCAGACGATCGCGACCGATTTCGCCTTGACCTCGTCGTTGATGTATTTGGCGACCTTCGGCATCGAGGATTGCTGGCCGAACGAGGTGCGGAACAGGAACTTGTTGCCGGCCTGCGTCAGTTCGGCGGCTTCGCCGCCCATGATCTGCGCGATGCCGGCCTCCGCCGCCAGCGGTGCGGTGACCTTGACCGAGCCAGAATAGCCGGGACCGAGCAGGACGTAGGGCTCGCCGTCGAGCGCCTTCTGCACCTGGGCGCGCGCGACGCCGGGATTGGATTGCGAATCGGCGTGGGTGACTTCGAGCTTGCGGCCGAGCACGCCGCCCTTGGCGTTGATTTCCTCGATCGCAAGGTCGATGCCGTTTTTCCAGTTGGTGCCAACGGTGGCGCCGCCACCGGACAATTCGGCAACATTGGCGAGCTTGATCGGGGCGCCCTGCGCGAACGCCGGTCCGGCCACCACGGTCGCAAGCAGCATGCCTGCCAGAATTCCTGATTTCATTTCCATCCCCTGTTATCTTGTTTTGTGTCGTGTCCGAAATTTGCCGAGGCGCCCTTGTGACCGACTACGCTTTCAATGCGGCAGACTAGCGTTTTGCCATCACGGCGTCGAATGCATTTCCCATTTCGGCGATGGATGGCGCAAGCCCCGTGAACAGTTCGAACGCGTCCGCGGCCTGATGCACCGCAAGCTCGCGCCCGGTCATGATAACCGCGCCTTTTGCGCGCGCCGCGGTCAGAAGCGGGGTCCAGAGCGGCGAATAGACCGCATCCGCCACCCAAAGGCCGCGATGCAACAACGCCTCGGGGACCGGCGTACCGCGATCCGGCAGCATGCCGATCGGCGTGCCGTTGACCAGGCCGACGGCGCCCTGCAAAGCATCCTCGACGCTGCCGGCAATCCGCATTTGCTGACGGCCGTGCAACTGCGCCGCGATCTGCCCGGCCCTGGCGCGATCGGAATCAAAAACGGCGAGCTCGGCAACGCCCAGCGCCGCCAGCGCATGCGCGATGGCCTTGCCGACCCCGCCGGCGCCGATCAGCGCTACGGGGCCATGATGGGAAGCCTTCACCAGCGCGCCGACCGCGCGCTCGAACCCGGTGGCGTCAGTGTTGTATCCGACCAGCCTGTCGCCGCGGACAACAATCGTATTGACCGCACCAATCGCGCGCGCCGCCGGCGACAGATCGTCGAGCAGCGGCACCACGGCTTCCTTGTAGGGAAACGTCACATTGATGCCGGCAAAGCCGGTGCGCTTGATGGAAGCGAGCAGCGCGCGCAACTCGGCCGTGTCAGCGCCATCGACCTCGATCAGTTGATAGTGACAACGGACACCCAAGGCATCGGCCGCCTGGGCGTGCATCGCAGGCGAAGCCGAATGCGCGATCGGCGCGCCGATCAGCCCCGTGAGAAACCTCTGGTGCCCCACAGCCGGTATCGTCTCGCGCAATCCCATCGAATCATGCCGGTTTGAGCGTCGGACCTACCCGGACGATATCGTTCCGGGCAGATCAAACAATGATCCATTTGTGCCACGTACATAACTTGATGTTATTTTTTGGCTTTGCTTTTTTCCGGCGCGCGCGGTGCTGCCGGAATTTTCCGGCCGGGCTCGAGCGCGCGCATTTCCGCGCGCAGGCATTCGATGAAATGCTCGACATGCAACGAGAGCGCGGCGCCGCGTTTCACCGCCATGTAGGTGTCGAACCTCGTGGGCTCGACGATCCGCAGCAGATCGACGCCGGGATAGCCGCCATGGGCAACGGTGAATTGATCGATGACGGCAATGCCGAGTCCCGCCTTGACCAGCGCACAGACCGTGGTCCCGAACCGCGCCCGGATGGTGATGTCGTAGGACAGTTTGTTGCGCGTGAAGATCTCGGCCATGATGCGCCCGTAGGGGTCGTTGGGATCGATGCCGATCAGGGGATAACGGGTGATCTCCGCGGCAGACACCTGTTGGCGGCCGGCGAGTTCGTGGCGTTCGGGCACCATGCAAAACAATTCGCCCGACGCCAGCGGCATGAAATCGAGGCCGGAATGGTCGAGCCGATAGCTCATGGCGACGCAATCGCCCTTGCCCAGCAGCAGATAGTCGATCGCCTCCTCGATCTTGAGGATGTTGATATCGATGCGCAGATCGGGGTAGCGCCGCCGAACGCGTTCGATCGCGCGGGGCACCATGATCTGGGAAATGCTGGGCACCGAACCGATCCGCAATACCGACAATGCGCCGCGCCCGATCCTTGAAATGGTCGCGGAGAGATCGTCGACCTTGTTGTAGACGCCGTCGATCTGCTCGAAAATGCGCTCGGCTTCGGGCGTCGGAAAATACCGGCCGTTGCGCCGTTGAAAGAACCGGATGCCGAGCGATCGCTCGGCATATTTCACCAGCCGGCTGATGCCCGGCGCCGACACGTTGAGCAGTTTTGCCGCGCCGCCTATCGTGCCGGTGATCATCACGGCCCTGATAACCTCGACCTGGCGCAACGTCATCATTGGCGGCAACCCCGCAGCTGACCCTTCAGAGATACAATCAAGATCGGCCGGCGCAAACGACCTTTCGGAGCCGACACGGCCTGCCGGACCGCCGTTTAAGCCCTGGCCGCGGCAATCACGCCCCTGGCAGCGCGGAGCGCGCGCCCGGCGCGTGTTCTGGCATCCACTGTCTTTGCAAGCTCGGCGGTCGGAACTTCGATACTGATGGTGATGTCTGCCGGCATGGCGCGCGCCAGCGACTTAAGGTCGATGCCGCCGTCGCCCGGAAACAGCCGCTCGTAACGGGCGGCATGTATCATCTTATCCGTCGTCGCCGGACGCTCCGCCGGGGCGTCGCATAACTGCCAATAATGCAGCCAGAGCACGGGCACGCGGGCGAGCTCGGACGTGGAACTGTTCGACCGGTCGAAGTGCAGCGCATCCACCAGGATGCCGGCATTGGCCTGCCCGGCCTGCGCGACAATTTTGCTGGCCGTCGCAAGATCCGGGACATGGGTCCAGGGCATGAATTCGAGATCGGCCGTCAACCCATAAGGCGCCGCCGCCGCGCAGAATTCCGCATAGCGATCGGTGAACCGGGCGAGGTCGGGATCGTAGCCCGCGATCAGGATATTTTTGGCACCGAGCCGCGCGCCGGTTTCGAAGAACGCGGAGAATGACGCAATCTCGGTTTCCGGCCTGAACGCAACCACTTCGAGGTCCGCGACCGTGATGCCGGTCGCATCCAGCCGGGCGAGCGTTTCCTTGCATCCTGCTTCATCGTCCATCAGCGGATAGGCTATACCGCCGGCCATGGCGGGCAGCAGCCGCAGTCCGACCTGATCATAGCCGCACGCCGCGGCGACGTCGATCAACGCCGGCGGCGCCAGATCGAGGGCGGTCAGCGCGGCGAGCGAGAATTTCGGCATCATCTGAAATCCGCGATACGGGCGTCGAGCGCGAACATGCTTCGATAGATCTCCGGCTCGCTGACGCCACCGAACAGGCCTGGCGCGACCTGCGCCGCCTGACGCAATGCGCCACGGAGCGAGGTGTCGTCAAGCGCCTCGATGATGACGAGGCCGGCAAAGACCCCTTCATCCTTCCGCATTCCTTTCTCGACCGTCGGCACCGAAGTTCGGGCGATATCGGTGGCGCCGATCTGCACGGCGGCAATTCCGTCGGATGCCACGATCGCATCGGCGAGTTGCTGCGATTTCTCCGGCAGACGTTCGATCCGCAGTGCGACGATGGTGGATCCTTCTCCGCGCCCTGCCCTGGCAGCCATGACGCCGCCGCCGCGAATGAAGTTGCCGAGTTGCGGCATGATCCGTTGCGACCATGGCGTCGGCGCATTGAGCCGCGCCAGATAAGCCGGCCCGTCGAGCACTTCAGGCGATTCCAGCTCATAAAGGATGAAGAAGCGATTGATGTCCGATCGCGCGGCGCGGAATACGCGAACGCCCAGAAAACCCTTCGTCGTCACCCGTTCGGTGGTGTGCTCGCGCGTCAACCAGTGCCGGTAGTCGACGAGGTTGTCGGGCTCGACGTCGCTCCAGATCGCAAGAAAGCCGGCGCCGCGCATCGCGGGTCTCCTTCGTTTTTATTTCCAGGCTTTGGCGCTCGCCTTGATTCCGTGCAGCGATGCCGGCACCGTGTCGGGCAGCTTCCCGAGCTTTTGCACGGCGGCCAGGATCGCGGCGATGTAGCCGTAAGAACCGAGGCCGCAGATCACGGCGGTGGAAGCACTCGACGTGATCGAATGCCGGTGCAACTCGTCCCGGGCGTGGATGTTGGAGATATGGACCTCGATCTTCGGGCCTTCGAATATTTTCAGGGCGTCGATCAGCGCGATCGATGTGAACGAATAGGCCGCCGGGTTCATGATGATCGCGTCGAACTTGCCGTGCGCCGACTGGATCAAATTGACCAGTTCACCTTCGAGATTGGACTGGTGAAACGCGATCGTGACCCCGAGGAATTTTGCCACCGCCTCGCAGCTCGCCTCGATCTCCTTCAGCGTCGTCGGGCCGTAGATATGCGGCTCCCGGATGCCGAGGAAATTCAGATTGGGCCCATTCAGGATCATGATCTTGGCGGCCATTGCGGCACCTTTTTGCTGTCGAACGATCTAGCCACTAAACCACTTGGCGGGGATCGTGACCAGTTCCGGGAACAACACCATCAGGAACATCACGATCAGCTCGGCGATCATGAACGGCCAGACGCCCTTGATGATGTCTTCCATGCTGATCCTGGAGACGCCGCAAACGACGTTCAGCACGATGCCGACCGGTGGCGTGATCAGGCCGATGGAATTGTTGATGATGAACATCACACCGAAATAGACCGGGTCGATGCCGGCCGTCTTGATGATCGGCATCAGGATCGGCGTCAGGATCAGGATCGTCGGCGTCATGTCGAGCGCGGTGCCGACGATGACCACGATCACCATGATCGCGAACATCAGCAGCATGTTGTTGCCCATGAAGGGCTTCAGCAGATCGACGACCTGCGCCGAGATTTCGGAGACCGTGATGAGCCAGGACGACACCAGCGCCGCCGCGACGAGAAACATCACGACGCTGGTCGTCACCGCCGAGGAAACGAAAAGCGTATAAAGCTCCGACAGCTTCAATTCACGATAGATGCAGGTCGCGACGAACAGCGAATAGACCGCGACGACCACGCCGGCTTCCGTCGGCGTGAAGATGCCGAAACGTAAGCCCACGATGATGATCCCCGGCAGCATCAGCGCCCAGAAGCCGTCGATGATGGCGTGCAGGATTTCGCGAAACGAGGCTCTTGGCGGCGGCGTCAGGTCTTCCCGGCGCACAACCCACCACCAGGCGGCGCAGAGACCCAATCCGATCAGCAGGCCGGGGAAAATGCCAGCGAGAAACAGTTTGGAGATCGACACGTTGGCGGCGACGCCGAAGATGACGAAACCGATGCTGGGGGGAATGACGGGGCCGATGACGCCGCTCGCGGCCACAAGTCCGGCCGCGTTAGTCTTGTTGTGGCCGGCGGCGACCATCATCGGCACCAGCAGGGCTGCGAGCGCGGCGGCGTCGGCCGCGGCGGACCCCGACAACGACGAGAGGATACAGGCCGCCAGAATCGTCACATAACCTAGCCCGCCGCGGAAATGTCCGACCGCAACAAGCGCGACATTGACGATGCGCTTGGCGAGCCCGCCCTTGTTCATGATCTCGCCGGCGAGCATGAAGAAAGGAATGGCCATCAGCGGAAAGCTGTCCGCGCCATTGATGATGTTCTGCGCCACGATCTGGGAGTCGAACATCCCGATCGTGCTCATCAGCGCGACGCCGCAGACGATCAACGCGAATGCGATCGGCATGCCGAGCGCCATGGCGCCGAGCAGCGAGAAGGTGAAGACCGCGATCGTCATGGCTGGCGTCCCCGCGATGCCATCAGATCTCCTCCTCCTTGACGGCAACCAGGTCGTCCTCGCTGGCCTGGCCGGAGACGACGCGGTACAGATCGTAGAGCAATATGATCCCGGCCGAGACGCCGAAGATGACGCCGACGAAATAGAATATGGACATCGACAGGCCGCTCGCGGGCGCGCGGTCGTCGATGTTGATGATGGTCTGGCGCCAGCTTCCGGCGAGCAGCAGCCAGTCGGCATACAGCATCAGGCAGTAATTGATGACGAAGCAGATGCGCTTGCCGGTGGGCCCGAGCTTCCGCACCAGCGTATCGACGCCGAGATGCGCGTGCTCGCGAACGGCGACAATGGCGCCGAGGAATGTGAGCCAGACCAGGAGCCAGCGCGACAGCTCCTCGGAAGTCGTAATGCCGGAGTTGAAGCCGTAGCGCAGCACGACATTGCCGAACACCAGCACGACCATCGCCGCAAGGCATAGGGCGATGACGAACTTGAGCAGCGTGCAATACAGATCGAGAATTCGTGCCATGCAGCCGTCTGGAGCTGGAGTTCATGCAAGGCCGGTTGATGCCGGCCCCGCCATTTCGGAATCTCCGCTTTGTATCACTTGACCGTCTTGCGAATCCGGTCGAGCTCTTCGTTGAACAGCTTCACGGTTTCCGGCTTGAGGCCTGCGGAGATCTTGTCGACAACGGGCTGGGCGGCCTTGCGCATCCGCTCCAGTTCTTCAGGAGCCACCGGATTGTATTGCATGCCCTTGGCTTGCAATTCCGCAAGCGCCTTCTGGGTCTGTAGCAGCGTCTGCTCCTTCTGGTAGCCGCGGCTTTCCGCATAAGCTTCCTGCATCATCTTCTGCTCGGCCGGCGACAGCTTGTCCCAGAAGATCTTGCTGACCAGGATGATGTTCTCGGTGAAGGTGTGGCCGGTCGCGGAAACGTATTTCTGAACCTCGAAGAACTTGTTCGAGAGGATTACGGTGTAGGGATTTTCCTGGCCATCGACGGTGCGCGTCTCCAGCGCCGAGTAGAGTTCGCCGAACGCCATCGGGATCGGATTTGCCTTGAACGCGCTGAAGGACTCCAGATAGACCGGATTCGGAATCACGCGCAGCTTGAGGCCGGCAAAGTCTTCCAGCTTGGCGATCGGATGCTTGCTGTTGGTGACGTTGCGGAAGCCGAGCCCCCAATATCCGAGCGCGATCAATCCGCGCTGCGGCAGCGTGTCCATCATGGCCTTGCCGTAGGCGCCCTGGACCAGCGCATCGGCCTGATCCGTGGTCGAGACGATGAACGGGAAATCGAGCAGGCCGAACTCCGGAACCACCGTGGCGAGCGACGTGGTGGAAGCCGAGAACATCTCCTGCGTGCCACCGCGCAGCGCCGATTGCTGCTGCAACTCGTTGCCGAGCTGAGACGCGGCGAACTCGCGGATCTTGAGCTTGCCGCCGCTCTTGGCGAGCAGGATTTCAGCAAACTTCTGAACGCCAAGACTGACGGGATGGTCGGTGTTGTTGAGATGCCCCCACCGGATCGTTCGCTCCTCTTGCGCGGATGCGGCGCCGACCAAAAGCGAACCGCCGAGCAGCGCGGCGGACAGAACGGCAAACAGCCTCATTGATTCCTCCCTGATACGAACCGGCGCCACGCTGCGGCTTGCTGCCGCGAATTTTTGTCCCAGCACCCTGTTTTCGCTGGAAACCATATAGCGAAACCATTGTCAAAGGATAATTATCAAAATATATGAGATATCTGATTTTATCATACGATCGGTCGCCTACGGCAAGACCCGCCGTTCGCGGCTATGCTGGCGGCGAGTCGCCCGACCATCACGGGCCGAAAGCGGGACGAGACATTGACGATCCTGGAGCATCCACAGCCCCCCATGTCGGCCGGCGACAGCGGCTACCACCGCATTCGCTCCGACATCATTTTCGGCGTGCTGACGCCGTCGGGACGCCTCAAGCTCGACTCGATGAAGGAAGATTACGGGCTGAGCGTCAGCACGCTGCGCGAGATCCTCAATCGCCTCGCCTCGGAAGGCTTTGTCGTTGCCGAAGGCCAGCGCGGATTTGAGGTAGCACCGGTCTCGATCCAGAATTTGCGCGAACTGGCGCAGCTGCGGATCCTGCTCGAACATCACGCGATGACCGAGTCGTTCCGCACCGGCGACATGGAGTGGGAGGGGCGCGTGGTGTCCGCCCATCACAAGCTGGCGGCGACCGAGCGCGCCATTCTCACCGAAGGCGACGATCCCGAGCTGCGCAAACGCTACGACAGCGAATTCCATCAGGCCCTGATATCGAGCTGCGGCTCGCGCGAACTGATGCATACCCATTCGATCGTGTTCGATAAATATTTCCGCTACGCCCTGGTCTACCGCGGCAGCGCGACGGTCGCGCAGCACAAGGCGCTCTTGGATTGCGCGCTGAAACGCGATGTCGAGGGCGCACAATCGATCCTGACCGAACACATCAACAGCTGCGTGGCCCATGCGCTGTCGATCGGTGCGCTGAAATAGCGGGGGTCCCAACTGGCGCGCGGACTCACGTGCAGCCGTCGCCTGATTGATGCAACTGGATGAAGGCGGGTAGTCGGCGGCGAAGTTGATGTCATGACCATGCCGACGTACTGATGAAGCATTGGAGATCATCTCAATGTCGAAGCCGGCGAAGCGGCGTGTGGCACATCCGGTCTTGTTGGCGGTGTTTTTGACTTTCATCTTCTCGCTTGCGCTTTTGGTCATCCTCCTCCCCATCTATGCAGTGCCTTAGAAATTCATCGTGTCCCTGGAAAATCGAAAGTGGGATCTGGAAACCGATCTGCTGGTGATCGGCGCGGGTGCGGCGGGCATGACGGCGGCGCTCGTCGGCGCGCTCGAAGGCCTCGATACCATCGTCTGCGAAAAGTCCGACATGGTCGGCGGCACCACCGCCACCTCGGCCGGCACGGTGTGGATTCCGGGCAGCCGGCAGAGCGAGGCGGCCGGCGTACCGGACAGCATCGCATCGGCAAGGACCTATCTTGCGGCGATACTCGGCGAGGACGCCAATGACGCGCGGCTCGCCGCCTTTCTCGCTACCGGGCCTGTCGTGCTCGACTATCTCGCGCAGAGAAGCAGCGTGGTCTTTGCGCCGCCGCCGGTTCACCCCGACTATCTCGCGCTGCCCGGAGCTGCGATCGGCGGCAGGGCGCTCGGCGCAATGCCGTTCGACGGCCGCAAGCTCGGCGAGGATTTTGCACGAGTGCGCCCGCCGCGCCGCGAATTCATGGTGCTCGGCGGCATGATGGTCGGCAAGACCGACATTCCGTCGCTGCTGCACCCGCTTCGCTCCTGGCGGGACTTTATCAACGCGACCTGCCTGCTGGCGCGGCAAGCGTGGGATCGCATCAGCTATCGGCGCGGCACGCGACTGATCATGGGCAACGCGCTGGTCGCGCGGCTGCTCGACAGCCTGAAACAAAACGCGGTCGCGATTCGTTACCAAACCCGGCTCAGCGAGCTGATCGAGGACAAGGGGAAGATCACCGGCGCCGTCTTGACGACAAACCATGGCGACCTCAGCGTTCGCGCGCGAAAGGGCGTCGTGCTGGCGACCGGCGGCGTCGGCTGGAGCAGCCAATTGCGCCGCCGGCTGTTTCCGGAAGGAACGCAACGCTATTCGATGTCGCCCGACAGCAACACCGGCGACGGCATTCTCGCTGGCGAACGAGCGCGTGGCGAGGTCGCGCAGGACTTAAGGAGCCCGGCGCTATGGATGCCGAGTTCGGTGATGCCGCAGCCGGACGGCCACCTCTCGGTCTATCCGCACATCATGCTCGACCGCGCCAAGCCCGGCCTGATTGCCGTCAACAGATCAGGCGTCCGCTTCGTCAACGAGGCCAATTCGTATCATGATTTCGTCGAAGGCATGCTTCGATCGCAGCAAACGACACCCAGCATCCCGTCGTTCCTGATCTGCGACCGCAGCTTTATCCGGGATTACGGAATCGGCCTGATCCATCCCGGAACGCGCGACCTCACGC
>Ga0310811_10001699_pt1 | contig 27421 bp, 14 predicted proteins | sample YCmetagenome_FD_207642 | JGI IMG/M metagenome (GOLD analysis project Ga0310811, IMG submission 207642) | Soil microbial communities from experimental microcosm in Duke University, North Carolina, United States - YC | ecosystem: Engineered > Artificial ecosystem > Soil microcosm > Unclassified ... | reverse complement strand
TTGAGTTTATCGGGAAGGAGGGTTGTGTTCTGTTGCAGCATCTGTGCGCGGGTGAGATGATAGTGCCGTTTGATGTTGCGGCGACCTGCCAGCGTGTCATACATCCATAAACCGGTTCTGAGTAACTGGTTGAGGCCAACGCCGCCGGGAGTCGTAAAAGGCATACCAACGGGATGACGATCACCTTCATAAATGGGTAAAACGAAACCGACCGGGGTGACAAGATATGGAGCGTTTTGTAGCAAAAGGCCACGTTCAACCAGTGCTTCATGAACCAATGAAAAGTCGAAATTGGGTAAGTAACGGATACCACCATGAACCAGTTTGGTCGATTTACTGCTGGTCCCACTCGCGAAATCTGACTTTTCAACCAGTGCGACACGATAACCACGAGCAACTGCATCCAGCGCCACACCAGCACCAGTGATGCCACCACCAATAACTAAGACATCAAATTGAGTATTTGCCAGCACCTCAAGGTTTTGAGGGCGATTTGTGGATGAGAGTGCGTCCATGATCTGCATATGAGCAGATGCTGGAGTTGTACATTACCTGTATTCCGCTCCGTGCACCTGCTCATCCTTTCATGTGTATGTCTGTGCTATGCTTAATCTTCAAACGTTGGTTCGCGTACCGATTCGCCGCGTGTGATTGCTTCGCCGGATTTCATAATACCCTTGGCTTGCAGTGTTTTCCCGACAGTGAAGTCATAGATGAACGCACCTGCAATGCCTCCGAGTATGGGAGCAACGATAGGAATCCAGGTATATGATGTCAGGCTGGCTCCGCCGCTTACAATGGCGATCCAGAGGCGAGGACCAAAGTCACGTGCGGGATTGATTGCATATCCGGTATTGAGGCCAAAGGAGAGGCCAATTGCTACAACAACCAGACCAATAATAAATGGATTGAGATTTGCCTGCACTGGTTGGTTTCGCGCATCGACGATAGCGAAAATGAGGCCAACCAGCAGAGCAGTACCGATAAACTCATCGCAGAATGCACCAAAGGTGCCCACAAATGATTTTGGCATCGTATAGAAAACAATACCAACGGCCTGTGCGACATTCGGCAGTGGCTGCCCTGCGGCTGTAGTGGTAACAATAAAGTGGTTAATCGCCCCTTGATAGACGAGATAGATAATCGCTGCGGCAATGAATGCACCCAATACCTGTGCCACAATATATGGACCTACCTTGCCCCAGGGGAATTTTCCGCGTGCCGCAAAGGCAAGCGTCACTGCTGGATTGATATGAGCGCCACTAACCGCACCAGCAACATAGATGCCAAGCATAACAGCCAGACCCCAGCCAAGACCTACAACCATCCAATTGTACGCAAATGGTGTGGGGGCGTTTCCGGGTCCGATATTCTGGAATAAAAGAAACACTGCTACACAGCCATCACCAAAGAGCACAAGGACCATCGTTCCAAAAAACTCTGCAATACATTCTCCGAAAGTACCAGCCAGGGCCGTAGTCCTGCTACTGACAGGGGTTTCCATTCTGTTGGCGATTGGTCTTTCCATGAATGTTCACTCCATTCCTTCCATGATGTATGCTGCACAGCGTACATCTACTGCTTGAACTTACTGCAAAGATGGTGCACTACAGAGAAAACGTCAGGATGTCATATGTTGAGACACCCCGACGGAGGAATTTACTCCTCAACCCAATCTAATGAGCGCGTAACAGCACGTTTCCAGTTGTGATAGAGTGCTTCACGCTGATCTTTGTTCATTTGGGGTTCGAATGTGCGATCAATCTCCCAGTAGGAGGCAAGTTCTTGTTCGCTACGCCAGAAGTCTACAGCCAGCCCGGCCAGATAGGCCGCGCCGAGCGCCGTTGTTTCAGCGATTTTTGGACGTTGCACAGCGACTCCAAGGATGTCGGCCTGGAATTGCATAAGCAGATTATTGACAACCGCGCCGCCGTCAACGCGCAGCGTCTTCAGATCAAGGTGACTATCCGCGATCATCGCTTCGAGGACATCCCGCGTCTGATAGCACATTGACTCCAGCGTTGCGCGTGCGACGTGACCAACATTGGAACCACGGGTTAAGCCAATGATCGTGCCGCGTGCATGTGGGTTCCAGTAAGGAGCGCCCAGACCCACAAATGCTGGTACCAGATAGACGCCACCATTATCTGGCACCGTCTGCGCCAGATCTTCGACATCGACACTTTTTTGTATCGCCTTCAAACCATCCCGCAACCACTGTACGGCTGCCCCTGTCACGAAGATACTCCCTTCAAGAGCATAGGTAATCTGTGGTTGTTTGGGCTTGCCCAGACTATAGGCGATGGTGGTTAATAAGCCATTTTGTGAGGGGACCGCCTTCTTGCCTGTATTCATGAGCATGAAGCAGCCTGTGCCATACGTATTTTTCGCCATGCCAACGTCATAGCAGACCTGTCCGAAGGTTGCGGCCTGCTGATCTCCAGCATCGCCAGCCATACGGATCGGAGCACCAAAGAATTCGGCATCGGTTTCGCCATAGACCGCGCTTGAGGGCATCACCGTAGGAAGCATAGAGCGAGGAATGCCCAGTTCTTGTAAAATAACATCATCCCAATCAAGGGTATGGATGTTGAAGAGGAGTGTACGCGAGGCGTTGGTGTAGTCTGTGACATGAATACGTCCTTTGGTGAGACGCCACATCAGGAAGGTATCGACATTGCCGAAGAGCAATTCGCCACGATTTGCTTTTTCTCGTGCTCCCTGAACGTTATCAAGAATCCATTTGACTTTGGTGCCTGAGAAGTAGGCATCCGTGACCAATCCTGTGCGTTTGCGGATCTCCTGATCGAAGCCCTTAGCGGTTAATTCATTACAGATGGGCACAGTCAGACGACTCTGCCAGACGATAGCGTTGAAAACAGGACGACCAGTGCTTTTCTCCCAGACCAGCGCCGTTTCACGCTGGTTGGTAATGCCTAACGCGGCAATGTCTGATGCAGATGCACCCACTTGTTGTATCACGTTTTGCGCGACGCGTAATTGACTTGACCAGATGTCTTCGGGGTTGTGTTCGACCAGTCCAGGGGATGGATAGATTTGCTGGAACTCTTCTTGCGCGATACTGGCGATTTTTCCATCATGATCGAAAAGGATCGCGCGTGAGCTAGTTGTGCCCTGATCCAGAGCAAGCACATACTTTGCCATAGTAACTCCTCTTTTACCCAGGCGCAGTCACCTGTGCCTCTACTAAACGCCGCTGTACAGTGAGTTAATGTTGTTGGCTCCATTGCTCAACAGAAAAAAGGAAAAAAGAGTATACAAAGTGCTGGCATCATGCTATCTGGTTTCACGTGGAGAGTATCGTACTCTTCGATAGATCCATTTGGTTGTAGAAAAGGCTCCGGGTTTAATCCGACCAATATCTTTCGACGAATAGTGCGTATTGACCCGTGTTGGTGATGAGGGTGTTATTCCGTAGGCACTAAATACACAACATTGTTACCCGTACCGGGCGATACAAGTAGAGCAGTAAGCATCATTGTTTACTGTTCCTGTTTGAGTTTCTGTGAAAATCTTTCCACTTAATATAGGCAAATGCTAATCCAAAAATCATAATACTTTGCTGCAACGCCTTTGTCAAGTTGTCTAATCACGTTTTACTGTATCTTTCACTGTTGCGTAAAATGAGTTTGTCTGGTTGCGGTACGTCGGGAAAAATGACTATAATACGCTCAAATCTTCCGTCTCGTTGTGAGGCAGCATCTGATTGAGGGAGTGTGAGACATGTCTTTTTCTGCTCGTCGTGTTGAAACGTTTGGCACCACTATTTTTACTGAGATCAATAATTTAGCTCAGCAATATAATGCCTTGAATTTAGGGCAGGGCAAACCTGATTTTGATACCCCTCCTGATATTGTTGACAGAGTTGTTGAGACATTGCGTACTGGTCAGCATAATCAATATGCGCCGGGTCCTGGTACTGCCGCGCTACGAGAAGCAGTAGCCAATCATGCAGAGCGTTTTTATGGTCTGCATATTGATCCTGTGACCGGGGTTGTTGTGACGTCAGGGGCTACCGAGGGAATTTTTGCCGGGATTCTCGGTCTGGTTGATCCTGGTGATGAAGTGATTGTGCTTGAGCCTTTTTATGATTCATATGTCCCGAATATCATCATGGCTCATGCGACCCCTGTTTTTGTGCCGCTGCATCCACCAACATGGACGCTTGATCCTGATGAATTGCGGGCAGCGTTTAGCGCGAAGACGCGTGCAATTATTTTAAATACACCACATAATCCAACGGGTCGAATTTTTACGCAAGAGGAATTGTCGTTGATCGCGGAACTCTGTATCGAACATGATGTGACAGTGATCTGTGATGAGGTGTATGAGCATTTAACGTTTGGTGATGCACGCTATATTCCTATTTCGACCTTGCCGGGCATGTTTGAGCGTACGGTTGCGGTCAGTAGTTCAGGCAAACTCTTTAGCTCGACTGGTTGGAAGATTGGTTGGGTTTATGGTCCGCCTGCACTGATAGAGGGTGTGGGAAGAGCACACCAGTTTATTACATTCGCGGTCCATCACCCTACCCAGGAAGCTATCGCCTATGCTCTGAATTTGCCTAATAGCTACTATACCGAGTTCCGCACGATGTATGCACGCAAGTTGCAATTGTTGCAATCTGCGTTAGAAGGCACTGGTTTGACCTACACAATGCCTGAAGGGGCATATTACCTGATGGTGGATTTCTCCCAGATTTTTGCTGGTAGCCCGATGGAATTCACCCGCCACCTGATTCAGGAAGCCGGTGTTGCCTCTATTCCACCAGAATCTTTTTATAGCAAAGAGCATGCGCATATTGGTGGTAATTATGTCCGTCTGGCGTTCTGTAAAACAGATGAGATGCTTGTGCAGGTCAAAGAACACATGGCAAAATTGCAGCGCTAGCTTCCTGTATTCTTCCTGTCTGTTCAGAATGAAAGATGAAGATCCTGCCGTATCTCTGTTAGCAGTAAATCAAGGTTGCTTTGCAGATAAAAGTGACCTCCGGGGAAGAGTTTAAAGTGATAGTCTGCTGCTGTTTGTTCGCGCCATGAGAGAAGATTGTCGCTGGTGACCGAGCCATCTGTTTCGCCACCAAAGAGACTGAATGGTATATTGAGCGGTGCATCCGGCTGGTATTCATAGGTGTCATAGAGCGTCATATCTGCGCGGAGCGTGGGTATGACCAGATCCAGCAGTTCTGGATATTGTAGGATAGCGTCTGGCATGCCACCGAGTTTTTGCAATTCGGCGATGAAGGGTTCGTCATCCAGCAGATATAAGTTGGCTGTCTTGCGCGGTGGTTGTGGTGCTCGATCCGCTGAAATAAATAGATGTGTTGGTAGTGGTTGCTGGCGGCGGCGTAGTGCGCGAACCGTTTCAAATGCAAGCAATGCTCCCATGCTATGTCCGAAGACAGCAAATGGTTGATCCAGCAATTGTTCTAGTTCGGGCAACAGAGCCTCTATCAGAGGTGGGAGCGAGGTATAGGCTGTTTCTTTGAGCCGATGCTCTCGTCCGGGCAGTTGGATCGCGCAGACCTCTATCGTTGCTGGTAGTTTGTTCGCCCATTGACGATAGATAGATGCGCCACCGCCTGCATAGGGGAAGCAAAAGAGCCTCATGTCTGGTTGGGTCCGGGCATTTGTGCGCACGATCCAGGGATTGCGTACTATCACTATTTTCCACCTATTCTTGTTTTGTTGTATGAGAATAAAGAAAAAGATTCTAGCCGATCGTCTGATCGTGCTAGAATCTTGAAAGTTTGATTTTTAGAAGTAATAGGTCGCGCAACCTACCTGGATGCCAGCGCCAACATTGATGATCAGTCCGATATCTCCCGGTTTCGCCAGTTGCTGTTTCTGCACCTGTTGAAGGGTATAGGGCAGTGACGATGTAAAGAGATCATGAGTTGCATGGACATCAACGAGCCGCTCTCGTTCGACTTCCAGTTTATTACTCAGTGCAGTGAGGAAGTCAGGCGAGATTTGTGGTGGCAGAATGACGCGAATCTGAGACATGTCCAGATGCTCAATCGAGAGGAGTTCATTCACGGTATCCTGAATACAACGTGCGTAATATTCAAGGAACTGTGGAGCCTGCTCAAAGTTCATAAGCATGCGCCCCTTCTCGTGTGAGGTATACGCCTGTCTTGCCTCCATGTACTCGGTAAAACTTCTGAAGACAAAGTTGCCGAAGCCAGTACGTCCATCGGTGCTCTCACGTAAAATCAACGCCGAACCAGTTTCCTCGATACCTCCCAGCGCTTCCGGTTTGGTTTCCCGGTTGTTTTCAATCTCAGAAGCAACGATCATCGCGGTTTTGATTTTTTGTGATTCCATCATACCGATAGCGGTGTAACAGGCATTCAATGTTCCCAGACTGCCATTGTACAGGTCCAGACAGAACGTTTTCTTGTCTTGCTGGGTCTGTACATCAGCGTTGATATCAAGTGCGCCCTGGATCATTGACGCAACCGCAGGCTCGCTCAGGAATTCATCGCGATAGACACCAGTGAAGACCAGCAGATCAATATCCTCTTTGTTGAGAATTGATGTGTTCAGACAGATGCTGCCTGCTGCCTCGGCTAATGGCAGGGTTTTCTTTTCAATTATAGAGTTTGCTGCGAGTGTGCCGATACTCTCGATTCCAACACGTCTGGTTGTTGGCAGGTGTGAGATGAAGCGGCCTTCAGGCTTGACCTTAACAGGAGTATATTCACCAGCCTCGCGGCGACGAATACGATCTGGTAGATCATCGAAGGTATAGATCGCGGTGCCGATTGTCGCGCCCGAACCAGTAATACCGAAGATCGCATTGTCACCAGACTGAATACGATTTGAGCGAATGTTATCCATCACCGCAACCATATGGGTGGTGGTAGCTGTATTCGCACGTTCAGCGATGTTATTGATCACGCTGCTCTGGTCAACGAGTTCTTTGCCGAAGAACTTGTTGATTTCGCGTGGCACATCGTTGATCGTTGTCTTTGAGGTCTGGTGTACGATGACATGCTGGAAGGCTTCTTTCGGCCATTGTGAACGCTCGATCATCAGTCCAGCGTGTGAGACAGCCTGTTTCAGGTTCACAGATGAGACAGTGACCGCGTCGGTGAACATGATCGCGCCACCATGCTCTTGCTCGGTTGCTTTACCGATACAGGCATCGCTATAGCGACCAACCGTGTAGAAATCAAACTCATGGAAACCGACGCTCTTATCCGGCGCTTTATCCAGAATCAGGGCCGCGCCAGCATCACCAACAGTGAGACAGGCCAGACGGGAGTCCATATAGTTTTCGATCTCTTTTTGTGCTGTATCCATCATGTGAGAGATATATTCTCCACTGACGGCGATACCGCGACGGATGATGCCTGCTTTGATGAATGAATCGATGATATAAGCCGAGGTGAACAGACCTGTACAGGCGTTATTGACATCGAAGGTCAGAGCATTATCGAAGCCAAAATGCTGCTGAATTTGCACTGCTGAGCTAGGTTCATAGGTAAAGTGCATGTTTGGCGCATTGTAGCGAGAGATATTACCACAAACAATCATGTCAATGTCTTCAGGATTATATTTCGAGTTCGCCAGACATTGCTCGACAGCCTTAATCGCCAGATCAATAGAGAATTCGCTGCCGTTGGTGACGTGGCGGGTTCTGATACCAGTCAGACGTGCCAGCGGGAAACGCACCGGGTTGACACAGCCCTTCATGATTTCATCGCTGGTGATAATAGTTGCTGGCAGGTAGGTACCCAGGCTTTCGATGTAGTTGTTATCGAAATCTGTTTTTGTCCGTCCTGTTGGTGCTGGTTGTGTGCTCTCGACGGGTGGCGTATCCTGTAGTGTTGGCGCATGGATCTCAACGACTTCCTGTGCCTGCTCCACTGCGGAAAGGCGCTGTTCGTCAATCGCCGCCGCCAGTTCCGCGACGGTCTGGAACTCGAAAAGCATTTCCAGTTTCAACGGTAAGCCCGCTTCGGTTGATTTGGAGATGATGTCCAGGCTCTGGATCGAAGCACCGCCCAGATCAAAGTAGTTGTCATTGATACCGATTTTATCAATGCCAAGCACCTGACTCCAGATCGCGGTCAGTGTTTGTTCGGTTTGTGTACGTGGCGCGACAAATGCGACTTCCAGGTCCGGGCGTTCTGTATCTGGCGCTGGTAACGCACGCCGATCAACTTTGCCGTTGGGCGCAAGTGGCAGCGCATCCAGGTACATAAAGACCGCTGGTATCATATAGTCAGGTAAGGTGGTCTTGAGATGTGTTCGCAGGATCTCGATGGATGGTTGATCGCTGCTGCTGTGGGCTACCAGATAGGCGATGAGACGCTTGTTCTGTGCCACATCATCCTGTGCGACAACGACTGTTTCTTTGATGGCTGAATGTTGTAGCAGCGTCTCTTCAATCTCACCCAGTTCAATACGGAAGCCACGAATCTTGACCTGATGGTCGATACGACCCAGGAACTCGATAGCTCCATCGGCGCGATACCGTGCCAGATCTCCTGTTTTGAAGAGTCGGGCAGTGGGATCAGTGCTGAACGGGTTGCGGATGAATTTCTCTGCTGTCAGTTCTGGTCTGCGATAGTAGCCACGAGCCAGACCGACACCGCCAATATGCAGTTCACCGGGCATACCGACTGGAACCGGCTGTAAGGATGCATTAAGAATATATAATTGCGTGTTGTCGATTGGATAGCCAATCGCCATATCCTGTCCAGGTTGGCATTCCCAGTGGGTGACGTCGATAGCGGCTTCGGTTGGTCCATACAGATTATGTAACTGGACATTGGCCTGTAGACGCTTGAACTGATTTTTTGGTGCGAAGCGTTTAAAGAAGCGCTCCTGCAAGTCAGTGGTTAATGCTTCACCACTACAAATGACGTGTCGCAGGCTCTGACAGCGTTCAACGTTGGGGTCCTGTAAGAAGACCTGAAGCATCGACGGGACGAAGTGCGTCGTGGTGACGCGTTGCTCGGCGATCAGTTGTGCGAGATATGCCGGATCTTGATGTCCACCGGGCCGTGCGATCACCATTGTTGCGCCGCTGATCAGAGGCCAGAAGAACTCCCAGACCGAAACGTCGAAGCTGAAAGGTGTCTTTTGCAGCACACGATCATGGGTGGTTAATTGATAAGCGTTCTGCATCCAGTTCAGACGATTGCAGATACCCTTATGGGTATTCATCACACCCTTTGGTTTGCCTGTTGAACCGGATGTATAGATCATGTACGCCAGATTATCTGGTGTGATCTGACTGAATGGGTTTTCCTGTGAGTCAGTGCTGTTTGCGTTCCAACCTGGATCGACGGTGATAGTTCGGGCGCTGGTAGCGGGCAATTGCTGCTGCAGGTGTCGCTGTGTCAGCAAGACAGGTACCTGTGCATCTTCCAGCATATAGGCGAGCCGTTCCGCCGGGTAGGTGGGGTCCATCGGGACATAGGCACCACCAGCTTTGATGATGGCGAGGAGCGCGACAACCATCTCAAAAGAACGTTCCATGCAGACACCAACCAGCACATCTGGTCCAACCCCCATTGCCTGTAAACGATGGGCTAGCTGATTGGCTTCCTGATTGAGTTCTCGATAGGTGCGCGTTTTGCCCTCAAAGATTAATGCTGTCTGTTCAGGTGTGCGGGCTACCTGCTCTTCAACCAGTCTGTGTAAGCTACTCATTGATGGATATGGCTTGTTGGTGGCATTCCAATCAAAGAGCATTTGCCGACGCTCGTTCTCTGTGAGGAGCGGCAGTTTCAGCAGGCTCTGATCTGGATTGCTGGCAATTCCACGTAACAGCACCTGGAAATGTTGTGCTATACGTTCAATCGTGCTGGCTTCAAATAAGTCCACATTAAAGCGGAAGTCAGCGGTTAACGCACCATCAATCTCAAAGACAGTGATGGTCAGGTCGAATGGTGCTCCCTGTTGCCCGAACACAAATGGCTCAAACGCCAGACCCTCTTGTGCAATGGCTTGCGCCAGCTCGGGCTGACCGAGACGAGCCAGATCTTGCATATTGTGTTTGCGTGGGCGATCCCAGATAAATAATGTCTGATAGATTGGTGAATGGCTGGAATCACGTTTGGGTTGCAGGCGTTCAACCAGATATGGGAATGGGAAATCCTGATGTTCCAGCGCATCCATCATCCCCTGTCGTGTCTGCTCTAACAGCGTTTTGAAACTGGTCGCTGTATCCAGATGAGAGCGGACCAGTACCGGATTCGCCAGATAGTCAATGACGCGTTCCCAATCTGCCTTATTGCGTCCCAGAGCAGGTGTGCCAACAATAATGTCATCCTGATTGGTATAGCGATAGAGCAGAGCCTCATACGCGGTCAGCATCAGCGTGAAGAGCGTCACCTTTTCAGATGTAGCCAGCGTGCGCAGTTGCTGTGTCAGAGCCGGATCAATGGCGAAGCCGTGCGATGCGCCGTTATAGGTCTGTTTCGCCGGGCGTGGATGGTCAGTGGGAAGATTGAGCAGTGGTAATTCACCCTGCAAGAGATCTTTCCAGTAGTGCCAATGGTTTTCGCCCTCAGCACTGGCGAGCATGTCGTTTTGCCATTGCACATACTCGTTATGTTGTGGACCTGGTTGGGGTAGTGGGAGCGTGACCCCAGTTTTTTCTGCCAGATAGAGCAGATAGAGTTCATCAACAAGAATGTCTAATGCCCAGAAATCGACAGCAATATGGTGGACAATAAACGCAAGAACGTAGTCAGCAGGGCCATGCTGGTAAAGAACAACGCGCAGAATGGGACCTTTTTCCAGATCAATTGGCTGGTTGCTCTCAACTAAAAGCTTCTGCTGGATTTCTTCCAGGCTGAATGCCGTACCATCTCGCTGTTCCAATGGGATTGTGCCCTGGGCAGGAACCTTCTGGGCCGGTGCACCATCTTTGAGTGAGTAGGTAGCAGTAAGGATAGGATAACGTTGCGCAAGTTTTTGCAGTGTGCGCTGCAAAGCTGGAATATCCAGGTGAGAACGAACACGGGCCGCATACAAAAGATTGTATGCGGCGCTTTCAGGTGCTAAGCGATAAAGAAACCACAAAGCTTTTTGATTGTGTGAAATTGGCCCCCACGACTCTTGCGTTTTGACTTTTTCGCGAAGCAGGCGGGCGAGTAGTGCCCGTTTCGCTTCGGATGAAAGGTCATTTAACCTTGGGGCTTCTGTCATCGAATTTGATCCTCTTTCTGTGCGATTTGGCTGAGCAACTGATCTATCTGTTCATCGGACAGTTGATTCAGTCGAGCAAGGAGTTGTTCAGCGCTCGATCCTGAAAGATCAAATTTATCTAGATCAGGTGTTACCGGAGTGGGTGCAGGTATAGTTGTGCTTGTTGGCGTAACTGTTGCGAGCACTTCAGTAACATCAGGCAGGATTTTGGTCGCGAACTGAACAATGCTTGGTCCCTGTAAAAACGTAACGATTGGGATGCGAATGGATAACTCCATCTCAAGACGATTCTTTAATTCAATTGCCATCAATGAATCAAGACCGAGTGCTGTGAGCGGCTGGTCGATATCCAACTGTGCGGCGGGAAGACGAATGACTCCGGCCACATGTTCACGCAGATAATCTTGCAGCACATTGATGCGTTGCTCATCTTGAGTATCGCGTAGTTTTTGGATGATTGGGCTGGTATTTTGATCCTGGACCGCATTGCTGGTTGGTTGTGGTTGTGACTGCTGAGCCTGAACCTGTGGTTGTGGCTGCTGCACTTGCACTTGCTGTATCTGAACCTGTGGCTGCTGTATGGGAGCCGCAGGCGACCCAGTTTTTGGTGCCAGATGGGTGACAAGCGGTAGGCTCGTGATTTTGGGATAATATTGATGTAATAATTCCCAGTCGAGCTTAATCACACCAATTCTGGTGATGCCCTGCGGTATCAAAAATTCCAGAGCATTCAGAACCTGACGAGGGTTGATACGCTGAATACCGTGTGATTCCCAGTATTCATGGACGCGGATACCTTCAGGTGTGGCACCGAAGCCAATCTCAGAGATTGCGCTTAATGCCAATTGTCCCTGTTGTCGCTGGTGGTAAGCAAAGACATCCATGAACTCACTGGCTGCGGCGTAGTTACCCTGTGCTGCTGAACCAAAGAGTGAGGCACCCGAAGAGAATGATGTAAAGAAATCGAGTGCAGCATCCTTGAGCAGCGTATGTAAAAGCCATGTGCCAATAATCTTTGGTCCGAAAACTGCGCGGAACGCTTCTGGTGTGAGATTAACCAATGGTCGGACCAGTGATTGTCCCTGCGCGTCCTGCCAGACGGAGGCGGCATGGATGACACCTTTAATTGGTGGCAGACCCTGCAAGCGATAGTCATTTAAGAATGCCCGTAACTGCTGTTCATTGGTCACGTCAAGAGCAGCGTAGTGGACTTTCGCGCCCAGCTCTTCCAATGAGCGAATACCAGCGACCTGAATTGCCGCTCGGCTATCTGCTGGCAGGCGATCCCATTCTGCAACAGGCGGCAATGTGCTTCGTCCAATGAGCACTAAATGACGTGCACCTTTTCCAGTCAGCCAGCGGGCAACTTCAAGACCCAGGCCCCATAGACCACCAGTGATAAGATAACTGGCATCAGAACGAATCTGTAATGGTTTCTGTTCCAACTTTGTGCTACGTACCATACGAGCTACATAGCTCTGACCCTGGCGGAATGCAACCTGATCTTCATGATGTGCGCCAGAAATAGCTTGCATAATCTGGCTTGCCGCCTCTGTGGGTGTGCTCTGTGGATCAAGATCGATCAGACCCCCCCAGAGTTCTGGATGTTCGAAGGCGGCAGTTTTGCCCAGGCCCCAGATTGGTGCCTGCGCGATTGAGATCTCTGCCTGCTCCTGTACTGGTTGTGCGCCACGTGTCACCAGCCAGAGATGTGCTGGTCGATGTCCTGTTTGATCAACCAGAGCCTGGATAATGGTCAGCGCATTGCTGGTACTGATATCCTGATCGGTGATCAGCGAATTGACTGTTGTCTGTGCGGTTGGTGTAGCGTCCAGACTCCAGAGATGCACAACGCCGCGCAATGGATTACTGGTGTTTGTATCAGCAAGGACGGTTTTCAGCAGTGTATGGACATCATCTTGCCGCTCTGGGTTGATGAAAAAGTGGTCAGAGCCTCTCTGAACATAGCGATATCCGGGTTCTACCAGAACGGGTGTGGCTCCAAACTGTCGTAGCTGTGCCGCAAGCTGATCGCCAATACCAGGAGAGTCAGCAAAAAGCAGCCATTTTCCACCCTGCTGGGCGATAGGGGCCTGCTGTGGTGCAGGGAAGTTGATGTGCTCCCATTGGAGCTGATATAACCATTGATCCAGTTCACGCTGCGGCGCTGGGGCCGCAACAGGTTGCGCTGTGCCAGTCTGATAGGTTGAGTAGACAGGTGTTGCTGGCGTTTCAGATGGCGCTGCCTCTTCAGCTCGCTGCAACTTGAGTGCATGGGCTTCTGCCAGCACAAAACCATTGTCATCGAGAATGCGCACATTGCCGGTATAACTATCCGCGCCAGGATCGGCATCAGAGGTTAAGACCGCATGGCTCCATACATGCTCACCGGGTTGGCGATACACACGGAACTTACTGATATTTGTGGGCAGGTAAACGGCTTTCCCACCAGTCAACGCATCTTTAGGCAATGCGGCAATTAATACCTGCAAACAGGCATCCAGCAACGCGGGATGAATCTGGTAGGTTGCTGAAGTCGCTTGCAGTGTTTCGTTGAGACGAACCTCACCAAGTGCTTCGTTTTTACCACTCCAGAGTTGTGTAATGCTGCGGAATGTATTGCCAAGTTGAATGCCATGCTGATCGAGTTGCTGATAGAACTGCTCAAGCAAGATTTTTTCCTGGCAGAGCTTTTGAATTAATTGCAACTCTGTTAAACGTTCAGCGGGCTGTGGTTTGGGTGTCGGCGTCGTGCTGGCTGGTGTATGTCCGTTCGAGGACGTAAGCGTGATTGATGGCTGATATGGTATTGATGCATCGTCAACGTCAGGGTTTGCCAGATCTCGCAATTGTGCCAGATACGGCAAGCTCTGCATGACCAGTTCGCTATCAACGCCAAAATCCATCTGACAGGCAATCTCGTTGACGCCAACGCTCTTGAGATCTTTTACCAGTTGTAAACAACTCTCAGGGGTTCCGAAGAGTACCCGCTGAGTTGAAATCAAGCGCTCAAAGACAAATTGTAAATAGTCATTGAGGTCGCGTTCTGGCAATGTTGAGATATCAATCTGTTGACCACGGCTGTACGCAATCGCGTTGACCAGATACGAGGCTGATCGCAAATATTGGACGAATGGACCTTTTACCTGAGCGCGAACAGTTTCCTCATCCTTGTTCACAAAGGCATGGAGCATGACTGCCACTTTGCCAGTTGCGGGATCAAGGCCAACTTTTGCGCGTGCTTCACGGTAGATATTCAGTTTTTCAGCCAGGTCTGCGACGCTCTGATTGTACATATGTGTCAATAGATTCGCGCCCATTTCGCCCGCGCCCGCGAACGTCTTCGGGTTGCCTGCCGCCGTGACCCAGAACGGTAATTCGCTCTGAACTGGTGTTGGGTATGTCTTCAGATCGACAAGGCTGCCATTGCCACTTTTGACCTGAACAGACTCGCCACGCCAGAGTTTGCGTACAATATCCATGTTTTTGTACATCAACTCATTGCGCTGTTCGTAGTTGTCTGGTGCGAGTGCGAAGTCATTAGGATGCCAACCGGACGCGAAGGAAACACCAACACGTCCATTCGACAGATTGTCGACCATTGCCCACTCTTCAGCCACACGTAGTGGCATTTAAGCGGATCTGGCTGGTTTCCCGTGCCAGTGCTGCATGGAGTACGGCTGGATTTGGGTAGAGCCAACCATCTTTTGTAAAGTGTCGCTCTGGAATCCAGATGGAAGAAAAGTCGTGCTGATCGGCGAATTTTGCACTCTCAAGGACCAGATGATACTTTTCTCCGCTAAAAGGAGTTTCGCTACTAGAGAAGAAAATAAGACCAAAATTAATGCCCTTATCCCTTCCGGGATGTGTTGTCGGTGCCACAATGTCCTCCAGAATAGTGTCACATATTCTTTATTGTAACTATTCAGGTTCTATGTATCCTCTATCGTCTTTAATCCATTTGAGACGAGATGGGTGAGTGAACAGGTGAGAGTACATTGTGTTTCTCATTTACGTACGTACGACACCCGCCCACCCACCTGCGGGCCACTGAAGCCCGGCTAGAAACTATGTGCTGAATAGTTATTTGCTATAACAGATGAATTTTCCCTGTTGCATGCAACGTCCATTGATCGCGTGCTTGTTCTGACACACGAACAGTATGACTATAAATGTGGAACGCGATGTCTTCGTTGGCATCGCCAGAAAGGACGATTTGAACTTTCTGGGAACCATTTACTGGCAGGATAAGGAGTTTCTTCAGTTCTATCTCGTTTAAAACACGATCTCCTGATCCAAAGGCTGCGTTTGTTGCTGCCTGAGCCATCTCGATATAGGCTGAGATGGGGAGTGCTATCGCTCCCTGAATCTGATGATCTTTGAGATAAGGAAGACTGTGTTGATCCAGAACACCTTCCCAGACATGCATGTTGAATGGTTGAGCCAATGCAACATGTGTCGCGAGGAATGGATGTTCCTGCGAGTGTGATTCCGCCTCCTGCGTGGCACCTGGCACAGTGATTACCGACGGTTCTGCCGGGAGACGAGCCTCTGTTTTTTCAGTCTCCAACCAGTACCTCTGGCGTTCAAATGGATAGGTTGGCAGTGCCAGTTTACGGCGTTGAATGTCGCCATCAAAGCCTGACCAATCAAGATGATACCCGTGCGTATAGAGTGTTGAGACGCTTTGTAGCAACATCTGCCAGTTATCTTGATCTTTTCGTAATGAGGTCAGCCATGTGCCCTTATCAGGTGGTACACAACGTTTACCCATATTGATCAACGTTGCATGCGGACCTACCTCCAGGAAGGTTTCATATCCTTCATTGACGAGCGTTTGTATTCCGGCGGCAAACTGCACTGTGTTTCGTGTCTGTTGACGCCAATAGCTCGCATCAAGTGTTTCTCCTGTGTTGCAGATGTTTCCTGTTAGATTACAGACCAGCGGGATACGCAAGGGATGATAGGTGATTTCTTGCGCAATCTGCTCAAATCTTTCTAACATCGGATCCATCATTGGCGAATGGAACGCATGAGAAACGGTCAGTTCCTGGGTTGTAATATTTTCAGCTTCGAAACGTTGGGCGATAGCCTGTAACGCTTGCTGATCACCTGAAATAACTGTGTTTCGCGGCCCATTAATGACCGCTAATGATACCAGATTTTGATATGGTTCTAACATGCGGGCCACATAAGTTGGTTCCGCAAAGACTACCAACATGGTACCACGTTGTGGCAATCCTTGCATCAATTGTCCGCGCATGGTTATCAGTTTTAACCCATCCTCAAGGCTCATTAAGCCAGCGACACAGGCAGCCACATATTCTCCGACACTATGGCCCATGACGATATCTGGTTCAATTCCCCACGAGCGCCAGAGTTCTGTCAGGGCATATTCAATGGCAAAGAGGGCCGGTTGGGTATACGCTGTTTCGTTGAGCGGTGAACTCTCTTCCTGTTCGGGATACAGGACGCCGAGCAGCGGTTGCTCCAGGTAGGACTGTAAAATCTGATGACAGCGGTCGATGGCCTGACGAAATACTGGCTGTGTTTCGTATAGTTGACGACCCATACCAATGTATTGCGCACCCTGTCCGGTGAAAAGGAACGCTATCTTGTGTCTGTTTTGCGTTCCACGTACATGGCCGTGGATGACTCCTGTGATGTCCTGATGGGTACTAAAAGCCAGCAAACGCTCCTGCAACTGTTGCTCAGAGTCAGCAAGTATGGCTAATCGACGCGGGAAGTGCGCACGACCTGCGTTCGCTGTGTAGCAAATATCCGCCAGATTGCTGCCAGGATGTGCAAGCAGATAGTCATAGTAGCGTGTCGCCAATGTGTGTAATGCCTGCTCGCTTTGCGCTGATACGGTGAGAACGTGGGTTGTGCGTTCTGGACGTTGCGCCTCAGGTGCCATTGCTGATAGTGGTGTTGTCGCGGCTTCAACGATAACATGCACATTGGTGCCGCCGAAGCCGAACGCGCTGACTCCTGCGATCCGACGTTCCTGCTCTGGCCATGCTTGTTGGTGTGTTGGGATTGAGAATGTTGTCCCCTCAAACGAGATGTGCGGATTGAGCTGTTTGAAGTGCAAATTAGGGAAAATCTCACCCTTGTACAGACTCAAGACGGTTTTGATAAAGCCCGCGATACCAGCTGCTGATTCCAGATGACCGACATTTGTCTTTACCGCCCCTAAGGCGCACGTTTGGTCTTGTGTGCGACCATGCATTAACACTGCTTTGAGGGCATTCACCTCAATTGGATCACCCAGTGGCGTACCAGAGCCGTGTGTTTCAACATAGCTGATCTGTGCGGGTTCAACATGCGCATTCTGGAGCGCCTGACGAATCACAGCTTCCTGTGATGGTCCATTGGGCGCTGTCAGTCCATTACTGCGTCCGTCCTGATTAACCGCTGAACCACGGATAACTGCGAGAACGGTATCTCCATCTCGTTGTGCCGCCGAGAGTGGTTTTAATAGCACGACTCCACAGCCCTCACCACGTACATAGCCATTGGCGGACTCATCGAAGGTTTTGCAATGACCATCGGCAGACATCATGCGTGCCTGCGAGAAGGTGATATTCAGATCAGGGGTCAGAATCAGATTGACGCCCCCTGCAATCGCCAGCGTCGCTTCGCCATTGCGTATACTCTGACATGCCTGATGTACAGCCAGCAATGATGATGAGCAGGCGGTATCTAAAGCAACACTTGGTCCATGCAAATCAAGGAAGTATGACAGACGATTCGCTGCGATACTATGCGCATTGCCTGTGCCTGTATAAGCATCAAGGCTCCGGGGATTATTCGCATGTAAACGTGAATAATCATCACTGCTAATGCCAATGAAGACACCTGTCTGGCTGCCCGCAAGGCTGGTTGGCGCGATGCCCGCGTTTTCGAGCGTTTCCCATGTGACTTCCAATAGCAAACGTTGCTGTGGGTCCATGCCCATTGCTTCACGAGGCGAGATATTGAAGAACGTCGGATCGAATTGATCAATATCTGACAGGAAACCACCCCACCGTGTATTCATTTTTCCCGGTGTCGCAGGTGTGGGATCGTAATAATTTTGCGTATCCCAGCGCGAAAGTGGCACTTTAGTAATACCATCAATGCCATTACGCAACATGTCCCAGAACTCTTCAGGGGAGTTCGCACCAGGGAAACGACAGCCGAGACCAATCACCGCGATAGCATCAGTATCTGTTGGTTGTTGCTCTGGTTGCTGTTGTGGTGATGTGGTTGTCTCTGGAGCCTCTTCTCCTGCCAGATAATAAGAGAGTTCCGCGATGGTTGGATAATCATACACAAGCGTTGGTGGAAGTGGTTTGCCCAGCAAATCTTCCAGGTCTGCTGCCAGACTGATAGATTGTGCCGAGTCCATGCCGTAATAGGCAAAAGGCATCCGTACATCCACATCGCGCGGATGCATTTTTAACGCCTGCGCGATACGAGCAACCAGCCATGCTTGAAGTGTCAATGCAGGATAATGCGAGATTGGGGTTGATGGCGCGGTTATCTCCACCTCCGTTTCAACCAATTGATGAACATCTTTGGCGACAGAGACAGCGACATGTGTCTGGCCCGTAGAGACAGTATCCGGAATATCTTCCATTGAGATATCCAGTTTCCATTCACGCACCACCTCTAGCGACCCTTCCAGATAGCTCTCTTTGGAGCCACGGCGTTGCACTTTGCCGCTCGACGTTTTTGGGAGGCTGCCAGGTTTGATCAGCTCAATCGCATAGACTTGTACTTCATGCTGTGTCGCGATTGCCTGCCGAATAGCGCCAATTACTTCATCCAGATTGGATGAAAGAGCAGTGCGTTCCACTTCCTGAACGATGACAAGACGTTCCTCATCGCCTACATCGACAGAGAATGCGGCCCCACCGTTAAGGCGTACTGCGGGATGGCAAGCCTCTATGGTTTTCTCAATATCCTGTGGATAGTGGTTGCTACCACGGATCACAATCAGATCTTTGAGGCGACCAGTAATAAAAAGTTCGCCATTATGGGCAAAGCCCAGATCGCCTGTGCGTAAGAAAGGTCCTTCATTGGTTGGTTGTAGATAAGCCTGGAACGTCGCGGCGGATTCCTCCTGACGGTTCCAGTAGCCCAACGCAACGCTAGGGCCAGCAGCCCAGATCTCGCCTACACGGTTGTCCGTACATGGTATGCGAGTTTCAGGATCTACAATCAACACTTTCTGGTTGGGTTGGCTATGACCGATACTGACCAGTTTGCGAACCTCTTCCACAGGGGCATTCGTAGCTATCTCCCGGGCAATGTGATGCTCAAGGTCGCGGTTATTGAAGGTGCCAACGGTTGGAAAGACCAGATGTTTGCCCGCAGAGACGACCAGAGTTGCCTCCGCCAGCCCATAACATGGATAGAAAGCATTTTTGCGGAAGCCGTTTCCTGCGAATGCTTGTGCGAAACGTTCCAATGTCTCAGTACGTACAGGCTCGGCACCATTTGCTGCCACCTCCCAGGAACTGAGATCAAGCGTCTCTTTCTGCTCAGGGGTCACTTTGCGCACGCACAGATCGTACGCGAAATTTGGACCACCACTAATTGTGGCTCGTTTGCGAGAAACCGCCTGCAACCAGCGATATGGACGCTGTAAAAAGGTTGTAGGAGCCATAATAGTTGACTCGTAACCAGCATACAGCGGCTGTAAAACACCACCAATCAAACCAAGATCATGATAAAGAGGTAGCCAGGTAACGCCATGAGCATCAGATGGATGTAAACAATATTGTTCAATAAGTGCTGAATTATGTAAAAGATTGCTATGACTTACCATAACACCCTTTGGGATGCCGGTTGAACCTGAGGTGTACTGGAAAAATGCAAGTGAATTTCCCTTGATCTCTGGTGCCTGCCATTGTTCCGCAGCGGTGTCAGTAATCTCATCAGTCGTGATGACATGCGCCGATTGCAGTTCAGGTGTCTGTTTGAGCAGACCCATAACCCGTGAGGAGAGCGAAGTTGAGTTGAGCACAACGCGAGCCTGTGCATCCTGGGCAATAGCGCGGAATTTTGTGAGGGTTCGATCAGATCTGACAGCGGATGGCGGATAGACTGGCACCGCAATGACCCCACTATACAGACAACCAAAGAAAGCAGCAATAAACTCAAGCCCGGAAGGGTAGATGAGTAATGCACGGTCACCTGGTTGTACGAGTTGCTGAAGTTTGGCCCCTATAATCCTTGCCTGACGATCAAGCTCCGCATATGTGAGGGATTTTTCGTCTTTGTCTCCATCAGTCAGAAAGGTGTAAATACGCTGCTCCGGCTGTTGGATCGCTCTCCAGCGGAGGAGATCGACCAGAGTCGAAAATTCAAATGTTGATGCCGAAATACGTGTATTCAAAATTACTGTTTCCCAACGAGGAAATTAATGTAAACCCTTTGCTCATATACTAGTAAATAGAGAGAGGGCAACATATTTATTTGTGTATACTATGTTGATGATACATTCAATTTTTGTCACTGTCAACCGTTTTTCTGGGTTTATCGAGCCTTGTAAAAGCTGATGTAATTCCCGTCTTATCACTAAACGTCGTTTTCTGTTTTCTATGCATTTCCTGTGGTGTTTTGTGATGTAACGTGAATCACTATGTCACTTTCGATAGCGAATAAAAGGTTGAACTACTACTATTAGAGTTCAACCTTTTATTTTACTGAGATTATATTGCACAATATCTATCTACTTCTTAACAGTACCGCTTCACCTTTCCTGTTATCATTGCAGGAATACGCTATCATAACTGGTAGATAGATCAGCGCATCTCTTTGTGCTTTGGCTATTCGGCCAATTGCTGTGCTGCGTCACCCAGAACTTTGTTCAATGTCTCGCGTTTAATGCGATATGCTTGACGCTCGTTGACGTGAGGTAAAATAACTGCTTCCAATGCACCCTGTTTGACCCAACGACGCACGGTTGTGTCATCAACACGTAAGATCTGGGCAACTTCTGATACCGTCAATAGCTCGCTCATGTGATTTTCTCCTTGTGTAAAAATTGAAATACGTGAATACAGATGCTTGCGTTCTTCCTGTTTATTCCTACCCTTTTCTACCACTGAAAAGTGATAGAGGCAATACAGGTAGTCACCGCGCAACAGGAATACACAAGAAAACATTGTAAGCGCATTGTACAACATTGTAAAAGGCAAGTAAATAGACTATGACCATTTGTACGGGTGAAAAAAGGCTATAACTATCAAGAATGTAGCAATATTTATGTCAAGTTGTGGCAATGTGTACTTGATTTTGTCTATAAAAATGAGTTCCGGCTCCTCTTGCTGTGAAATGAATTCTTGAACTTTTTTCCTATTTTTAGTATGTATAGCGAAGAACTATGATTGGAATCAGTACAAATGTTTCCAACGCTACTTTCCGAAATCAGTGATTTCTACAACTATTTTTCGGCTCTTTATCCTTCCGGGTGGTGGTGGAAGAGGGCAGTGGCGAGGGCACCCCTGGTCCGCCGGATTCCGGTGATCCGCGCTCCTGCCCCCTGCTGCCACTCTAAAGGATGTAGACCCTTTTAGCCTATTCTTCCTGGAAGGTGAAAAGAACTGTTATGTATGAAAAGAGAGAAAATTTAGCCGCGTCAGGGTACTGAAACAAGAATAAAGATAGATAAAGGAATTGAAATAGGTATGATGAGTATTTTTATGTGATACGAAAATCATATGATTCCTGTTGAAAAATTCGGTTGGTTTTGGTACAGTATCGATGGTATAATAGGTGACTCTAAACCTATACTTTTTTCTCTATCTCTGTGCAATGAGCCTTAGGAGGTTTTGCATGGCTACTGAATTTCAAAAAGAAACACTTGGTTTTCAAGCTGAAGTAAAGCAGTTACTGGATCTTATGATCCATTCTTTGTATAGCAATAAAGAAATATTTTTGCGTGAGTTGATCTCAAACGCGTCTGATGCGATTGACCGCTTGCGTTTTGATGCATTATCTGATGCTGCGCTCTATGAGCATGATACAGACTTCAAAGTACGTGTATCGTATGACAAAGAGGCTCGTACCATTACAGTTGCTGACAATGGTATTGGGATGAATCGTGCGGAAGTAATTGAGCATCTGGGAACCATCGCGAAATCTGGCACACGTGAGTTTTTCCAATCCCTGACAGGAGATCAGAAAAGGGATGCGAATCTCATCGGCCAGTTTGGCGTGGGTTTCTATTCATCGTTTGTTGTTGCGGATCAGGTGACAGTCGTAACACGTCGAGCTGGTCTTACCGCCGAAGATGGCGTGCGCTGGGAGTCCAGCGGTCAGGGTGAATACACGCTTGAGGCGATCAATAAGCCTGAGCGCGGCACTGAAGTGATTTTACATCTGCGTGCTGATGAGGATGAACTGCTCAATAATTATCGTTTGCGCTCCATCATTCAAAAATATTCTGACCATATTAACCTGCCTATCTCTATGAAATCTGAGGTGAAGCCTGAGGCTGACGAACAAGATTCATCAGTAGTGCCAGATAAAGAAGAGTGGGAGACAGTCAATAGTGCCTCGGCACTGTGGACACGTTCAAAGAGTGAGATTACAAGCGAGCAGTACAACGAATTCTATAAGCATATCTCACATGATTTTAGCGATCCATTGTCGTATGTCCATAGCCGTATGGAAGGCACGCAGGAGTATACCCTGTTGCTCTATGTTCCTTCACAGGCACCGTTTGATCTCTATACGCGTGATGTCCATCATGGTGTCAAGCTCTATGTGCGTCGTGTTTTTATTATGGATGATGCCGAGAAGTTGATGCCACGCTACCTGCGTTTTGTCCGTGGTGTGATTGACTCCAACGACCTGCCTTTGAATGTGTCGCGTGAGATTCTGCAACAGAATCGCTTGATTGATGCCATCCGTGGGAACGCGACGAAGAAGGTTCTGGGTCTGCTGGCGGATACGGCGAAGAACGAACCTGAGAAATATGCCGCTTTCTGGAAAGAATTCGGGCGTGTCATTAAAGAGGGTGTGCTGGAAGATCATACAAACCGTGATGCGCTGGCAAAACTGTTACGCTTCTCTACGACGACTTCCGAGGGGGAAACACAGAGTGTGTCGTTGGAAGAGTATGTATCACGCATGAAAGAGGGACAGGACACCATTTACTACATTGTCGCGGATACCTATGCAGCGGCGAGTGAGAGTCCATTACTGGAGATCTTTAAGAAAAAAGGTCTGGAAGTGTTGTTGCTGTCTGATCCGGTTGACCATCTGATGGTGCCAGAACTGCGTGAGTTCGATGGGAAGCAACTTCAGTCTGTCTCGAAAGGGGCGATTGATCTCAGTAAGTTTGAAGATAAAGAAGAGCAGGAAGCTCAGCAGAAAAGTGCAGAAGAGGCGAAAGATGTCGTTGAGCGCTTGAAGACGGCTCTGGCTGAAGAGGTCAAAGAGGTGCGCACAACCAATCGTCTGACCAGCTCGCCTGCTGTGCTGGTGGTGGATCAGTATGGTGTTGATCCTAGCCTCAAACGTTTGCTCCAATCAGCCGGACAATTTGTGCCAGAGGATAAGCCCATTCTGGAGATTAATCCTCAGCATGCGATTGTACAGCGTATTAAGGGCGAAGCCGATGAGCAACGTTTTCAGGATTGGGCACATGTGCTGTTTGATCAGGCTGTTCTCAGTAGCGGTGAGCAATTAGAGAATCCTGTGAGCTTTGTGAATCGCTTGAATAATTTGCTAACACAATTATAAGCTCTATAGACCAGTTTAAAAAGGACCGTTATGTGTTCCACACAGCGGTTCTTTTTTTCTGTTTTGTTTGTATCTGCGCAGTTCCCCATCCCTCAAAAGGAGTTGTTCAGGAGCATTCTATTTGGATGATGTGTACAAAACAGATCCCCTGTATTTGTGCATATTGCACAAATACAGGTTGATAGCAGTGTAAAATGGCATGATTGAGATAGCATAACCCCTTCCTTTCTGGCGTTCAGGTATAGAAGTGCATAAAGATTCTGGTGATCTCTGTTTTTGGTCGTTTTTTTGGCCTCAAACGCCAATTTATGCCGTATTATATGTGTGTAAGCAAAAAGAAATGAATATTTGTTGTAAGAAGACATCCGCCATGAAAGTTGGCGTTAGCCGTGTCGAATTCCAGTACGTATGGCTTGTCAACCCGACGAGCATACAAGTTAGAGGATAGTAAGGTTATCAAAACCTCAAGGAGGAGCCGTTATGAATCTGGCCCAACAACACAAACAAGAGCATATGAAGATAGGTCGTTACCAGTCCTGGTTAGAGGATGGGAAGCTAAAGTTGTACTATCATGAGTTTGGCAATTCCAGTGGTGTCTATTGCACGCTCAGCCCGGAAGAAACCAGTGGTCTTTTAGATCTGCTGGCACGTCATAAGGCAGATATCAGTGAAGCAGTGTATCAGGACGAAAACTCTGCAAAGGCACGGTAGGATGCGGATGATAGTCGCTGTGGAAAGAGTTGTTTCCTCCAGAGGTTGCCTGATATACAAATAATTCTTGTGTAGATGTGAAAAAACAAAACAGACCTTCATACAGCAGAAGGTCTGTTTTGTTTTTTCAATTTTTATAGGCGTTTAGACAAAGAGAGGAATCATACCCAGGCGGGAAACCATCTCCTGCATCTTCTCGTCTGATGGGCTGGTGCCATCAAAGCGACTGGCAGCATCCAGAACTTTTGGAAGGACATGGATATCCCCGACAGTATTGAGGAAAATACCAGGGCGACTCAGGACCCAGTTCACAGCGCGGTCAATGTCTTGCTGATCCTGTAACGGCGCATACCATGTAGCATGTGTGCGTTCCTGACCCAGATAAGGGCGATAGGCGATAGATTTGATGGTTTGCACGGCTACATTGCGTGCCTGACAGGTTTCAACCAGAGCATTGAAATTATTGATGTAGTACTCGTTCTGTGACATCACAAAATTGTATGGCAGCAGCACCGAGTCAAAATCGTAGCGTTCCAGACTGCGGCGATGGGTAGCTGCAATTTGGGCACCATGACCGGTGATACCGATCCATTTGATTAAACCCTGTTTTTTGGCCTCAATAGCAGCATCCAGTACACCCCCGGGGCTTAACGCAATATCCCATTCAATTGGATCAGACAGATTATGGAACTGCCAGAGGTCGACATGATCTGTCTTCATACGATCCAGTGAGCGGTGTAGCTCTTCTGTCGCCTCTTTTGCCCTACGTTCCCCTGTCTTGGTTGCCAGGAAGAATTGATCGCGATATTGAGCCAGCCACGGTGCGATACGGATCTCTGCATCACCATAGCTTGCAGCGACATCAATATGGTTGACACCATACTTGAGCAAAACTTCTAGCGTCTGGTCAGCTTCTGCCTGCGTGACGGAGCCAAGCGCGGCGGCACCAAATACTGTGCGCGTGCTCATATGCCCGGTTCGCCCAAAAGGCTGTGTCGTTATCGTCATGTTGTTCTCCTACCTTTGAAATCCGGTTTTCACGTTGGTCCGCGTGATGAATGCGGAGACTGCTTGTAGAGCAACATTGCTCTCAAATGATCCATATGTATTTGCAAGTGTCTATCTGCCAATGATATGGATCATCATTCTGTTTCGTAATCATTATACTGCATAGTTGTACAGAGCATGCAACCCATCACAGAGAAAAGAGTGGGGATTACCTGTGTAATCCGTTATTTAAAAAGTCTGTTCATGTGATTTGTGAGCGGAATTTGCGGTGTAATATGCCTTTTTAAACTAGTGGAGAGGAAAGAATTTGTGATAAGGTATGGGGAAAAGTGTTTTTTCCAAAAAGGAGTGAAGAATGCCGCTTACCTCTGATGATTTGCAGACGCTGTTGCAGGAAGCACAGGCTCGTACTGAGGCGGTAGTTGCTCTGACCGAACGTATTTGTGCTGTAGCAGCACCGACTGGTGAGGAGCGAACACGGGCAGAATTTGTGGCCTCTCTCTGGCGTGAACGGGGCTATGCTCCTGAGATTGATGATGTTGGTAACGTTTATGTACGACGGGGCAATCGCCCTGATGTTCCTGTGGTAATGCTGTTATCTCATACAGATACGGTTTTTCCGGCCTCGACTCCTTTGAAAATCGAGCGACGGGGTACTATTTTGCATGGCCCTGGTATCGGTGATAACTCAGTGAGTAATGCGACTGTACTGACTGCGTTTGATGTGTTGGATGCACTGGGAATGCAAACGAAGGTTGATCTGGTCGCTGTTGCTAACGTTGGTGAAGAGGGCTTAGGGAACCTGCGTGGAGCACGAGCGGCGGTAGAGCGTTATCGTGATCAACTGGGGGCTGTGCTGGTGATTGATGGTCGTCTGGGAAGTATTGTGAATGTCGCGGTTGGTTCCAGACGCTGGCGTATCGTTGTAAAAGGTCCAGGTGGACATTCTTTTGGTTCTTTTGGCACTCCCAGTGCTATTCATGGTCTGGGACGCATTATTGCCTCTCTGGCAGATATTTCAGTTCCTCAAGAGCCACGTACAACATTTAATGTCGGCATGATTGAAGGTGGTACTTCGATTAACACCATCGCTCCACGTGCCAGTGCTTTACTGGATATGCGTTCTGTCAGTGTGCCTGCGTTGGATGCTCTGACGAAGCAGGCGCGAGAGCGGATTCAGCGCAGCGTTGGACCAGGACTGGAAGTGGAGATTGAGGTATTGGGGGAGCGACCTGCGGGGAGCCGTCCTATTCAAGATCCTCTGGTACAGAAGGCGATTGAAGTGGTGCGCTGGCTACAGATGGAACCGCGTCTGGTGGCATCCAGCACTGATGCAAATATACCGATCAGTCTGGATATCCCTGCGGTTTGTGTCGGGGTGACATTTGGCGAGAAAGCCCATACAACGGAAGAATATATTCATATTGAGCCCATCGCCAAAGGGCTGGCTCAGGTGCTCCGTTTATGTCTGGATACCGGGGAGATGGTCGCCCGTCGTTAATACGCACATACGTGTAGATAATGCAGCAATGAGCAACCAGTATCTTTTTCTGGTCGCTCATTGCTGTTTGCGTTGTGAGCAGATTAAACCAGCGTAATAACGTGTTTGATACCCGCAGGCCGCCCGGTGAGTAATTTCTGATAGTGTTCAATGGGGTGGCGTTGGGTGATGATGGCGGACAATGCATGAGGCCAGCGCTGTTGGAATTGTTCCAGATGCTGAATGGCTGCGGTAAACATTGCCGGGCCAGCATTGACAGTCCCTA
>Ga0310811_10001698_pt1 | contig 27422 bp, 25 predicted proteins | sample YCmetagenome_FD_207642 | JGI IMG/M metagenome (GOLD analysis project Ga0310811, IMG submission 207642) | Soil microbial communities from experimental microcosm in Duke University, North Carolina, United States - YC | ecosystem: Engineered > Artificial ecosystem > Soil microcosm > Unclassified ... | reverse complement strand
CTTGATAGTCGCGATCACCGAGGACTTGTAATGCGTTCAGAACGTCTTCACGTCGCTCTGGCCACTGAACCCGCTGTGCCGCAGAAGGCTCTGCATCCATGAAGCCACGCTACTGAGCTGAGAGCGGAACCGTAGCGGTGAGTCGATCTATAGGCCCGGGGGTTGCGTCCGCGGGAATCGAACCCGCGCTGTCAGCTTGGGAAGTGTATGGATTACGGCTCGTAGGGTCGCTGAGCTGGGCTTCGGGCCGGTCGTGAGTGACCGTGAGTGCCCCCTCGTCACCCTGGCTAATGGCCCGATGGGCGAGGGTGACCGGGGCCTGAAACGGTCCGGTGCTCGGGTTCGATGTCAGGTTCCCCAACTCTCACACGTGGACGGCCGGCGGGTACCCGGGTGCTAAGGCGGTCGCCCCTGGAGGCCAGCAACGCCGCCGACCCTGACCACCGTCTGGACACTGGTGTACAACTGCACCATGGATAACGAGGCTATCCAGCGGATGCTGAATGATGTCTTTGACCAGGCACTGGTGTTCCACGGGTTCGTTGACTACATGCGCGACTACGAGGTCGTCGTGTACCGGACGGCCGATCAGAAAAGCGGTGTTCAACCTGCCTACATGCGATACCTGTTCCGGTATTGCGTTGAAGCCCGATGCCAGACGACGGTTCCTTCGGATGTCTGGCAGGAGTCGTTGGATGACCGTCTCATCGACTACCAGACCGGCGTAGCCCTTGATGGGTTCGTCTGGGGTGTGAAGTGGCAGAACCTCTATCCCGGGGCGACGGTCGTGGCCGAGTCGACGTCGGCTGAAGCGTGGGCCGCGGCCGTCGGCATTGAGTTCCATGAGGTACGTATTGAGACAAACACACATGACCTGACGCTGGTATTTTCCGGCTTGGACATGAGCGAACTGCCGCCCGGCTACACCCCCTTCTCGGTGCCGGGCTCGGCCCAGGCCGTAGGCGACTCAGCTGGAAACGACGTGCAGTAGCGCCCACACCAGAAGCGGCTCCCTCTGATGAACCGCCCGAGATCAGTGGAGGCTCCATCGAACTCGGAGTCCCCGTGATTCCCCTGCGGTCGCCGACCAGACGGGCACGCAAGGGGCACGCCCTCAAGAAAGACCTGGATTGAGCAAGGGGTTGGGGTAGCCCTCATCTGTCTCCTCGATGACATGGCGAGAATCACGTCCGATGCGATCAAGGATCTCCGATCGACGGCCATGCATCCACGACGGGGTCACCTGATCCCAGATCTCTTGGGTGGGGACGTAAACGACAGGAGGATGTACCCCCCACCCGCAGTCGAAGTTGAACTTGCGCGAGCCCTCCGTGTACACGAGGAGCTCCTTCCACCGATAAGCGATCTCGTAGGTCATAACACGATGCGCCTTTCCGCAGGTGTACCCCAGACATGGATTAGTCGATTGTTCTCTACGTGTCGACCATCGGGAAAGACGGCAGGTGCTGGAAACCCGAACCCGCGCTGTCAGCGTGGGAATTGTAGGGAACATGCCTCGTGGAGGCGCTGACCTGCGGCGGGGGCCGGTCGTGAGTGACCGTGAGTGCCCTCGTCTTACCGGGGTTAATGGCACGCTAATGGCACGATGATCAAGGTAGCCCCAGCGGCCGGGGAGACCTGCTACAAAAGGGTTGTCACGGGCGGGATGGTTCTGACGATGCGTGCCGTCCCAAGAGGCGCTGTCTCGTGCATGGTGATCACATCGCCTGCGGTGAGGTGCCGCCAGTGTTCAAACGTTTCGGGGAGCAGTCTTACCGACGCACACTCACCCGGTTCCAGAGGATCACGACTTTCGATCCATAGTTGGGCGATGTCGAGCGCGGGTTTGTCTTCGGGCGTGAGATGGCCGATGTCCCACATAGGGGATAGCACTCCGTGGGGAGGCACGGGGAGCGTGCGTCCTCCGTCCTCCGTGCGGGCGAGGCAGAGTTCGGCCCGGATGGAACCGGTCCGGGCCTCATAGCTCGGCCATTCGCGCCAGGCTGCGTCTGAACGAAGTCTGTCGGCGCGCGTTCGGGCCCGGTAGTAGCCGCTAAAGAACGAAAAAAATGGAGAGGTAAAAAATAGACCTAGGCAGAACGCAAGCATGTCGGATGCTTTCCCTGTGGAGGCCTTCGCGAAATAGACTCCCCCGAGTGACCCTAAAGCTATAATTACTAGCGCCCATCGCCCACTCGCGACTCCGCCCCTTATTCTTATCCTCTGGGATTTTTCGTCATTGTTTGTGGTCAATGACAGAAATTCGGCGTCGGAAAGTCCCCATTTCCATCCGAACAGCACGCATGCTGCTGTGAACAGAGCGAACAGCAGGAGGATCAGTGCTTTGTTCGTGATAGGCGCCAGGCTTAGCCGGAGCAGGCCGAACAGGGCTGTCACCACTGCCATCGCCACGGCCTGCAGAGCCAGCGATTTCGGAGGTAATTGTTTCGGTTTTCCAGTCATCTCATCTTCATCTCATGTTCTGCATGTAGTAGGGCACTCGACCTGGGCCTTGGTGTTGTAGCGGGTGATGGGAATCCAACCCCCACTGTCAGCTCGGGAGCGTATGGATCACGCCTTGTGGGGGCGCTGAGTTGGGCTTCGGGTCGGTCCTGAGTGACCGTGGTTGACCCCTCATCACCCTGGCTAATGGCCCGACGATCACGGTGCTGCGCTTGGCACCTAGCCAGTGGGCGGCGGCGTGCCGATCATCCCGGAGCCGAGTGCCCCATGTATGGCTCTCCGTTAACGGACGGTCAGGCATGGACAGGTGCCGTCGCGGTGCTTGTAGTCGTAGTAGCGGGGATGCCCGCAGTAGCAGATGCTCGTCCACATGCGTTCGGGGTCGCTGGACTGGTCGGGTCCGGCACCGCAGGCGGGGCAGGCTGAGGGCTCGTCTGTGCAGTGTGGCGCGCCATCCATGTCGGCGATTCACGTCCCGCACTACCATCCGCCCATCCAGCAGTAGAGCATCTGGTCGTTATCCTTGGCCCGGCGTGCAAGGCCCACGAAATCTTCGATCAACGGCAACAGGTCCTGCGGATCCACACCGCGATATCGAGTGAACTGTTCGGTCTCCGACCATTGGACCGCCAGCGTGGGGAGACGTTCGTCCTCGATCCCGGCGAGGGCATCCCGGATATGCACGGCAAACTCAGCGATGCCTGGCCCTATCAAGTACGGGGAATCTTCGGGGAGGGCGTCTGCCTCTTCAAGGCTCCGCGGAGCTCCTTCGGGCGGCGGATACAAGTAGGTAAGGCCGAGAAGACCCTGTGAGCGGGGGGCACCGAGGGCGAGTGCGACCAGATCGCAGAACTCGCTCTCAGGGTCGATTTTCCCGGCGTCGACGGCATCGAAGCCACGTGTGACCCCTGGCTCGATGACCCTTGGCGTCTCCGGGTTCACTAGCGCGGCATCACGATCCGCGGCCCGGTAGTACTCGTAGCTGGCACCCACGTATCCGCTCCCTGCTGCACACTGCCATGGTCAACTTCGCGCCAGCCAGGCTACGAGACGTACCGCTTGATCAAAAGAGCTACGTGAACGCCGCTCCGCTCCCACCACCTACGTGGCCCGTGGTCAGAGTAAAGATCGCGATCAACGGACGCATATGAGACGCGCATATCCTGTCTCCGTGTGTACCTATGCGGAGGTCGTCTACAAGGTCCACTACGTGTGCGTTCCCTGTCGCCAGAGTCACAAATTGCTATGGGACGGCGTAGGGCACCTTTGCACGCGCTGCCGGAGGCCGATGGTCTTCGCGGGCCACGACTTCGCCGCACCACGCAAGACCGACGACAGCCGGTGGGCGGCAGTTGCGGCCGTTCTGGGGGCCGGCTTGCGCTACGAGGGATTCGAGACCTGTGGTTGTTCGAGAGACCCGAAATACCGCCCGCGCACGAGTGCGCAGGTTCGGGCACGGCTCCGGGTAGCAGCTCGCGAAGGACTGACCGACGCTGAAGCGCTCGGGCTACGCGACATCGCCGACTCGAAGTAGGCCTTCGCCGACTGATCGTTCCGTAGGCCTGGCCCACCGCCGAGCGGCAGCGTGCCAGCCACGGTGTGGACGTCATGCTCAGGGTCTACGCCGAGTGCATCGAAGGACAACGTGAGATCGCGAATCGGCGAATAGAGGATGCTCTAGGGTCTGTTTTGATGGTCTAGGTTGACCTGCGTGAACATGGGGAGGCGGAGTTACCGGTACGTGGGGCCTGCTGACCTGAGGGCCTTGGCCCGGCCAGGCAGTGAGGGCCGGATGATCGTTTCGATAGCCGACTTTGATGGCTGGGCTTCTGAGCTACCGTCGGCCGAACTGGCTGAACCATTTACCTTCGTCATCGACATGGACGGGGTGCTGCGGTTGGCGCCGCGTCGCAGCGAGCATGTGGCGTGCGCTGGCGGCGCCCGGGTCCTGAGCGCGGGCGAGATGAGTTTCAGTCGTGAGGCCGGTCGCTGGGTGGTTGGAGAGGTCAGCAACCAATCGACCGGCTATTGCCCGGACATCAGCTCGTGGTCGGTCGTCGCGGAGGCATTGGACAGAGCCGGGCTGAGGCACCCGTCTGGCTTCACACAGGCGGTGATGTTCCGGTGCTGTCCCCACTGCCAGGAGCTCCACATCGTGCGCGAGGGTGACTTCGTGTGTGTCTTCTGCGGCGGCGATCTGCCGGAGGCATGGAATATAGACCCGGTTGATGAGGGTGGGGCGTCATAGCGATCCGGCCTGATCCGAGGTCCGCATCGTCCCGTGAGGTCGTTGGAAATCTAGTGCTGCATCAGGCAGCGTTTTGCCGCGTCTGAGGTGAAGGCCAATATGTCCGCATGAGTCAGGGCGCCTCAAGAGGGCTGGGGACTGCTCACCTTGGCCAAGACCGGCCGGAGAGCAGCAAGCGATACACCGACTCGGGGGAGACCCACGACGAACGAGGGCTCAAGCATCGCGGGGCCAAGGAGACGCGACCGGTACCTATCCCGCCGGAACTCGTGGCGATCCTGCGCGACCACATCGCGGGGCACGGCGTCGCCGATGACGGACGACTGTTTCCGCACCGAGAGTGGTAAGGCGTTCTCCGGCTCGACCGTCTCGAAGATCTGGAAAGAGGTTCGGGGCTACGCACTGCCCCCCGAACTGGTCGCCTCGCCCTGGCGGCCCGGCCATACGATCAGCGACACGCGGCCGCCTCCCTGTGGCTCAACGCGGGAGTCCATGCACCGGAAGCCGCGGAACGGGCGGGGCATGGCGTCGACGTGATGCTGCGGGTCTACGCCAAGTGCATTGAAGGTCAACGCGAGCTGGCTAACCGCCGGATCTTGGAAGCGCTCGCCGTATGAGGCGCTAAAACCCATCCGACAGGACCCCGAGAGATCTCTTGGGGTCCCTCAGCGTATGGGCGAGAAATTGCCAAACGAGGTGCCGAAACCATGCTCACCTGGGCAAACGGTCCACGAGCATTCCGCGTATGTTCCGCGACCACTGGCATACGGCGGGGTTTCTGCTGCATGCCCTTGCGATGGTGATCAGGAGAGCTATCGCAGTTCAGGCGGTGTTTCCCTGATCAAACTTGGTAGGGCGGGTGGGACTTGAACCCACGACCCACGGATTATGAGTCCGATGCTCTGACCGGCTGAGCTACCGCCCCGCAGTGAAGGAGTCTCTCACAACTTAGTCCGTGTGTGGATCGTCCCAACGGAGGAGTCGCGCTGATCGTTATCAGCCCGAGCCGAGGTCGAGGCCTGGGAAGACATACGGCCTCGGGGGCGGTACGGGCAATCGGGCGGGAGATCGCCGGGAGCCGGACCCCGGACCGGTGGACACCGGGCTCCCGTCAGCCCTGACGCCCGCTCATCGTGGCGATCACCGGGATTCCCCCTCTCTCCGGCCGCCCCGATGCCGGGATTGCGCCGCGACTCGGGTGATCAGCGCCAAGAACAGCCCAGCGTGCGGCCCGCACGAGGTATACGTGGGCATCATGCGGCAAATGCTCGGGTACGGCCTGGGTTGATGGCTCTTGCGGCTACCTGGGGGTTTTGCTGTGGGGAGACAGGGTTTTCGCTTCGCAGCGGCAGGCGTCTTCCTGATCTTCCTCATCGGCCTCGCGGCATGTGGTGCTCCACGCCCACTCGGCGCGGTCGGCACGGTCCGCGAAGGCTTCAGGATCGGCCTGTTGCTTCCGGAGAAGGGCGACAGCCGCTACGACAAGTACGACCGGCCGTCCATCACCAAGGCCCTGGCCGCTCTGTGCCCCCGGTGTGAGGTCGTCTACGCCAACGCCGAGCGTGACCACATCCGTCAGGAACGGCAGATGGACGCGATGTTGTCCGAGGGGATCAAGGTGTTCATCCTCGGCGCCGTGGACGTGAAGGCGATCGCGTCGGCGGTCGCCAGGGCCAAGTTCCACGGAGCCAAGGTCGTCGCGTACGACCGGCTGGCGAACGGGCCGATCGACGCCTACGTCTCCTACGACGACCACCAGATCGGCCGGATGCAGGGACAGGCGCTGCTCGAAGCGATCAGGGCCGGAGGCGACCTCCGGCGGGGTCCGATCGTGATGATCAACGGGTCGCCGGCCGACCGGGCCGCGGCCGACGTCAAGGCGGGCGCGCACGCGGTCCTGGACGGCCAGGTGACCATCGGGAGGGAGTACGACATCCCGTCCCGCAGTCCGGAGACGGCCGCCGCGGCCGCCGCGAACGCGTTCACCGTCCTCGGCGCGCAGAAGGTCGTCGGTGTCTACGTGGCCGACGACCGCATGGCGGCCGGGGTGGCCGCGATCATGGTGCGTGCCCGGCTGAGCCCCGGAACCCCGCTGACCGGCGAGGGCGCCGAGGTCTCGGCCATCCAGCGCATCCTGAACGGCGCTCAGACGATGACCGTGTACAAGCCCGTCGCGCCGGAGGCGGGCAACGCGGCCAGGCTCGCCGTCGACCTCGGCTCAGGCCGGATCGTGTACGGCACGGCCACCGTGGTCAACGGGACCACGGTGGCGATCCCGGCGATGATCACGTCGCCGGTCGTGGTCACGAGCGCCAACGTCATCGCGACCGTGGTCAAGGACGGGCTCCTGACTCCCGGCGAAGTCGTCCGCCGTCCCGCAGGGCCGGCGAGGCCGTCCATGAGCGTCACGCATTGAGCGAGCCGTCCGGCTCCTCATCCGGGGAATCTGGCGCGTCGGCCGGGCGCAGCCGTTCCCAGACCAGGAAGGCGGCGGCCACCACGAGCATGGCGAGTCCCGTCCACAGATTGATGCGGACGCCCTCCGCCTTGTGGATGGCGGAGGAGCCGTCGAGGAAACCGGTCACCGTGAGGATCACTCCGTACACGGCGAACAGCCCGCCGATCACGCGGCGGATGTCGAAGAGCCGTCGTGGTGCGGCCATGGGGAAACCTCCTGAACGACGAACCGGCTAGAGGAAGGGCAGGTAGAACGCCGCGGCCAGGACGACGGCCCCGGTGCCCAGCAGGACGGGGGAGCGGTACCAGGCGGTGTCCCCCTTCAGCGTGTCGTCGCTGATGGAGGCGTCGCTCAGCCCGTAGACGAGACCGCGCAGCTCGCTTTCCGGCTTCGGCGTCGTGGCGACGGTGACGACGGCCGAGACGAGGATGTCGAGGACGAAGGCGATGCCCGCGCCCCAGAAGCTGGCGTTCAGGTCGGTCCCGAAGTCCAGGACGCCCGCCTTGTACAGGATGTACGTCGCGAAGGCTCCTGCCGTACCGGAGACCAGGCCCCAGAAGCCGCCCCACGCCGTCATGCGGCGCCAGAAGAGACCGAGGATGAACGTGGCGAACAGCGGGGCGTTGAAGAACGAGAACAGCGACTGCAGGTAGTTCATGATGTTGCTGAACCCGGCGGCGATGAACGCGGTGCCGATGCCTCCGAGCACGCCGCCTACGGTGGCCAGGCGGCCCAGCCGGACGTACCAGCCGTCGGGCCGGTCGCCCTGGATGTGCGACTTCCAGATGTCGTAGGTGAAAACCGTGTTGAAGCCGCTGATGTTGGCCGCCATCCCGGCCATGAACGAGGCGAGCAGGCCGGTCACGGCGATGCCGAGCACGCCGTTGGGCAGGAACTGGTCCATCAGCAGCGGGATGGCGTCGTTGTACTCGGGGCCGCCGTCCTTCCCGATGTCGCTGAACAGCACGAGCGCGATCAGGCCGGGGATCACCGTGACGATGGGGATGACCAGCTTCGGATAGGCCGCCACGATAGGGGTGAGCCGTGCCGCGTTGGTGTTGCGCGCGGACAGGGCGCGCTGGACCTCGGCGAAGTTCGTCGTCCAGTAGCCGAAGGAGAGCACGAAGCCGAGGCCGAAGACGATGCCGATCCAGTTCGCGCCGAGGGGGTTGCCGGAGGTCGCCGTCTGCGCCCAGGTGTGCAGCCCGCCGTCGCCCAGCACGCTCTGCCGTACCTTCTCGCCGAGGCCGGAGAACCCGCCGACGCGGATCAGCCCGATGACCACGACGGGGACGAGCCCGGCGACGATGACGAAGAACTGCATGACCTCGTTGTAGATCGCCGAGGAGAGGCCGCCGAGTGTGATGTACGCCAGCACGATCGCCGCCGAGACGACGATCGACAACCAGAGCGGCCAGCCGAGCAGGGCGTCCATGACCAGCGCCAGGGCGTAGAGGTTGATGCCGGCGATGAGGATCTGCGCGATCGCGAACGTCGCCGCGTTGAACAGCTGCGTCGGCCCGTTGAACCGCCTGCGCAGGAACTCCGGGACGCTGTGCACCTTCGACCGGTAGTAGAACGGCATCATGACGACGCCGAGGAACACCATCGCGGGGACCGCGCCGATCCAGTAGTAGTGGACGGTCATCAGGCCGTACTGGGCGCCGTTGGCGGCCATGCCGAGGATCTCGATGGCGCCGAGGTTGGCCGACATGAAGGCCAGGCCGGTGATCCAGGCCGGGAGGGACCGGCCGGACAGGAAGAAGTCCAGGCTGGTGCGTACGGCACGGCGCGCGGCCAGGCCGATGCCGAGGACGACGAGGAAGTACAGCGCCAGGATCGCGTAGTCGAGGACGTTGACGTCCAGCCGCAGATCCTGCGCGGCGAGTAAGAGATGATCGGGCACGGGAGGTCGGCTACCCCTGACCGCCCTCCTCTCACCCGCGTACCCCGTCGAATTACGGCGAGCAGGTACTCAACGGATCAGATCTCCGGAATCCTCTCCAGGGTGATCACGGGGATCTCACGTGGCGCGGCCGACTTCTCGTGATCGGAGAAGAAGGAGTAGTCCCGCTTGGCGGCCGTCCAGAGGCGCTCCCGCTCCGCGCCCGACGTGGCCGTGGCGATCGCGATGTACACCTCCGGCCCGATCTCGACGGTGACCTTGGGCTCGGCGAGGAGGTTGTGGTACCAGTCCGTGTGGGCGGCACCGCCCGCGTTGGAGGCGAACACCACGAGCGTGTCGCCGTCCCTCATGTACATCATCGGGGTGGTGTGCGGTTTGCCGGTCCTGCGGCCGCGCGTGGTCAGCAGCAGGATCGGCCGCCCCTCGAAGGGCCCGCCGCCCTCATGGGCGCGGAAGTCGTCGATCGTCTTCCGGTTGATCTCACGGATGTCGTCCATGAGGGCATACTGACCTGAATTCCTGCCGCCATGTGTCAGGTAGGGCCTGTTTTACGCGTTCCACACCGCCGCGACGGACTCGGCGAGCGCGTCGGTCTGGGCCACCCCCGCCTTGTACGCCGGACCCCACAGGGCCGGGTCGAGGACGTTCTCGCCGAACACGGCCATCGTCGCCTCGTCCGGCTGGACCACGAGAGTCGACGCCGTCCCGACGGCGAGCAACTCGGCCTCCAGCGTGGCGCGCGGAGACATGCTGCCCAGGGGCTCCAGCACGACCACGATGTCGGCTCCTGACGCCAGGTCCGCGTTCGTGGGCGAGCGCACCCCGCCGTCGACATAACGCTCACCCGCGATCTCGACGGGCGGGTAGACCATGGGCACCGCGCAACTGGACGCGACCGCGAGCACCAGCGGGACGCCGGAGTCCTTGTCCCAGACTACGAACTCGCCGGTCGCGGCGTTTACGGAGGTGATTAGGAGCTCACGGTCGGGCCATTCCTTGATCGGAAGCCGGTCGCCGATTCTCTCGATCCGGGCCGTGGCCGGTCCGGTGGGAGCCGCGAGCGCCATCTGCCCCACCCTGCGCCGGGCCTCCTGGGGATCGAGGTTCGGGTCGAACAGGATGGCGAACGCCTCCATGACGGCCTCGGAGGCGACCGTCGCGGCGGGGCCGGTGTCGGTGGACACCTGGCGCGTGACGGCGGCCTCGAGGTCGGCGCCCGTGGCGATGAGCGTGCCCGTGACCGAGCCCGCGGAGGTCCCGATGATCCGGTCGGCTGTGCCGAGGTCGATCCCGCGCTCGCGCAGGCCCGCGACGATCCCGGCTTCCCAGGCGATCCCGGCGACTCCTCCGCCGCCGAGCACCAATGCACTAGTCATATCCAGATTATGTGGGACGTGATCGACGAAAACAGGAGGGCTCAACCTGTGAGTTCCCTGATGGCCGCCGTGAACAGTTCGGTGTGCAGGTCGACGTCCTCGGTGGTGGTCGACGGGCACATCAGGGCCATGTTGTGGAACGGCGTCATCAGCACACCGCGGTTGTGCATGAACAGGTGGAAGTAGTCGTCCAGATCGTCGTCCGACAGCGCCGCGGACTCGCCGCCGTTCGCCGGGGTGCCGAAGCGGTATTCAGTACGGGCGCCGAGCTGGGTGATCGACCAGGGCAGGCCCTCGATCGCCTTGGCCACGCCGCCGGTGAAGCGGGACGCCAGCGTGGTCATGTACGCGAAGGCGTCGTCCGTGAGCACCTCCTCGAGGGTGGCGCGCGCGGCGGCGATCGACAGGGCGTTGCCCGCGAGCGTGCCGCCGACCCCGCCCACGTCGACCAGGTCGGCGCCCTCCTCGGCGAGGATCCGGTCGGCCACCTCCCGCGTGACGCCGTACGCGCCGATCGGGACGCCGCCGGCGATCGCCTTGCCGATGGTCACGATGTCCGGGTCGAGGTCCCACGCCCGGGTGCACCCTCCGGGGCCGGCCGAGAAGGTGTGGGTCTCATCGTTGATCAGCAGCGTCCCGTGCCGCCGGGTCAGTTCCCGTACGGCGGGCAGGAAACCGGGGGCCGGCAGCACGATGCCGATGTTGGTCAGCGCGGGTTCCATCAGCACGCAGGCGACGTCGCCGTGGGAGAGCTCCCGCTCCAGCGCCTCCAGATCGTTGAACTCGACGACCCGGGTGGTCTTCGCGGGGTCGACGGGAGGGCCGACGTTGCCGGGACGGGGCAGGGTGCCGTCCGGGCCGAGCGTGACCACGGTCTCGTCAACGGTGCCGTGGTAGCAGTAGTTGAAAACCAGGATCTTCGGCCTGCGGGAGATCTGCCGCGCCAGGCGGATGGCCCACCGGTTGGCGTCGGTCGCGGTCAGGCTGAAGCTCCACAGGCCGACCTTGAACCGGCGGGTCAGCTCGGCGCCGACCCGCTCCGCGTCCTCGCTCGGGAGCATGGCGGTGAACCCCAGACGGTTCCGTACGGCATGCATGACGGGCTCGGGGGAGTGGCCGGCCATCGCGCCGGTGTCGCCGAGGCAGAAGTCGACGTACTCGAAGCCGTCGATGTCGCGGACGCGCGCGCCGCGTGCCTCGTCTAGGTAGGCGGGGAACCGTCCGGCGGCCTTGTTCATCCAGGTCATCGGCACGCGACCGAGAAGGGATCCGGCGCCGTCGTAGGCCGCACGGCTGCGCGGCAGTCGCGCTTCGTAGTTCCGGCGCTCGCGTTCGAGCAGGGCGTGGAGGCGTTTCCGGTCGAACATGTAAGGCATGCTGCCTCACCCGAATCCGACAAATCCACCCCCACCACCAACCTTTGCGCTACCCCTCCGCCGTGATCATGCACAGGTTCGGGCGCGGCCCGTCCGACGTGCCCAAACCCCGGTCGTGATCATGCACAGGTTCGGAGAAGTGGGCCCTGACCTGCGCAAACCTATGCCGTGATCATGCACAGGTTCGGAGAAGTAGGCCCCGACCTGCGCGATCCCCCATCGTGATCATGCGCCCCTTCGCGGACGGCCTGGCTGACCTGCGCATTCGATATGCGTGATCATGCAGCCGGGCCGTTGTGGTGTACCTGATGGGGAATGAACGTGTGAGACGTGGACGCCCGGCGTGCTTCTCGTGCATGATCACGACTGTTGTACGCCCAGGTCGGGTGAGTGGTTCACGAACTTGCGCATGATCACGGCGGGGATCGGTGCAGGTCGGAGCCGGTTTCTCCGAATCCGTGCATGATCACGATGGGGGATTGCGCAGGTCAGGGCTCACTTCTCCGAACCTGTGCATGATCACGACCGGGGTTTGGGCACGTCGGACGGGCCGCGCCCGAACCTGTGCATGATCACGCGCAGGGGTGGGGGGTGGTCATTATTCTTATTTGTGGGGGGTGGGCCGTATGGCGACGACCGAGGAGCACGGCGACACGGGGAAGGTCGTTCTGGCGGAGGAGATGGGCTTTCTCGATCGCATTCGTGCCACTCCGGCCGGCCGGCTGACGCTCAAGATCGTCGTGGGTGTGCTCGGCACGGCCATCATCGTCACCGGGCTCATCATGGTGCCGTTCCCCGGACCGGGCTGGCTCGTGGTCTTCGCGGGCCTCGCCGTGCTGGCCACGGAGTTCGCCTGGGCGTCGAGGCTGCTGCAGATCGCCAAGGAGAAGGTGATGGCGGCCACCGACTGGCTGAAGCGGCAGAACTGGGTCGTCCGCATCGTGGTAGGGGCGCTGACCCTGATCGTGGCGGCCGCCATCGTGTGGGCGACGGTCAAGTTCACCCTGGGGATCGATCTGATCGAGAAGGCGCGCGACCTCCTCGGGCGAGGGTGAGGGCGAGCGCGAGCGCGAGGGTGAGGGCGACTCGCGGTGGCTGGCTTCAGCTACCGGCGAGAGCCAGGCGCCGTACGGCGAGTTCGGTGAACAGGGTGGCGCCGTCCGACAGGACGGAGTCGTCGAACATCGCGTCGGGGGAGTGGTTGGCGGGCGCCGATGACGGGTCGCGTTCGGGCGGGCAGGCGCCGACGAGCAGGAAGGCGCCAGGCACCTCCTGGAGCACGAAGGAGAAGTCCTCCGAGCCGGGCGTCGCGTGCGGCAGCGGGAAGTAACTGCCCTGGCCCAGCGTCTCCCGCACGGTCTCCGCCGCGAAGTCGGCTTCGGTGTGGTCGTTCACCGTCACGGGGTATCCGATGCCGAACTCGCACTCGACGGTCAGCCCGTGTGCCTCGCCGATGCCTCGCGCGAGCCGTACCAGGCCGTCTCTGATCCGGTCGCGGGAATCAGTGGAGAAGGTACGGATGGTCGTCGAGAACGTGGCCTCGTCGGGGATGACGTTGTCGGCCGTCCCGGCGTGGAAGCTGCCCACGGTGACCACCACGGGGTCGTACACGTCGAACGTCCGCGTCACGTGGGTCTGCATGGCCGTCACGATCTCGCAGGCCGCGGGGATGGGGTCGAGCGCGGCGTGCGGGCTCGAACCGTGGCCGCCCCGCCCCCGCACGGTGACGAAGAGGGTGTCGGCAGCCGCCATGATCGGCCCGCCCTTGGTGAGGATCAGCCCGCGGGGGATCGTCATGGAGAAGACGTGCATGCCGTACGCCGCGACGGGTCGTGACCCGGACGCGTCGAGCACGCCCTCCTCGATCATGAGCTTGGCGCCTTCCTGGCCCTCCTCGCCCGGCTGGAACATGAAGACCACGTCTCCGGCGAGGTCCGCGCGCCTCCCGGAGAGCAGGCGGGCCGCTCCGGTCAGCATCGTCATGTGCAGGTCGTGGCCGCACGCGTGCATGCGGCCGTCGTGCACCGACCGGTACGGCACGTCGGCGTTCTCGTGCACGGGAAGCGCGTCCATGTCGGCCCTGAGCAGCACGGTCGGACCGGGGCGCGAGCCCCGCAACACGGCGGTCACCGACGACAGGCGCTCACCCGTGGTGATCTCCAGAGGAAGGCCGTCGAGCGCGGAAAGGATCTTCTCCTGGGTGCGCGGGAGGTCCAGGCCCACTTCGGGCTCACGGTGTAAAGCGTGGCGGAGCTCGACCAACTCATCCTGAAAAGTCATGGCACGTCCTCATCCGGAGCGGGAGACGACCTTGTCGCCATCGTCACCCTAATGCGCCGTGTACCACGGAGAAATCGCACGTGGCCGCTCGGCGAAGGGCGGGCGACATCACCATGTCGCCCGCCCTCCCGTAGCCGGCTCTCCCGTGCGCGGCCGCCGGCTCGCTCAGGTGACGCGCAGCGCCGTGCCGAGGCGCCGCCGCGTCAGCCGGAGCGATCGTCCCCGCCCCGTCACGGGTGCGAGGCCGAGCACCACCTTCTCGGCCGCGTCCGGCACGAGACGGAGGTCATGGGTGATGAGGATCGTGGTCCGCCCGGACATGAGCCGGCCCAGCGGCTCCATGATGCGGGCCGCCGTCACCTCGTCGAGCCCCGTCATCGGCTCGTCCAGGATCAGCACGGGAGTGTCGCGGAGGATGGCGCGCGCGATGGCGATCCGCTGCCGCTGGCCGCCGGACAGCAGCCGTCCCTTCTGGCCGACGGGTGTGTCGTACCCCTCCGGGAGCCTGCGGATGAAGTCGTGCGCGCCGGCCGCGACCGCGGCCCGCACGATGTCGGACTGGTCCGATCCCGGCCTGCCGTACGCGATGTTGTCGCGCACGGTTCCCGAGAACAACATGTTCTCCTGGGTGAGCAGGGTGACGCGATCGCGCAGGTCCCGGTGCGGCAGGTCGCGGATGTCCACTCCGTCGAGCAGGATGCGCCCGCCCGAGGGGTCGTAGAACCGCAGCAGCAGCTTGGCGACCGTCGACTTCCCCGCACCGCTCGGGCCGGTGCACACGATCAGGTCGCCGGGCCGGGCGGTGAACGACAGGCCGGCCAGTGTCGGCCGGGTCCGGTTGGGATAGGTGAAGTGCACGCCGGTGAACTCGATGCGGCCACCGCCCCGGGCGGCGGTGACCTGCCGGGTCCTCTCGGCGACAGATGCGTGCCGACCGGCGACGGTGCCGGTCGCGATGGTCCCGGTAGCGATGGTCCCGGTCGGGATGGTGTCGGTGTCGGTGTCGGTGTCGGTGTCGGCGTTGGTGGCCGTGCCCGACCTGTCGGTGACGGCCGGCCGGGCGTCGAGCACCTCGAGGATGCGGTCGGAGCCCGCGGCCGCCTCTGAGACGGTGAGCGCGGTCTCCCCGAGCCCGCGGACCTGCGGATAGAGGTAGGCCAGGTAGGCGGCGAAGGCGAGCAGGCCGCCCAGCGTGAGCCGTCCCGAGGCGATCTCCCACGCGCCCACCCCGATGATGGTGAGCAGGCAGCCGGTCTCGATGACCTGTACGGCGGGGCCGTACAGAGCGGACAGCCGCGCCTGGGAGAGGTTGGCACGCAGCCAGCCCTGCCCCGCGGCGTGCAGCCGCTCGGCCTCCGTCTCCTGCCGGTTGTACGCCTGAACCAGCGTCTGGTTGGACAGCGCCTCCTCGATGGCGCTGTTCATGGCGCCGTTGTTGAGGCGCTCGCGCGCGGCGGCATGCCGGAAGCGCCCGGCGAAGCCCTTGGACACCAGGACGAACGCCGGAATGAGCGCGAACGTCACCAGCGCCAGGTCCCACCTGATGAAGACGGCGGCCGTCGCGAAGAAGACCACGCTTATCAGCGCCGTGATCAGCTTGATCAATCCGGAGACCACCAGTTCCTCGATGGCCTCGATGTCGTCGGTCAGCCTCGCCATGAGGTCGCCGAGCTTGCGGTTCTCGAAATAGTCGGGCGTCAGCGTCTGCAAATGCTCGAACACGCCGTCACGCACGCGCAGCAGGAAACGTTCTCCGCCGAGGGCCGCGGTGTAGGCGCTGGCGAACGCCGCGCCGGCGGCGAGCGCGGTCAGGCCGATCCAGGCTGCCGCGGGCGTCCAGAACGCGGACAGGTTCCCACTGCTGAGGACCTCGTCCGTGATTCGGCCGAACAACGCGATGGCCGCGACCTCGCACGCCGTGCCCACCATCGCCGCGACCACGCCCACGGCGAACAGCCGGCGCAGGCCCCGGGTGTAGGGCCAGAAGCGCCGGAAGCTCGACCTGATCGAGACGAACGGCGCGACATCGGCCGATGCGCTCGTCCGCCCCGAGGCTGGGAAGTGGGGGAGCCGGCGGGTGACCCGCCGGCTCCCATCCTCTTGTGGCAGGGAACTCACCACCAGCACCGGCGCCGCCTGCAGCGCCAGCGTCGCCGGCACCCGCACCGTCGCCAGCCGCCGCCCCAGCTGCCCCAACTACTGGGGGTGCGAGCCCCCGACGGGAAGACGTTGCTTATGCTCATCGATCCCTCCCTGTGGCAGTTTCTCTAACTGTGACGATTCGGACAATACCCCCAATAACGGCGCAAATCGCCGGATGAACGCCACTTGACGGCTGTTTTTATCCGTTCATTCCTTAAGGCGCTTCCGGTCGGCCGGAGAAACCGCCGGGCCTGTACCCGATGGCAGGTTTAGCGCCGGTGCAACAAAGCGAGTATCAAAAGGTGTCCACAACAAGCTCGGTAATTTCGTGCCGGGTATTCGCGGGAGCCGGGCTCCGAAGGCCTGAAACCCCCGTCCAGGCAGGGGTTCGTGGTCGTCGCAGGTCGCGAGGGCACTCTCCGGATATCCCACGCGGTTGTGATGCACGGGCCGGTCCTCTTCATTGGAGAGGGAGGGGCCTGCTCATTCGAGCTGTGTTACTGAGGAGTAGCCCGACGTGCGATATGCGCCGGCAATACCCGCGTGATCCACGGGTCCGGGTGCGAAAAGGCCTATGAATACGGGAAAGCGCTATACCGGAGCCCCTGGCGCGGTACGCGTCGGCAGTCTAGAAACAGATTCGAATTCCACTTGGAAAACAGTCCAGGACAGACAGCGGGCAGGCAGGCGGAGGGAGCGCACAGGCGGGTGACATCGGCGCGCCCGACCCGCGAACGGCCGCGACCGTAGGTGAAGTGGACCCCAGGTGTGTACGGCCCGGCGAACGCGGGGCTGAGCTGTGCGGGTCCCCAGGTGTGTACGGCCCGGCGAACGCGGGGCTGAACTGTGCGAGGTCCAGGTGTGTACGGCCCGGCGAACGCGGGGCTGAACTGTGCGAGGTCCAGGTGTGTACGGCCCGGCGGACGCGTCTACAGGTAGAGACCGGTGCCGTGGTCGGTCTGCTGCGTGGCGACGGCATGCAGGTCGCGCTCGCGCATCACGAGGTAGAGCCGGCCCTGCACCTCTACCTCGAACTGCTCCTCGGGGTTGAACAGGACCTTGTCGCCGGCCTTGACGGCCCGGACGCTCGAACCGGCGCCGCAGACTTCACCCCAGACGAGCCGGTTGGCCAGTTTGACGGTGGCGGGGATGACGATGCCCGCGCTGCTGCGCCGCTCCTCGGTCTCCGGCTCCACCATGACCATCACGCGGTCGTGCAGCATCTGGATTTCGAACTTCGGGTCGGCCACGGTGGAAGTGTACGCGCGACGGGCAGGCCGTCCGTCATGGCGGCGCGGCCGCCGGGGAGTCGCCGCGGCAGGGTGTCAGCCGCGCCCCATGGCCAGGTCGTAGCCGGTGCCGGCGCTGCGGAAGACGCGGCCGGTTCCCCAGCTGAGCACCTGGAACCGGACGTGCACGCTGTTGGAGCGCACCCCGGTGAGGCCCGCCATCATCTCCTCGGACAGGTCGACGATGGCCGGGATGTCGTGCTGCGCGACGGCCCATTCCGCCGGGCCGAAGTCCTCGACGACCCCGACCGCGCTACTGCCTCCGTAGGTGATCTTGACGGTGGTGCCGAGCGGCCAGTACGGGCTCGCGATCGTCTGGTACCGCATCGGCTTGCCGGACGCGGTCACGCCGTCCCAGAACGAGGTGGCGGTCGCCGTACCGGACGGCAGGGCGGCGGGTGTCGCGGTGACGGCGCGGGGCGAGGACGCCGGCGGCGCCTGGGGAGTCGCGGCGTGTGCGGCCGAGGCCGTGCCGGCGGTGAGGGCCGCGCAGCACGTGATCGTGGCGATCGCCTGAGAGGTTCGCTTCTGCATCGGGGGGCCTTTCGCTTCGATCGCAGGAGCCCGCGGGGGAGCGGGCGACCGTCGAGGAAGGCCTCCGGAAGGATCGGCGAGTGTTCGGCGAGCGCTGCGTACGCCTGGGTCGGCGAACGGCCCCGCGCGGGCGGGGTTCTTGCGGGGGCGGACACGTTCCCGTGGGGCCAGGAACACGACAGCTTTGCGATATGGGGGATTTGCGTTACCGAAGCATGACTTCTGCCTCAACTATAATCAAAGAGACAGTAAAGAGGGCAAAATGCTCAAATGGGATAGTAGATCTTATTTGGCCCTTTGTCCCGGTCTGGCATTGCCGGGCCGCCCCGTGACAAGATCGCAGGATGTCATTCGACGCCTACAAGTGGATCAACGAACCTCGTGAGTGGGCCGCGGAGGACGGGTTGCGCGTGGTCGCGGATCCCGACACCGACCTGTGGCAGAAGGCCCACTACGGCTACTCCTTCGACAACGCCCCCATGTTCGTCCGCGAGGTCGAGGGGGACACGCGCATCAGGGCGACGTTCTCCGCCGACTACGCCGACCAGTACGACCAGGCCGGCGCCATCCTGCGGATCGACGAGGAGAACTGGGTCAAGGCCGGCGTCGAGTTCGTCGACGGGGCCTACCAGCTCAGCGTGGTCGTCACCCGGGGCTACTCCGACTGGTCGGTCGTCCCCGCGCCGGGCACGCCGGAGTCGGTGACCATCGACATCGCGCGCGAGGGCGACGCCGTCATCGTCCGGTACGGCCTCGACGGGGCCGAGCCGGTGCACATGCTCCGCCTGGCCTACTTCCCCCCAGAGGTCCGGGCGCTCGCGGGAGCGATGTGCGCCGCGCCGAGAGGCGGCGGATTCGAGGTCCGGTTCACCCGCCTGTCCGTCGTCTGACCGCGGCTCCGCGACGCCGAGGCGAAAGCCGTACAGTCACGACATGAACGACAACGCACCCAGAAGCCCGACGAGCGTCGAGGCGGCGGTCCTGGACGCCGTCGACGAGGCGGGCACCGTCCGCCTGCTCGCCGATCTGGTGCGGGTGCCGAGCGTGACGGGCACCGACGCCGAGTCCGAACTCCAGGACCGGTTCGCCCGCATGCTCACCGAATGCGACCTCGACGTCGACATGTGGAAGCTCGACCTCGGCGACCTCAGGTCCAGGGAGGGATTCCCCGGCACCGAGGCGGAGCGGTCCGAGGGGTACGGCGTCGTCGGCGTCACCGAGGGCGAGGGCGAGCCCGGCCTGATCCTCCAGGGACACGCCGACGTCGTGCCGATCGGTGACCCGGCCAAATGGGAGGGGCAGGACCCGTTCGGCGCCCGCCTCACGGGCACCACCCTGCACGGCCGGGGCGCCTGCGACATGAAGGCGGGCCTCGCGGCCAACCTCGCCGTCGTCCGGGCGATCCGCCGGGCCGGTGTACGGCTCGCGCGGCCGCTCGCCCTGCACTGCGTGGTGAGCGAGGAGGACGGCGGGCTCGGCGCGTTCGCCACACTCGCCCGCGGGCACGGCGGCGAGGCGGCCGTGATCACCGAGCCCACGAGCGGAAAGATCATCACGGCCAACGCCGGGGCGCTCACCTTCCGCCTCGAAGTGGCCGGCCGGGCCGCCCACGGCGCGACCCGATACGAGGGCGTCAACGCGATCGAGGCGTTCTGGCCGGTCTTCCAGGCGGTCCGCCGTCTGGAGGCGGACCGCAACCGCGACGTCGATCCGCTGTTCGCCGGGAACCCCCTGCCCTATCCGATCGAGATCGGCACCATGCGGGCGGGTGACTGGGCGAGCAGCGTGCCCGACCTGCTGGTGGCGGAAGGCCGTCTCGGCGTCCGGCTCGACGAGGACCCCGCCGACGCCCGAGCCGCGCTGGAGGGCGCGCTGGCCGACCTCGACGACCCGTGGTTGCGGGCCAACCCCGTCGCGGTCACCTGGCCGGGCGGGCAGTTCGCGAGCGGCCGGCTTCCCGAGGGGCACCCCCTGCTCGGTGAACTCGGCCGGGCGGTCGCCGACGTGACGGGGGACAGGCCGGGGACCACGGCCGCGCCGTACGGGAGCGACCTGCGGCTGTACGCGGCGGGCGGCGTCCCCACGCTGCACTACGGCCCGGGCGACGTGCGTTTCGCCCACGCCCCGCGCGAGCAGGTCGACCTGCGCGAGATGCACGAGGTCACGCGGGCGCTCGCCCTGCTGGTGCTGCGCCGCTGCGGCACGTTGTGAGGCCGTCCGCGGGAGTGCCGGTGCCGCGACGCGGCACGCTGTGAGGCGTCGCGCACGTGACGGTCAGTATGTGCTGGTGACGGAGGCGATCTCGTTGAGGGGGAACTCGAGGTAGTCGCCCGCCTCCTCACACCACGCGTCCAGCACGCCGCTGCGCAGCTCGCCATGGCTGATCGTCGCGGTGACGCCGTCGGACAACGTGATCAGCGCGCGGACGTCGCGGTCCACCACGAAACCGAGCAGCGACTGCTGCGCGGTCGGCAGCCGCGTCGCCATCCGGCCGATGACGGCCCAGGTCTGGCCGCCGGGCCCGGCGGAACCGCCGTTCACGAGCAGGCGCCTGGCGTGCTCGCGCGGATCGGGCGGCGGCTCGAGCAGCGAGGGGGGAGGATCGAGCTCGGCCACCCGGCCGCCGGGGAGCAGCGTCAACCGGCCCGCGTTGGGCGCACGCCGGATCGTGATCTCCGCGCCGTCGTCGACGGGCACCGGGGCGTAGCCCGCCTCGCGCAGCGTCGCCAGCGCCGTCGCCGCGGGCGCGGATCCGGCGAGCACGGTCGGCGCGAGCAACCTCAGCCCGAGCTTGGCCAGCCTCCGGTGCGCGACGAGCTCCGCCAGCAGCGCCGGATCGGATCCCTGGATGATGCAGCCGACCGACGACACCGTGACCTCGCCGTGCCGCCTGGCCACGTCGTGGACCAGATACGTGAGCGGCTGGGGAAGCGTTCCTGCCGTGGACAGGTCGGACAGCAGGGAGTCGGCGGTGCCCCCGGAGTCCAGCGCCCGCCGTACGCTCGCGGGGCTGAACCGCCACACCGACGCCGCGCCCCGGGACTCGCGGTCGGCGGCCCGGTCGAGCAGCGACGCCAGCTCCACCGACGGCGGCCCGGTGACCACGGCCGTCAGATCGGCGCCGAAGAGCGCGGTGCGCTGCGCTCCGGCGAGGGCCGTCACCGAGCACTTCGCGAGGACCGGATCGTGCTCGATCTGGGGTGCGGTCTCGTCGCCCTCGTTCCCGGCGATCGTGCCGAGGGCGGCCAGTGCCCGGCCGAGGTCGGTGAGCGTGTCGTGCGCGCACAGGCCGAGCAGCCGGGACTCCTCGATGATCGCCGGTGCGCAGTCGGCGAGGAGTTGCCTGTCGAGCAGCGGCGCCCGCCAGTGGACCGACTGCACGAGCTCGGGGAGCGTGGCGAACCCTCTGCCCTCGGGGACCATCGCGAGCGCGCCGAGCACGGCCCACCGGATTCGCGCGATCGTCTCTCCTGCGGGGTCGTCGCCGAGGACGGTCGGGTAGCGGTTCTCCGTCCGCCGCAGCGACGAGCGCTCCATGCGCCACCACGCCGCCAGCAGCACTCGTAACCGCACCGGGGCGTCCTCCAACCGCCATGCGTCGAACCTGTCGGTGGGCACCAAACCGCCGGCGCCTTCGTCGAGGGCGATCAGCCGGGCCACCGCGGAGATCTCCAGCAGCAGCCGGGTCTCCTCCTCGGTGCAGCCCGTCTCGCGGGCCACCCGCTTCACCTCGCGCACGCCGACGCCGCCGTTCTTCAGCAGCGGCAGCGGGGTCTTGTCGGTGTTCTCCAGCAACGCGGTGACGCGATCGACGATGTGCGGAGCGGCGAGGCACATCGCGTGCTCGACGGCCTCGGGGTCGATCCGCGTGGTGCCCAGATCGGGCGGGTCGGGCGTGAAGGGACCGCGGTAGTCGGGCCCGCGCAGGGCGAGCGCCACCTCGCGCGGCATCTCCGCCACGTCCCACTGGGTACGGAACAGCAGGCCGTGTTCGGCCGCCCACTTCTCGGGCGTCCCCGGCGTGACGAAGCGGTTGCCGTCGACGCTCCGGACCGGCCCGTCCCACGCGAAGTCGTCGAGCATCTCCATCGTGCCGTCCGGCGCCTGCCGGACCAGCTCGGCGAGCCGTTCCGAGTCGCTCAGCAGCGCGATGATCCGCACGGCCACCTGCCGCTTGCCGCCCTGGTACGGCAGGTCGAGGATGCGGCACAGCCGGCGCAGCGCCTCGGTGTTGAGCATCCAGGAGTCCAGGTAGGCGGCCAGCGGTTCGCCCAGCCCGCACGGCGCCGTCCACCACTGGGCGACGGCCTCCGCGAGGTCGATCCTGCCGTCGGGGGCCGGCCAGGCGAGGGCGTGGTCGTAGAGGCGGTCCAGCCACGGGATGACCTCGGAGGTGCTCACCCCGAGGAAACGGGCCAGTTCGTCCTCCGTGGGACGCCCGCCGATGACCAGGCACCCCTGCAGGATCTCCAGGGGCGGCAGGGGGAGGCCGCGCATGACCTCCATGAGGGCGAAGCCGTTCGTCAGCCGGTGCGCGAGCGCGTCGATCCTGCGGGGCCACGGCGCGGCGATGGCGTCCGGGCGGTTGGCCAGGACGCGGGCGAGCCGGTCTTCATCGAGAGCGGTCAGCCAGCCGACTAGGTGATCGTCCATCACAGATCTCTCGGAAGTCTCAGGAAGCCACCGTAATGCGGATCACACTCTTGACGGGGGTCGCGAGCCAGGATACAGCGCGCGGTCACGAGCCCCGAGATCACGACATTTCTCCATCGATCGCTGCGAAACGGCCATGCCGTTCGCCTATTACGGTTCGATCTCAGCACATCTGGTGCTGCCGTGCCGAGCATTCGTGCCATCGGGCCGTCGGCCGGGGGGCGCTCCCGTACATTCCGGGCTGCACGGGAGCGCTCCGCGGCCGGCGGACCGCGTCCGGCGCCACTGAGGTGTGACTGTCAGGACAGGCGCCGGGTTCGCTGCCGGGACAGTTCGCAGGGCTCCGCGGAGTGTGAATCGGAGCCGGACGATCATCGGAGAGGGTCGGGAACGGGGGTCAGCCGGACAGGACGGCCCAGACCGCCTTGCCCTGCGGGGCGAGGGGGCACCAGCCCCAGCGCATGCTCAGCGATTCGACGATGTGCAACCCCAGGCCGCCCGGTTCGAAGGGGGCCGGGTCCCGCATCACCGGGGCCTCGGCTCCCGGGTCGGTGATCGCGCAGGTCACCAGGGCGCCCCTGCGGATCAGCGACAGCCGGATGACCTCCCTGTCACGGGCCGCGCTGAGGATCAGCCCGTGCCGCAGGGCGTTCGTCGCCAGTTCGGAGACGACCAGTTCCATGCTGTCGTGCAACTGGCCCATGTTCCAGCCGGAGAGGGTCCCTGCGGCGAAACTGCGCGCCGAATGGACCGACTCCGCCTTCGGGGGAAGGGCGAAGGTGGCGCTTGTGGTGGTCGATCCGGGTTCGAGGAGATCGCGTGCGGGCTCCGGCCACCAGCCGATCGGAGGCCACCAATCGAGGCCCGACCACTGATTTCGGCCACGAGACACGTTCGTGGGCTGCACGAGATCATGATGGTGGACACTCCTGTGCATGTGCAAGAGCGAATGCACGTGCAAGTGGCTGTTGCACCCGCTACGGTTACCCGAAACAATCTCGGGACGAAGGGGGCGATCTTTGACAGACTGTGAACCAGTCCACAAAGCGGAGGAATAGCACGTGTCGATAGATCCGCCGGGATCAGGATCCACCGTTCGGCGAATCATGCTCGGTGCCAGCCTTCGCCGGTTGCGCGAGGCGCAGGGGCTCACGCGCGAGGTCGCCGGATTCCACATCCGCGCCTCGGAATCGAAGATCAGCAGGATGGAGCTCGGCCGGGTCGGGTTCAAGACACGTGATGTCGAGGACCTGCTCACGCTGTACGGCGTCAGCGACGACGCGGAACGGCGCGGGCTGCTGGAGATGGTCCGCGAGGCGAACACGCCGGGTTGGTGGCACAAGTACGGCGAGGTACTGCCGAACTGGTTCATCACCTACGTCGGTCTCGAAGAGGCGGCCAGTGTGATCCGCACCTACGAGGTGCAGTTCGTGCCGGGTCTGCTGCAGACGGCGGCGTATGCGCGGGCGGTGATCCAGCTGGGCTACCCCGACGCTCCGGACGGAGAGATCGAACAGCGCGTGCATCTGCGCATGCAGCGACAGGAACGGCTGACGCGCCCCGACGGTCCTCGGCTCTGGGCCGTCGTGGACGAGGCGGCGCTCAAACGTCCCATCGGAGGCGGAGGGATCATGCGTGAGCAGCTTCAGCACCTGCTGGAGGTCGCCACGCTGCCCAACATCACCCTGCAGGTGATGCCCTTCCGGTTCGGCATGCACGCGGCCGAGGGGGGAGCGTTCACGATCCTTCGTTTCCCGGAGTCCGACCTGTCCGACGTCGTCTACGTCGAACAGTTGTGGGGCGCCCTATACCTGGACAAGCGTGAGGACATCGATCCTTACCTCACGGCCATGGAGCAGTTGTGCGTGGAGAGCACCACGCCCGGGGGCACCGCCGAGATTCTCGGCGAATTTCTCAGAGAGACATGATGCAGACTTATAACGGGATGCCCGCAAACAGCCTGACCGGGGTCACCTGGCGGAAGAGCGTCCACAGCAACTCGACCGGCAACTGCGTGGAGCTGGCCGAGCTCCCCGACGGGGGCGTGGCCGTCCGCAACTCGCGTTTCCCCGACGGGCCGGCCCTCATCTACACGCGCGATGAGATCCGGGCCCTCGTACTGGGAGTCAAGGACGGCGAGTTCGACGGCCTGCTGGTTTAACCCCTTGTTTACACGCCGCGCACGCGCGTAACAGTCGCGCGCAGGCGGCGTAACAACGGTGCGGCAGATTTGGACCCTGAGAAAGTTGAAGTATCGAGGGGGACCCGCCGTGCTGGACCAGATGAATCTCTACCCGGTGGCCGACGACGTGCTGTTCGCACCTGGCGGCCGCGTGGTGATCCGCACGTACGGCGTCGCCTCCCCGGCCGGCTCCGAGGACGGGGAGACACGGAGCGTGGCCTATCGGACGTGGGTCACCGGAGTCCGCGACCAGCCCAGGTGCTGGCGGTGGGGCCACTTCGAGGACGCCAGGCGAGGCCACCACAGGGTCCTGGAGTGGCTGACCGGCCGAGGCCCGCAGCCCCAGCCCGTCGCCGTCTGACCCTCGGGGGCTTGAGGGTCCGACGGCCTGACTCCGCGTCGCGCCCGTCTCAGGCGGGGTCCTGAACGGGCGCGTTCCAGTGGAGCAGGACGGGCTCCTCGTGCTCGTAGCCCAGAACCGAGTACGTGCCGGTGTCGAGCCGCAGATGCCGTCCCTCGTCGGCCGGCAGCCCCAGCCAGCGGGCGGCGAGCACGCGCAGGAAGTGTCCGTGCGCGACGATCAGCACGTCGCCCTCAGCCTGCCGGACGCGGGCGATGACCCGGTCCGCGCGCTCCCCGACATGGCCGACAGTCTCGCCCGGGTGGTCCGCGTCTCCGGGGATGATCCCGTCTCGCCACAGGTACCAGCCGGGACGGCTCTCGCGGATCTGCGGGGTGGTGATCCCCTCGTAGCCGCCGTAGTCCCATTCCCACAGGTCCGGGTCCACGTCGTAGGAGGCCGCCCCGGCGAGCTCCGCCGTACGGCGTGCCCGCTGCGCGGGGCTGACGAGGACCAGCGCGAACTGCCTGCCCTTGATCACCCTGGCCAGGGCGCGGGCCTGCTCCTCGCCCCGGTCGGTCAACGGCAGGTCGGTCCGGCCCGTGTGCCGTCCCGCCCTGCTCCACTCGGTCTCGCCGTGCCTCAGCAGAATGACGTCCATAGGACGACCATCATGCCGGTACGGCTTTCGCGGGGTGGGCCGGGTCCCGCGTCGACCCGGGGCCCGCACGCTGCAGTAGGGTCACCGCGGAGGGTGAGATGGAGCCGGTTTCAGTAGGTTTGGTCGGTGCGGGACCGTGGGCGGAGATGGTGCACGCCCCGACACTCGCTGCCGGGCCGCACACGAGGCTCGCGGGCGTGTGGGCGCGCAGGCCCCAGGCGGCCGACGAGCTCGCGGGCAGGCACCGCGTTCCCTCGTTCGAGCGGCTGGAGGACCTGTTCGACCTGTGTGAGGCGGTCGCGTTCTGCGTCCCGCCGGCGGTGCAGGCCGAACTCGGCGTCCTCGCGGCGAAGGCGGGCAAGGCCCTGCTGCTGGAAAAGCCCCTCGCGGCCGACCTCGACGGCGCCAGGCGCCTCGCCGACGCGATCGGCGAGGCCGGGGTCGCCTCCCAGATGGTCTTCACCTTCCGCTACTCGCCGGCGACGACGGCCTTCCTGGACAGGGCCCGCGCGCTGCGGCCGTACGGCGGCCACGCCTCCAACGTCTCGGGAGTGCTGCACGGCGGGTCGTTCGCCACGCCGTGGCGGCTGGAACGAGGGGCCGTCCTCGACATCGGGCCGCACGTGATCGACCTCATGGACGCCGCGCTCGGGCCGATCGGCTCCATCAGGGCGCACGGCGACCCGCTCGGCTGGGTGGGCCTGCTGCTCGAGCACACGGGCGGCGCGGTGAGCGAGGTCTCGCTCACCATGGCCGCGGGCGGCGACCTGCCCCCCGCCCGGGCGGACGTCTACGGGGCCGAAGGAAGCGCGACGCTGCTCGGATCCGAGATCGGCGACGACGTCTTCCCCGCCGTGGCCAGGGAGTTCGCCAGGACCGTCCGCCGTGGCGGCGGGCATCCGCTCGACGCCCGTCACGGGCTCAGGATCCAGGAGATCATCACGGACGTCGAGCGGCAGCTCGGCTGACGGCCTGGCCTGGCACCGGCACGACAACGAGGCCTGCCAGGTCTGGCAGGTCGCCGCGCTGGTCATCGTCTTCCACACGGTCGGGGCCCACCTGCCGGTCAGGCGCGGGGCGGCGTGGGCGCTCGCCGGCATCCTGGCCTTCGACTCCGGAGCCGTCGACCACCGTTTCCTGCCGCTCGACGAGGTCATCTTCCTCACGGTGACCTTCGGCCTGGCCTATGTGACCGGGATCGCCCTGTACGGATACCTGGTCCGGGTCCGCCGGATGGCCGAACAGGCCGCGCGCATGGAGCTGGAGCGCGAACGGCGGGCCGCCGAGGCCGTCGCCGCGGAGCGGAACCGGATCGCCAGGGAGCTGCTCCCGGGAGGCGTCCTGCTGACCGACGCGGCGCCTCGATGGTGATCCGCGTCGTCATCGCGGACGACGAGGCGATGGTCCGGGCGGGGTTGCGGCTCCTTGACGCCCCGCGCCCCCCGAAGATCATCATGCTGACCACGTTCGGCACCCACGAGAACCTCTACGCCGCGCTGCGGGGCCGGGACGAG